>Ga0247825_10001155_pt1 | contig 17243 bp, 9 predicted proteins | sample 13C_Vanillin_Day_FD_194413 | JGI IMG/M metagenome (GOLD analysis project Ga0247825, IMG submission 194413) | Soil microbial communities from agricultural site in Penn Yan, New York, United States - 13C_Vanillin_Day48 | ecosystem: Environmental > Terrestrial > Soil > Agricultural land | place... | reverse complement strand
CCCTGGTGAAAGAAGGACTGGCGTAATGCAGGTGACGCGCCGCGGCGACACATGTCTTTATAACAACATGTCCACCTTCAAACGTTCCCTCGTCCCCAGGGCGGAGAAGGGACGGTCATTCATTCCCTGCTCAGGCGAGCGGTTCTGAAAAAACGACAGCCATTTCAGACAGCGCCTGCTCCTTCCTGATGGATCAAGCCTTCTGAAAACAAGGGCTTGCTCCACGGCATGACGGTTGCTCTGGAAGCTCTGTGCAGGGCGGCGGCGGGTCGGGTGGTCGAGTACGGCACAGGCAACCAGCATCTGAGGGAGACAAGACCATGGCGAAGGCTCAGCGGCGTGATCAGGTGAATCAGCGGAAGGCGCGGCAGATGAAGGCGGGGCGGGCGGCGGCGGCGGTGAAGCCGGTGCGCCGGGTGCAGGTCACCCTGGGAGATCTGATCGCCGCGGCCTTCGATGCGGTGGGCGGCGAGGTGAAGAAGGTGGCCAAGGTCGTGTCGTCGCCGGCGATGACGCTGGCCACGGGCAAGCACATCGTCGTGGTGGGTTGAGCCGAGCAGGTGCCTGGGGAGGCAAGCGGCCGGGAGTGACATCGTGAGACGCATCCTGGAGCCCGGATCCAACTGCTGGCTGAGCGCCGAGACAGATCAGGCGGGAGTGCTCATCGACGCTCGGGACTACTACCGCACGTTCTATCGGGCCGCCCGCCGTGCCAGGCAGTACATCGCCATCCTCGGATGGCAGTTCGACAGTGACGTGGCGCTGCTGCGCGGCGAGGACACGCGGGCGGCGCAAGGCGAGACGCGGATGCTCTCGCTGCTGCGCGAGCTGTGCGAGCACAACCCGGGGTTGCACGTCTACATCCTCGCGTGGGACTTCAGCCTGGTGCTCGCGCTCGAGCGCGAGTGGATGCAGAAGGTGATCTTCAACTGGTCCAGCGAGCGGATCTCCTTCCGGTTCGACACGTCCGCGCCGCTGGGCGGGGCACACCACCAGAAGCTGGTCATCATCGATGGGCAGCTGGCCTTCACGGGCGGCATGGACATCTGTGACTGCCGCTGGGATGACCGGAGCCACCCGGCGCGCTCCACGCTGCGCTGCGACTCGGGGAGGGATCCGCATGGGCCCTACCATGATGTGCAGAGCGTGGCGGCGGGGCCGGTGGTGGAGCGGCTGGTGGAGCTGTACGAGGCGCGCTGGTTCAACTCCGGTGGAGGCCCGCTGCGGCTGCCCTCGCCGGTGTCGCGCGACGATGTCGAGGTGGAGGCCACGCTGCCGCTGCCGCCGGGGCCGGTGGCGATCAGCCGCACCTTCGGCAAGACGCTGGTGCCCTTGCAGGAGCCGGTGCAGGAGATCCGCGCGCTCTATCTGGACGCGATCCACGCGGCCGAGCGCCTCATCTATCTGGAGAACCAGTACCTCTCCTCACGGGCCATCTTCCAGGCGCTGGTGCGCCGCATGCGCGAGCAGGAGCGGGGCCGGCTGCAGATCGTCCTCATGCTTCCGCGAATGCCGGAGGCGCTGCGCGAGCAGCTCGCCATGGGCGTGGCCCAGGTGCGGCTGCTGCGCGCGCTGCAGCGCGTAGCGCGTGAGGCGGGCCACGAGCTGGGCGTGTACTGCTCGGCGGCGCGCGACGAGCTCGGACAGGACGTCTTCACCTATATCCACTCGAAGCTGATGGTGGTGGACGATGACTTCCTCACCATCGGCTCGGCGAACACCACCAACCGCAGCCTCGGGATGGACTCGGAGCTGAACCTGGCCTGGGAGGCCCCGGAGGCACACGAGGGCCGGATGATGCGGCGCGCCATCCAGCGCGTGCGGGTGAGCCTGCTGGCGGAGCATGCGGGGCTGGAGGGCCGGAGGGCGCTGCGTGAGCTGGCGCGCCCGGATCGGCTCGTCTCCTTCCTGGATGAAGTGGCGGCAAGCGGGCAGCACCGCCTGCGCCATCACCCGATGGAGACGGTGTTCGACCAGAGCCCGCTCCTCAAGCCGCTGGAGCCCGAGGAGCTCGTCTTCGATCCGGAGGACTCGCTGCTGGACGAGAGCCTCTTCGAGTCGCTGAGGCAGGAGCAGGGGTTGCTGGCGACCGGCTTCCGGCTGCTCACGCGCTGGTTCATCGGACGGCCCGAGCGGTGCCACCCCGCCAGCCTGCCGGCGGAGGCCACGCCCCCCGAGTCGTGAGCACACCCCAGAGGTAGGGTGGTGCACGTTGAGGCCTGCACGCTCTCCGGCTGGTAGAGTGGTGGGGATGACAGCCGCCCCATTTCTCGTCCTGATGACCCTGCTCCAGCAGACGCCCTACCCATCAGCGTCCGCTACCGTCGAGGAGCTTCCTTCGGAGGGGGACACCTCCACGGAGGACTCCGCCTTCACCTTTCGCCTCGCGCTCGAGGCCGGGCCCCTGAGCCTGCCCTCGGGGACCCCGGGCGGTGGGCAGGACATCTTCGCGCTCGCCCTGCCCGTGGCGCGCATGACGCGTGGAGAGAGCTTCAGCCTCGAGCTGGGCGCTCCGCTGCGCTTGCGCCTCCTGGACGCGGACCCGAAGCAGCAGGCGCAGGACTATGGCGGCTACCTCCGGCTCCAGGACTGGGACACGACGAGCGACTATGGCCAGGTGCTCCGCGAGCTGCGCATCGGACGGGAGAACCAGACCGTGGCCTGGTTCTCCGCGGGCCCGCTCCTCGCTTTCACGCTGGGCGAGGGGCGCCTGGTGGAGCGCTATGACAACCAGCTCTCGCCGGACTACCACCCCGCGGGCGCCCAGCTCACCGTGAACGTGAAGGAGGTCGCTCGGGTCCAGGTGGCCGCCAGCGACGTACTCTCCATGCGGCTCTTCGCGGGCGAGGTGAGGCTGGACATCGGTCGCATCGTCGCGCAGCAGGACAAGCACTTCGACCGCTACCACGCCATCGCCTCCTTCGCGCATGACTTCGGACGCGTGGGAGAGGTGAGCACGGAGTCCATCTCCGCCGCGCTGCTCGGCGGGGATGCGGCGCTCTACAAGAGCGAGACCGGCCGGCTCCAGCTCTTCGCGAGCGGCGGTGCTGGCTCACGGGTGGATGTGGGCACGCCGGACATCGGCGGCTTTGCCGGCTTCTCCATCCGGGGGAGCACGGGCCACGCGGACATCAGCGGCCGGCTCGAGGGGCGCTACCAGGGAGGCAGCTTCCGCTTTGGCCTCTTCGGGCCCTCGTACGAGCTGTCGCGCTTCTCCGCCACGGGCCTCCGCGAGCCACCGCTCGCCGAGGAGCGCATGGACAAGAACCTGGCCGGCTTCGCCGAGCTGAAGATCGGGCTGGGCAGCGAGGACGTGCCAGAGGAGGTCTACATGTCCGTCAGCGCGGCCGGAGAGCACTTCACCATCGGCCGCACCGACACCGACTTCACCCTGGCGCTCCGGTTCCCCGGCGCACGGACCTTCGCCACCGCGCGGGTCATCGTCGTGGGCATCGGCACCCAGCCGCGCTACTCCGTCCACGCCGAGCTCCGCCACCGCATCCTCAACTGGCTCTATCTCTGGGGCGCGGGCGGCACTGTCCACTTCCCACAACCGGATGGCTCGCTGGTGAAGGGCTACACGGCGGGCGCTGGCGCGGGCGTGGACTTCTCGCGCTGATCACCGCCGAATGACTTGACTACAGTTGTAGTCAGTCGTACCTTCTTCGTGACTACAGCTGTAGTCACCTGGAAGGGTGCACGATGAAAGCGGTGGGAGAGCAGGAGCTGGCGGTGCTGCGGTACGTGGCCGAGCACGGGCCCGTGACGGTGGGCGAGGTGGCGGAGCGCTTTGGCGAGGCGCAGGGGCTGGCGCGCTCGACGATCCTCACGGTGATGGAGCGGCTGCGGAAGAAGGGGCACCTGACGCGGCGCAAGGCGGAGGGCGTGTTCCAGTACAGCTCGTCACTGCCTGCGTCCGAGCTGCTGCGCGGCATGGTGGGAGACTTCGTCGAGCGGACGCTCGCGGGCTCCCTGTCGCCCTTCGTCACCTACCTGGCCGAGGCCGAGGACGTCTCCGAGGAGGAGCTCCAGCAACTCCAGGACGTCGTGGCGCGGCTGCAGTCCCGGAAGCAGCGGAAGGAGTGAGGGCATGGGCACCGAATGGCTGATGGACCTGGGCTGGGGACGCTCCGTGCTGGAGGGGCTCTGGAGGGCCTCGTGGCAGGGAGCGTTGTGGGCCGCGCTGGTGTGGGCGCTGACGCGTGCGGTGCCGCGCATGCCCTCCGCGCTGCGTGCGGGGCTGTGGTGGCTCGTCTCCCTCAAGTTCGTGCTGTCCCTGGGGACGCTGTCTCCGGTGCAGCTCCCACTGCTGCCCGCTCCCGAGCCTGTACCCGTGTCGGCCGAGCCAGTGGTGCCCACCGCGGCCATGCCCATCACCGGGGTGTACGTGGCCACAGCTGCTCCGGCGGCGATGGCTTCGGACGTCTCGTTGCCCTGGCGGCAGGCGGGCGTGGGCCTGCTGCTCGTGGCATGGGGGTTGGGGATCGCGTGGCAGATGCGGAGACACCTTCGGGCCTGGGTCTCCGTGCGCCATCTCCGGAGCCGCGCGCTGCCGCTGCGCCACCCAGAGGTTGAGGAGGCCGTGCGCGAGCTGGCGTCCCGTGCGGGGCTGCGCCACGTGCCCCGGCTGCTGGTGTCCGAGGAGGTGACGAGCCCGCTGGCGACAGGGCTGCTCTCTCCTGTGGTGGTGTTGCCTGGGCGCGCGGTGCGGCGCCTGGACACGGAGGCGCTCCAGATGGCGCTGGCGCATGAGCTGGCCCACTTCCTGCGCCGCGATCTGTGGCTCGGTTGGGTGCCGGTGGTCGCGGAGACCGTCCTCTTCTTCCACCCGCTCGTGCGCAAGGCCTCGCGTGAGTATGCGCTGGCGCGCGAGGAGGCCTGTGACGCCGAGGCCCTGCACCTCACCGGTGCCGAGCCTGGGGACTACGGGCAGCTCCTGCTCACCTTTGGCGTCACCCGGACGCACGGAACCGCCGCGGCGCTCGGCGCGTCCGCCCACCTTCACACGCTGCACAGGAGGTTGACCATGCTGGAACATGTCGATGTCTCGGCGCCTCGAACCCGGGCCTCGCTGAGGGCGGCTCTGGTTGTCTTGGGGCTGGCGGTCCTGGTGCCGTTCCAGGTGGTCGCGCGCGAGCCAGGCGCACCTCCACCGCCTTCGCAGACGGCCCCTGCACCCTTGGTGGCTCCTGCTCCGAAGGTGGCCGCTGTGCCTCCGGTGCCTCCTACGCGCGCGGTGCCTCCTGTCCCGAGGGTGGCTCCCACACCTCCTGTTCCGCCCGTCCCGCCGATGCTGGCCATGGCGGACCGGCATGATGACGACGATGACGACCATGGAGTGGAGGGCTTTGTCCTCGTCTCGGGCGACAATGTGATGATGGCGGGCTCCACGGCCGATCTGTGGCGCGCTCGGGCGCTGAGCACCGGGGGCAAGGACGTCCTCTTCGTGCGGCGGGCCGACAAGAACTACGTGATCCGTGACGCGAAGACGCTCCAGCAGATGCGCGCCACGTTCGAGCCTCAGACCAAGCTGGGCTCGCAGCAGTCGGAGCTCGGGAAGAAGCAGGCGGATCTGGGCGTGAAGCAGGCGGAGTTCGGGCAGAAACAGGCGGAGATCGGTCAGAAGCAGGCGGCCCTGGGGGTGAAGCAAGCCCAGCTGGGCTTGAAGCATGCCGAGCTGAGCCTCCAGATAGCGCGCGCGCACACGCAGAGCGATGAGGCCGCGCGTGACCGTCAGGAGAGGGAGCTGGAGAAGAGCGAGAGGGAGCTGGAGAAGAGCGAGAGGGAGCTGGAGAAGGAGATGGAGGCGCTCCATCAGCAGCAGGAGGCGCTGGGCAAGGAGCAGGAGAAGCTCGGCGAGCAGCAGGAGAAGCTCGGCCAGGAGCAGGAGAAGCTCGGCGAGCAGCAGGAGGCGCTGGCTCGCGAGGGGATGAAGAAGCTAAAGGCGCTCATCGACGAGGCGGTGAGCAAGGGCATCGCCGAGCCGGTGGACTCGTAGCCGAAGCACCCGCCGGAGCGGACTCGCTGGGTTGGCCTTGACAGGCGCGGCGTCTGGCCTCACGAAGAGGCCATGATCCGGTCGAAATGGCTCCGGCTGACGGGTTGGGGTGTCTCGGGACTGTGCACCGCCCTGGCGATTGGGCGTGCGCTGAGCGCACAGGTCCCGCCCCCAACGCGCCGCCTCTCCGAGGCCGAGCGGGCCGCCGTGGGGCGCATGTGCGCCGCCGAAGAGCCTCGGTGGCGGCAGAGCCCGGTGCACCGCTTCCCTGGCGATCGGTGGTCCCAGGACGATGACTTCCACGCCTCCGAGCGTGGCTGGGCCATGGAGATGGCCCGCCGCGCGGGTGTCTCGCCTGGAGAGATCTTCCGCGCCATCGACGAGGATCTCCACACGCATCCGGTGAAGCCGCCACGCAAGCCCACCGCGAGCCCGAGCAAGCCGCGCCCCTTCTACGACTGAGGGCTCCGCTCCATGGCCGTGCTCCCGAACCGAGTCCTCTACTCCGCCCGCCGCATCGCGACCACCGCCAGCCTCCGGCTGATGGTCTTCTGCCTCATCTCGCTCGCGGCCTCCTGGACGGCGCTGGGACAGGCCGGCGGGATGAATGACTTCCGCGACTCGCACGTGACGCACTCCTATGAGGAGATGGCGGTGCGGACTGTCCTCGACTACGGCGAGCTGCCGCTGTGGGCTCCGTGGACGTGCGGAGGCCTGGATGCGATGGGCGGCCCGCAGACGCGCTTCGCCTCACCCACGTTCCTGCTCTCACTTGCGTTTGGCTCGAGGCGCGCGGAGCCCCTGGTTCTCTTCCTCTTCCTGGTGCTGGGGATGGAGGGCTTCTTCCGCTACGCGCGGCTGAAGGCCGGCACAGCGCTGGGGGCCTTCGCCGCTGCGCCTTTCTTCGCCCTCAATGGCTTCTATGCCGTGTCCTGGGGGCTGGGGTGGCTCAACTTCCTCGGCTTCGAGCTGGTGCCGTGGACCCTGCTCGGCCTCCGGCTGGTGTTCCGCCGGCGGCTTGCGGGGATCGCGCTCATGGCCGGAGCCTTCGCGCTCATGCTGGGCTTCGGGGGCACCTACCCGGTGCCACTGACGGCCTTGTTCGTCTCGCTCGAGGCCGTGGGAGGCTTGTGGGCTCAGCGCACCTGGAGGCATCGAGCCGAGCTGGCCGGTTGGCTGGGCGCCGCGGCCCTCTTCATCCTGGGCGCGAGCGCCTTCCGTCTCTGGCCGGTGATCGACACGCTCCAGAGCGCCCTGCGCGTGATGGCCGGACAGCCTGGCCACCCGCCCGCGAACGTGGCCACACAGCTCCTGGCGAGTGCAACCCAGGGGGGAGGGGTCTTCTACCTGGCTCCGCCCATCCTTCTGCTGGTCGCGGCCTCCTTCTTCTCCCGGCGTGCGCTGGTGCCGTGGGTGGCAGCGTTTCTCTCCGCGTGGCTGGCGACCGGGTACTACTTCCGGCTCTCCCTCTTCGAGGGACTGCGAGCGCTGCCCCTCTTCTCGACGCTGCGCTACCCGGAGCGCTTCGCTGTCTACGTGGCCTTCTTCCTCGCGGTGCTGGGCGCCATCGGGTTCGGTGTGGTGTGGCGCCGGGTCCGGCGGTCACGGCTGGCGGCCTGGGGCGCGGTGGTGATGTGCGGGGCGGCCATCGTGGGAACGGGAATGGCGGTGCGGAGCTTTGAGGTCGCCACCCAGCGGGTCAGCATCCTCTCCGAGCCCGAGCGCGTGGATCAGCCCTTCGCCCAGGCTCGTGGCAATCGCTGGTCCCAGGGGTACTTCCTCGCCCTCAACCGCGGCTCGATCTCCTGCGGCGAGGCCTATCCTGTCCCCATGTCCGCGCTGCTCCGGGGCGATCTGGCGCAGGAGGAGTACCTGGAGGATCCCTCGGCTGGCCAGGTCCGGCGCAGCTCCTGGTCTCCCAACCGGCTGGAGCTGGAGGTCCGTGCGGCCTCCCCCGTGAACCTGCTCGTGAACCAGAACTGGCATCCCGGGTGGAAGTCCTCGGTGGGAGAGGTGGTCTCGCATGAAGGGCTCCTGGGCGTGAGGCTCCCACCTGGCGAGCACCAGGTCTCCCTGCGCTTCCTGCCACGCTCGACGTTCGGCGGAGCGCTGGTGTCTGTGCTCGCCTGGGGGAGTCTGGGGTTCGTGGGGTGGTGGACTCGCAGGCGGGGGAAGCTCTCCCCGTGGCGGCTGTGCGCGATCGCGGCCGGGCCGCTCGTCGTGTGGGGGCTGCTCTGGGTGACGTGGACCGAGCCGCCCGCGCCTCCCGTCCTGACCAACCCGAATGGCACCCCCATCCTGGTGGAGTCCCTGCCCCCCGAGGCAACGCCTGTGCGAGCCAGCTTCTCGGTCCCCGTGGAGCTGCACGGGGCGGTGGTGCCCGCCGAGCCGGATGCGAATGGGCTCCTCTCCTTCGAGCTGTTCTGGAAGGTGAATGGGAGCGTGCCGCGCGCGGTGGGCGTCTTCGTCCACCTGGTGGATGAGCACGGGAGGATGGTGAATCAGGACCACGAGGTGCTGGCGGGGACGTTCTTCTTCAAGACCGCGCCGCGTGGACGGTTGCTCCGAGACGCATTCACCATCAGCGCACAGGGGGTACCGCCAGGCAGGTGGAAGGTCCTGGTGGGCCTGTGGAACTCCAGGGGAGATGGCTCTCGGATTGTTGCCTCCACTCCAGAGGGGGAGCCGATCCCCGACGGGCGGGTGTTGGCCGGCACGTTCACCGTGTCACCCTGAACGGTTCACTCTGAAGAAGGGTGACGGCCGTGCGGGCCCCGCCTAACGTGGCGCCGCTTTCCTGCCGTCAGGAGATCCCCGCCATGGTCCTCGCCGTTGCTCCACAAGCTACTCCCATCCCGTCGATGGATTCGCTGGTGCGCCGCATCAAGGAGGGCTCCCGCGCCTGGGTCAAGGTATCGATCAGCGAGCGCATCGCCCTGCTGGAGGAGCTGCGGCGGGCCTATCATGCGATCGCTGAGCCCAGCGTCCGGGCTGCCTGTGAGGCCAAGGGGATAGACCCCGAGAGCCCCACTGCCGGCGAGGAGTGGCTGGCCGGGCCGCTCGTGGTTCTGAGGAACCTGCGCCTGCTGGCCGAGTCTCTTCGGGATATCCAGCGCCACGGCGCTCCGTACATCCCGCCCTCGCGGCTGAGCACCTTGAGCAACGGACAGTTGTCCGCGCGCATCTACCCGGCCGACCTTCTGGACTCCATGCTCCTGCTCGGGCACGTGGGCGAGGTGCGCTTCCAGCCGGGTGTGACAGCCGCCAACCTGCGCGAGCACCAGGCCTCCTTCTACCGTCGGCCCCACGAGGGCCGTGTGTGCGCCGTGCTGGGCGCTGGCAACGTCAACTCCATTCCCCCCGCGGACTGCCTCTACAAGCTGTTTGTCGAGGGCACGGCGTGCATCCTCAAGATGAACCCGGTGAACGCGTACCTGGGGCCCTTCCTGGAGCGGGCGTTTGCGCCGCTGGCCCAGCGGAACGTGTTCGCGGTCATCTATGGAGGCGCGGAGGAGGGCGCCGCGCTCGTCCATCACCCGGACGTGGACGAGGTGCACATCACGGGCAGCGACAAGACGCATGACCTGCTGATGTGGGGGCCTCCGGGCCCGGAGACCGACACCCGGCGCGCGCGCAACGAGCCGCTGCTGAAGAAGGCCATCTCCAGCGAGCTGGGCAACATCTCTCCAGTCATCGTCGTGCCAGGGCCCTACAGCGAGGGCGAGCTCCGCTTCCAAGGGAGCAGCATCGCTGGCATGGTGGCCAACAACGCCTCGTTCAACTGCAACTCCGCCAAGCTGCTGGTCCAGCCGCGCGACTGGCGCCAGCGTGGGCAGATGGTGGACGCGGTGCAGACGGCGCTGGGCAGGACGCATGCGCGCCGCGCCTGGTACCCCGGGGCGGAGCAGCGCTGGAGGCAGTTCACCGAGGGACGCAAGGGCTTGCGGCTCGTCGGCACACCGAGGCAGGGGGAGCTGGCCTTCGCACTCGTGCCGGACGTGGATCCCAGCCAGGCACAGGATCGCGTCTTCCAGCAGGAGCCCTGGTGCACGGTGCTGTCCGAGACGGGACTGCCGGGCACGGACGATCCGGTGGCCTTCCTGGAGCAGGCGGTGCCGTTCGTCAATGACAAGGTGTGGGGCACCCTCTGCGCCACGCTCGTGGTGCACCCGAAGTCTTTGAAGGATCCGGCGGTGAACGCGGCCGTGGAGAAGGCCATCCGCGAGCTGCGCTACGGCGCCGTGGCCGTGAACACCTGGCCCGCCGCCGTCTTCGCCCTGGGCAGCCTGCCATGGGGCGGGCATCCCTCCGCTACACCTCAGAACATCCAGAGCGGCCTGGGGTGGGTCCACAACACCTATATGTTCGAGGACATCGAGAAGGTGGTCCTCCGGGCCCCTCTGACGGGTTTCCCGCCCGCGCCCTGGGTGCCCGGCCATCGAGGGGTGCACACCCTGGGGCGCCGGCTCGCGGACTTCGAGCTGGCTCCCTCCTGGCTCAAGGTGCCGGGGATCGCCCTGGCCGCCATGCGCGTCTGAGTCCCCGAGCGCTGGCCCTCGGGGACAGAAAAAAGGGACGGGACGCCCGAGGGGAGTAAGATGGGCGACCACCCTTCCGTGGAGGGGGGGACGCGCCGACGGAGATGGGATGAGGAAGCCTGCTGCTCGTGGCAAACAGGTCCGCTCTCGACCGACACGGCCCTCTGCTTCCTTCGCCTCGGACCGGCAAGAACTGCTCGAGCTGTTGTTGCGCGAGGGCATCCGCCGGGAGTCCACGAGCCCTCAGGTGCCCTCGGAGGATGGCAGCACGGTCCCCTGGACGCTCGACTCTTTGGGGGTGACCTTGTCCTCCCGGGGCGCCGAGCTCGCGGGCCGCTGCCTGCTCCACCTGCTCGAGAACTTCGAGGGGCGCCAGCTGGCGACCTTTGGGACGACGGGCGTTCCCATCCTCCAGTCCTGCGTCCTGCTCTCGAAGGGGAAGTATCGGGGGCTGCTCGTTCGCCCGGAGAAGGGAGCGGGTGCGGGCAAGCTCATCGAGGGGCGGATCGATCCCTCCGAGCCCGTGGTCCTCATCCATGACTCGGTGGGTCTGGAGACCTCGATGGAGGAGTGCGTGGCCCGGCTCGAGGAGGCGGGGCTGCGCGTCGAGGGTGGCGTGTGCCTGGTGCGCTTCGGTTATGACAGCGCCTTCTCCCGCATGGTGTCGCGCGGGTACCGGATGCTCACCCTCTTCGACATCTGGAACGATCTCGTCTCCCACATGCCGGAGGAGGAGGCCCTTGCGCCGAACCCCACCCGGGCCTTCCCGCCGCATGAGCTCTCCTCGGAGGCTGCACCCGAAGGGTTGCACCCCGCCGAACTCGCGCGCCGGGTCATCGACGAGGCCTTGAGGACTGGCAAGCTCCTCCGCCCACCCCGCCGCATCAATGGCCGGTACACGGGAGCAGGTGGAGTTTGGGTCAGCGTGCGGCCCAAGGACGCACTTCACCGGCGCCATGCCCGAGGTGGCTTCTGGAGCTTCCCGGAGGAGAAGGCCGTCTCGCTGCCGGTGGCGATTGGCGAGGCCGCGTTCCTGGCGGCGCAGAAGCTCAAGGAGGTGGGGGAAGATCCGCTCGCAGTCCTGGAGCAGAGCGCCATGGCGGTGACGTTCTGCTCGGCGCTCGAGGAGTGCGAGGTAGGGCAGCTCGACAACGAGCGTTACGGCCTGGTGGTGCGCAGCCGCGAGCGCCCCTTCCTCCTTGGGGGCGTGATGCCGCGGATGCCGGGCATCGCCAATGAGTGGCAGCAGCTCGAGAGCGCTCGGAGCAGCAAGGCGCGGCTCCTGCCATGGGAGCCCTTCGTCCTCTATCGCTTCAAGGTGCAGAAGGCCGTTGAGCCAGGCAGCTCCTGGCAGCCGAGTGGTGTCCCCGCCGAGGCACCGCCGCGATGGATTGCCGCCAGTGGCGCCATCGCCGCGCGTGCGCTTGAGGTGGTGCAGGCACTCTCGAAGGGCCGGGAGCCTGCTGCGGCTCTTCAGGCCATGCAGCTCGATAGCTCCGTGGACTCTCTCTGGATGAGGGTCTATCGCCAGGGCCGCCCGGTGGGCTCCGCCGGGGCACGCGTCACGAGCCTCGATGAGGATCTTGTCGCTATCGCGCGGAGTGCACTTGGGGCGTCGCACGCCGAGCCCCAGGGGGCAAACGAGCCGCTGGCTGTGACGGTGTCGTTGCTCCACGGCGCCACCGAGCTGGGGGAGCTGACGCCAGAGGAGGCTGCCGCGCAGACGCGCCATGCCGAGCAGGCGTTGATGGTGTACCAGGGAGATCGAGAGGGGTTGCTCCTCCCATCCGTCGCGGTCACCGGGAACCTCACGCCGATGGAATACGTGCGTGCCGTCCTCAACACGGCGGGCCTGATGGAGGGGCCCTACCGATGGCGCCGGTTTGACTGCATCACCTGGCTGGCGGATGCAGGGGGAATTCGCCGCGTCGAGCACGGGCTGCCGGTGGGCACTCCGCCCAAGGCACTCTCGCAGCGGACCACGCAGCTGACTCAGGCGCTCTGCAAGTTCCTCCTGCGCCACCTGGGTGAGACGACGCGCTACGAGCCGTTCTCCGGCTCGGCCCACAAGGGGCTGGATACCGCGCTGCTCGCGCATCAGGCCTGGACGATGGCTCGGGCGCACCGGCAGCTGGGCCCCGCGCCGCTGGAGGAGGGGGCGCGGACGCTCCTCTCCGCGCTCACCTCGGACCTGGCGTTCGATGAGGCCGAGCGCGTGTGGATCCGCGGAGACGGAGGCACGTCGATCTCCGAGGTATCGCTCGTCCTCCTCGCGTTGCTGGAGACGGGGGACGACAACGCCACAGCGGCAACGCTCGCCACGACGCTCTGGTCGAGCATCGGCGCGCAAGGCCGCTTCACCTGCCACATGGACCCAGCCTTCGACGACGACTCGTTCCAGGATGGGTATCCGGGGCAGGCGCTGCTGGCGCTGGCTCGCGCGGCGGAGAAGGGGGTATGCGCTCCGGACAAGGCCAAGCTCGCGCAGGCCCGGCGCTTCTACCGTCACCGGTTCGTCCACAAGCGTCACTGGGATCAAGTCTGCTGGCAGGCGCAGGCTGCCGTGGCGTGGTGGCGCGTGGACCGGGATGCCGAGGCCGCTCGCTTTGCCTTCGAGATCTGCGACTGGATGCTGAAGTACCAGTCCGAGAAGACGGGCGCGTTCCTCAATGAGCACCAGCCTGACACGCCTGGGAGCACCACCGCGCTCTACCTGGAGGCGCTCGCTGCGGGCATCGAGCTGGCGGCGGGCTTGCGTGAGCGTGCCCGGAAGCAGCGTTATCTGGATGCTTATGGGCGGGGTGTCGCGTTCCTGGACTCGCTCGTGTACCAGGAGCGGGATGTGCCGCTGCTGCCCAATCCGCGCTACGCGCTGGGAGGGGTCAGGACGAGCGTCGTGCGGAGCGAGATCCAGGTGGGCGCTGTCCAGCACGCGCTGGCGGCTCTGCTGGGATTGAGCCGCTGAGGCCGCGGCCTATCAGCCCAGGTGCTCCAAAAAGGGAGGGCAGGTGATTCGCCGGTCGCGGAAATGGCGACGCACGAGTTCATGCCAGACGTTCACGAGTGGCCGATGACAATGGGCATCTGGGGCAGCACAGACCCAGGGTCTCTGCATGAACAGGTGGAGCTCTTCCCAACAAGCATGGCTGTACGCGCGTTGCGTGAATCTGTCATCATCGGGGGACACCTGAATACCTCGCGCACGAGCGAAACGGAGGAACGCCGATGCTCACGCCGTTGCGAACCACTGCCATCCTTTTGGGGATGTGTGGACTCCTCTCCGCCTGTGAAGAGCGTCTCGAACCCGGCTCGGCGCTGGCTGTGAACTCCAAGCTCCTCCTCGCGGAAGCCAATGCCGTTCCAGGCCGGTACATCGTCGTGCTTGAGGACAAGGGAGCGCAGAGCCTCCAGGGCATGCCGCTGGAGGTACGCAAGTCCTCGGACGACCTGACCCGCACGCATGGCGGTAGCCTCCGGCGTGTGTACGCGCACGCGCTCAAGGCCTTCTCGGCCTCGCTGACGGAGGAGGAGGCCCGGCGCATGAGCGAGGATCCGCGCGTGCGCTATGTCGAGCAGGAGCGCATCTTCAAGCTCCAGGGTCTGCAGAGCTCTCCCACCTGGGGGCTGGATCGCGTGGATCAGCGGTACCATCCGTTGGATAACACCTACTATTACGAGTACACCGGCGCGGGGGTCCACGCGTACATCTTCGATACCGGCGTGCGGAGCACACACGCCGAGTTCGCGGGCCGCATGGGCAACGGCTTCGATGCCATCGGCGATGGCGTGGGCACCGAGGACTGCCAGGGCCACGGCACCCACGTCGCCGGCACTCTGGGCGGAGCCACCTACGGCGTGGCCAAGCAGGTGACGATCCACTCCGTGCGCATCATCACCTGCTCGGGCGAGGGCACGCTGGAGCAGGTCCTGGCGGGCCTCGATTGGGTCACCGCGAACCACGTGAAGCCGGCAGTGGCCAACATGAGCATCGGCGCCGAGGGGACCCAGGCCGTGGATGATGCGGTGATGCAGTCCATCGCGGCCGGAGTCGTCTATGTCGTCGCCGCGGGCAACGAGTTCGTGAACGCCTGCACCCGCTCCCCGGCGCGAGTGCCGGGAGCCCTCACCGTGGGCGCGACGGGCCAGATGGACATCATGTCCTTCTTCTCCAACTACGGCGCCTGTGTGGACCTCTTCGCGCCTGGCGAGCGCATCGACTCCGCCTGGTACACCGGCGACGCGCACGTGAATACGCTCGACGGCACCTCCATGGCCACCCCCCATGCCGCGGGGGCTGCCGCCCTCTACCTGGAGGGCCACCCCAACGCCACACCCGCCGAGGTGACGGAGGAGCTCATCGCCCGAAGCACCCGCAGTGTCGTGGAAGGCCAGGACCCGGCGTCTCCGAACGTGCTGCTGCATACCGCGTGCATGGGGGCGGCGGGGCAGGTGCCACCTCAGGTGGCGCTCACCGCCCCAGCGGAGGGAGCCACGCTCACCGGCACCGTGACACTCTCGGCCACCGCGAGCGACGACGGGAGCATCACCAAGGTGGAGTTCTACCTGAATGGAGCGCTCATCGGCACCGACACGATTGCACCCTATTCGCTCACCTGGAACAGCAACGAGGCGCTCAATGGCCCCTCCACCCTGAGCGTGCGCGCCTTTGACATGAGCTGTAACAGCCAGGCCGCCTCTATCTCCGTCACCATTCAGAACTCGGGCAAGGCCGCCTTCGATCCGGTGCTGGGCGCTCCGGTCTGCGACAGCCCGGGCAGCCAGTGCGACTCGCTGGACCTGCTCGCGGGCCGTGGCCCCCTCATCGGTCCCGAGCAGCACACGCCCAACACGCTGGGCAACAGCTGCGCGGACGGAGTGGGCGGCATGTATCAGCTGGATCCCTCGCTCGACGCCATCAAGGTGATCCGCGAGGACGGCGGCCTGCTCGCGCCGGGCAAGCAGGTGCGCATTCTGGTCACCTTCTTCTCGGGCTTCGATCCCGGCGCTGAGCGGGTGGATCTCTTCTCTGCACCCGACGCGCGGTCCCCGGCCTGGACGTGGATCGCCACGCTCATCCCAGGAGGCTTCGGCCCGAACCAGATGGCCGCCTCCTTCACCATCCCCCAGGGGAGCGATCTGCAGGCGATCCGGGCCGTCTACCGATCGGGTGGTAGCACCACGGCATGCCCGTCTGGCCCGATGGATGACGTGGATGATCTCGCCTTCGTGGTGGTCCAGGAGACAGACAGCGATCCGCCCACGGCCACGTTGACGGCACCCGCCGCGGGGGCGACCATCAAGAACACGGTCACGCTCTCCGCCACGGCCAGCGACAACTTCTCCGTCGCCCGGGTCGAGTTCTATGACGGGACCACGCTGCTGGGCACCGACACCACGTCACCCTACAGCCTCTCTTGGGACACGCGCACGGCAGCCAATGGGACCCACGCGTTGACGGTGCGGGCCTATGACACGGCGGGCCTCGTGGGCACCTCTCCCGAGGTGAGTGTCACGGTCAACAACGACGTGACGCCGCCCACCGTGGCCTTCTCCGCTCCCGCGGAGGGAGCCGTCATCCTGGGCACCGTCAGTCTCTCCGCGACGGCGAGCGATAACGTCGCCGTTACCAAGGTGGAGTTCTACGAGGGCACCACCTTGCTGGGAGCAGACGCCTCCTCGCCGTACTCCTACTCGTGGAACACGCGCAACGTCCCCAATGGCTCCTACCTGCTCACCGTGAAGGCCTATGACGCGGCAGGCAACACCAGCACCGCGGAGCGGGCGGTGACGACCGACAACGACTTCGTCCCGCCCACGGTGGCCCTCACTGCGCCGGAGCACGCGACGACGCTGATCGGAACCGTCACCTTCTCGGCCACGGCCAGTGATGACCAGTCGAGCATCAACAGGGTGGAGTTCTACGTGGGCACGACCCGCGTGGCGACAGACACCTCGGCGCCCTACACCTATAACTACAACACCCGCCTTCAGGGCAATGGGGACAAGGTGATCACCGCGAAGGCGTTTGACACCTGGAACAACGTGAGCACCTCCGAGCCGGTGTACGTGGAGTTCGGAAACGACTTCACCCCGCCGATGGTGGTCCTCAGCGCCCCGGCGGAGGGAGCGACGTTGCGCGAGACCGTGGCGCTCTCGGCTACCGCCAGCGATAGCCAGTCGAGCATCGCCAGGGTGGAGTTCTACGTGGGCACGACTCGGGTGGGGACCGTTACTTCGGCGCCTTACACCTATAACTACAACACGCGCCTGCTGAGCAACGGCCCCAAGGTGATCACTGCGAAGGCCTATGATGCGTGGAACAATGTGGAGACCTCCGCTGCGGTGAACGTCACGTTCGACAATGACTTCACCGGGCCCACGGTGGCTGTCACCGCCCCGGCAGAGGGGGCGACATTGAGCGAGACCGTGGCGCTCGCGGCCACCGCCAGCGATGACCTGGCTGGCATCTCCAAGGTGGAGTTCTTCGTGGGCACGGCCAAGGTGGGGACCGTCACCTCGGCACCCTACACCTATAACTACAACACGCGGCTGCAGGCCAACGGCGCCAAGGTGATCACCGCGAAGGCATATGACACCTGGAACAACGTGAGCACCTCGGAGCCGGTGAATGTGACATTCGACAATGACTTCACCGGGCCCACAGTGGCCGTCACCGCGCCGGCGGAGGGAGCGACGTTGAGCGAGAC
>Ga0247825_10001154_pt1 | contig 17244 bp, 14 predicted proteins | sample 13C_Vanillin_Day_FD_194413 | JGI IMG/M metagenome (GOLD analysis project Ga0247825, IMG submission 194413) | Soil microbial communities from agricultural site in Penn Yan, New York, United States - 13C_Vanillin_Day48 | ecosystem: Environmental > Terrestrial > Soil > Agricultural land | place... | reverse complement strand
TCCCTGGTACCGCCACAAGGTGCGGCCCTCCTTCGCCGACATGCTCGCCACGCTGCGCTTCGCCTGCCTCCGGTCGGCGATTTCTGCGACCCCAGCTGATCAGCAGGGTCGTCAAAACCCCTTGGTCTTGCTACCCGACACGCTGCGAGCGATCGCGGCCTGACCGACCAAAAACTGCGAAACTCGAACTAAGGCGGAGGGCTGTGCTCGCACGCTGGCGGCGGCAAGGCACAGCAGGAGGAAGAGAATGGGCCGCATGGTGGCTCGGGGGGAGTGCTCCGGAGCAGAGCAGGATTGCAACCGGCAGACCACTCTCAAGCCATGAAGCCCTTTGTGTTGTGACTCAGCGCGCCGTGGCGGGATGTGCACGCCGATGCACAGGAGCGCGTCGCGCCTGTCGCGGACGGCCTGAAGGAAGCTGCCCTGGTAGCCGAAGTAGGGCGGGCAGTCCGGCTGGTTCTGGTGGTGGTCGCGCATGTGGTGCATGCGGCTCATGCCGAGGATCCCACCCAGGCCAGCCAGCGTGCCCAGCACCGCGAGCACGGACTCCACCGCGCGCGACGTCTGGAAGGCGCGGTGGATCAGGCCGCGGTGGAAGCCCACCGAGACGCCCAGGCACATCGTCACCGCGAGGAGCCCGGCGGCCACGGCTACCGCGCTCCACGAGAAGAAGAGCGCGCCGCCCACGAGCGCTACCGCGTGGAGCACCCCCCAGCGGAGCACCTTGCGTCTGTTCAGCCTCGTGTCACTCCGCTTCATGCCGCGCGCTGCATCCTCCATGGCCGCCCGCTCCTTTCGAGCGGGGGTCATCGCAAGCGCCTTGCCAGCCAATTCCGGGCCTTATTTCAAAGGCTTGCGGCCCTGGAGTGGCCCCACTGTCCACGGCGTCGACAGTCCACTGTCAACGCCGCGGTCTCCACCGTTGGCTCGGACGGGGGCTGGAGGGGGCTGTCAAGAATCAGTTGCGCGACGCACCCCCCCTCCTCAAGGGGGGTAGCACAAGGATGGAGAATCCATTGGGGCGGTGGCTATCTTTTGCCCACTATGAAAACTCCACGCTTCGTCCGTTTCATGATGGGACTGGGCCTGCTCGTAGGAGGAGTAGCCCTGGCAGAGCCAAAGGAGCCCACCATCTCCGTACGGCTGCCACAGGCCTCCTACAACGTGCGGCTCACCGGGAAGGATGTCATCTCCCAAGCCTTCCAGCTCAGCCACTCCGCCAAGGAGCTGAGAGGCCGGGTGGGTAACTCCACGGCGACGATCTCGTTCAAGGAGAACGAGGCCAAGGGGAACATCGGCCAGGGGGCGGTGAACCTGAAGATCAAGGTCGAGGGAACCACCGTCAAGGCCGAGGGTGGCTTCGGTGGCCGCCCCGTGGAGCTGAGCTACAGCCCCGCGGAGCTGACCGTGTACATCAACGACTGCACCTACCGGCTGAAGAACAACAACGAGGGCACCTACGTGGGCCGCCGCAGCTGTGACCGCGCCTACGAGCGGGACACGGAGGTAAGCATCCCCGAGATCTTCCAGCAGCTCACGCCCCCCGAGCAGGCGACCATCCTGCTGCTCTCCCTGGGCTGAGCCGCTCGAGTCAGGTGGCAAGGCCGAGGAGGAGCGGCCAGGGTGCTCAGTGCAGCACCCGGCGCAGCCCGCGGGTGAGCTGCTCGGACTGCCAGCGCTGCAGCTCGCGGGCGATCTCCGCCGCGCGCCCGGTGCGCTCCTCCCGGATCTTGTCCAGCAGCCTGAGCGCCGCCTCGCGCTGAGGGGAGGGGGCCTCGGCGGCGGTGCGCTCGAACAGCTCCAGCCGGACGTCCGCATCATGCACCTGGCCTAACAGGCCCTGGAGGGGGACGAGCACCTCCAGCAGTGCGTTGAGGGTGCGGGGCAGGGCCGGCTGGAAGATCTCCAGCTCATAGCGCAGCTTCTTCAGCTCCTTGCGCAGCGCGTGCGCGGAGACGGCGTCCGAGGCCTGCATGTAGCGCTCGATGCGTCGCTCTACCCGGCGCACCCGCCAGCGCAGGTGCCGGCGCACGTGCTTTCCTCCGTAGGTGCGGGTGTCCTCCAGCCGCGCCATCTGGCGGAGCAGGGCTGGCACGGTGCGCCCCGTCCACCGCTTCAGCTCGCCGCGCAGGTGCTGCTCCTTCTGCCTCAGCAAGGGCTCACGCTGGGCCCGCAGCGCCTCCAGCACCTTGCGGCGCTGGGGCTTCTCACCCTTGGCGGCCTCGGCCATCCAGTCCCTCTGCACATGCAGATCCCTCACCTCGCCGAGTGCATCCTGAAGCCGCTTCACCTTGCGCTCCAGCTTGCCCAGCCCCCTCAACACCTGGAACACCTGGAGCGCCGCGCGCAGGCGGCGGGTGGCCACGCGCATGTCATGGACACCGTCCATGGACATCTCTTCGGTGACCGAGGGCTCTGGGTGGCGCACGTCCGCCAGACGGCACATGAGGATTCGCCGGGCCGCGTCGTCCAACCGGCTGGAGGGGCCAAGGCCTCGGATAGGAGTGGGGTGAGCCATGGCGTTCAGCGCCCTGGGGGCTCCGCGAGCAGCCGCTCGGCCACCTGAGGCCCCTTCCATCCCAGGATGCGCGCATCCTTTTTCTCGAAGGCGACTGCGGTGAGGAAGAAGTGCTCCAGCTCCTTCCGCTCGCGCTGGGACAGGTCCTGATACGAGCGAAGGTGCTCGGCGCGCACCGCGGAGACGGGGACCATCAGCAGGCGATCATTGCGCTCCCGGCCCTTGCCCTTCTTCTTCTTCTGGTCCACCTGGAGCACTCCCAGGGCGCGGCAGGGCAGCACCACGCCGGGCCAGGTCGCCACGTCCCAGTACACCATGGCGTCCAGGGGGTCCCCGTCGGGGCCCTCGGTGCTGGGGATGAAGCCCCAGTCGAACGGATAGCGCAGCCCCCGCGTCAGCGGCCGGCTGATGGTGAAGGCTTGCAGCCGTGGCTCGTACTTCAGCTTCACGGTGGAGCCGCGGGGAGACTCGACAACGACGTGGATGGCGCCCTCCTCGTTGCGCATGGGCAGCCGGCTGAGTTCTGAAGTCATCCTCTGTGCAAAGTGGAGCCGACGTCGTGCTCCAGCAACGGATGCCTCTCCGGGGATCTGCCCTGCCAGGGGCCGCTCGGTGCTCTCTCAGCCACGCTGGCAGGGGAGCTCCACGGTGAAGGTCGAGCCCACGCCCAGCTCGCTCGTCACGTGGATGCGTCCACCCATCGCCTCGACGATCTGCCGGGTGATCCACAGGCCCAGGCCAAAGCCGCCGTAGTTGCGCTCGGACACCGCCCGCTCGAAGCGGTTGAAGAGCCGCGACACATCCTCCTGCGCGATGCCGATGCCCCCATCCTTCACGAAGAGCCGGACCTGGCCGCCAACCATCTCGGTCTCGAGCTGGATGGGGTTGCCCCGGCCGTACTTCACCGCGTTGGACAGCAGGTTCGTTACCACTTGATCCAGCCGCAGCCGATCCCACTCCCCCCCTGTCTCATGGGGCATGTGCAGCCGGAGGGGAGAGCCCGCGCGCGCCAGCTCGGGCTCGAAGCGCTCGGCCACCTCGCGCACCAGCACCGACAGGTCCATGGGCTCTGGCCGCAGCTGCAGCCGCCCGGCGGAGATGCGTGACACGTCCAGCAGATCATTGATCAGCTGCGTCTGCCGCCGCACCTGCCGGTCCACGATCTCCAGGCTCCGGCGCAGCCGCTCCGGCGGGGGAGCCGAGGGAGAGCGGGCGAGCGTGGCCAGCAGGCTCTGGACCTGGAGCTGCAGGGCGCTGATGGGTGTCTTCAGTTCGTGGCTGGCAATGGAGAGGAACTCCTCGCGCAACCGCACCGCCTGCTGGGCCTCGTGGTAGAGCCGGGCGTTGTCGACGGCCAGGGCCGCCTGCCGTGCCAGCTCCTGCGCCAGCGCCAGGTCCTGCTCGTCATAGAGCCGCCGCGTGGTAACGAGCGACAGCACTCCCAGCGCCTGGCCGCGCAGCATCAGAGGCACGCGCAGCGAGGCGTACGGGCGCGGAGTGGACTCGAGGCGCAGCGCCGGCTGTCCCGAGGAGATGATGCGGGCCAGCGCGTCCGCCTCGCTCTCTCCCGAGGGGGCCTCGAGCTTGGAGCCTGCATCCGCGGCGGCCACACATCGCAGCTCCCCCTCCTCCCACAAGTGGATGGAGCAGAGGTCCGCCCACGAGGGCACAGCCAGGCGGGCCACACGCTCCAGTGTGACTTCGTCATCGAGGCTGCTGGCCAGCTCACTGCCTGCCCGCGCCAGGAAGCGCTGGGCGTCCTCCGCGCGCTTGCGCTCGGTGATGTCGGTGACGACATAGGCGCACTGCACCTGGCCGCTGGCGTGGCGCACCGCCGAGGCCCACATCGCCACATCAATGAGCGTCCCGTCCTTGCGCACGCGCTGCGTCTCCAGGCCCATGAGCGGCTCGCCTCGGGCCGCGCGCGCCAGGTTGTTCCGGAACTCCTCGTGCCCGTCCTCGGGCACCGTCGCCAGCGTGCTCCCCACGGCCTCCTGCTCCGTCCACCCGAAGATGCGCTCGGCGGCGGAGTTCCACATGCGCACCGTGCCATCTGGATCCATCAGCACGATGGCGGCGGGCGAGGCCTGGATGATGGTGGAGAGCGTCTGGTGGGCCTCGCGCAGCGCCGCCTGGGCCGCCTGCTGCTGCTCCAGCAGCCGCGCGCGAGCCAGCGCCTCCGCGGCCGGGTGCACGAGCAGCTCCAGGAAGGCGCGCTCGTCCGTATCGAAGCGGCGGGGCTCGGTGAAGCCCAGCACCAGCGCCCCCAGCGTGCGCCCCTCGGCGTTCAGCGGCAGGCATGCCATGGAGGGTGTCAGCGGCGGCGGAGTCGGCCCCTGGCGCTGAGCGGGCAGCGGGTAGCGCTGGGCCGCCGCCTCGGGCGTCTCCATCCACACCGGCTGGCCCTCGCGCAGCGCCTCCATCAGCGGCGCGCTCATCCCCAGCGGCAGCCGCTGGAAGCGCTCCACCACCTCCTGCGGATAGCCGAAGGTGCGCACCAGCCGCGCGTAGGCTCCACCCGGCTCGATGAGCCACAGCCCACCGCTGCGCGCTCCCACCGCCGCCGCGCCATGATCCACGGCAATCTCCGCCACGCGCGCGGCCGTGAGCGCCTGGGAAAGCTCGGCCGTGACAGCCTGGAGCCGGGTGGTGCGCTCCGCGGCGCGCTGGGCGGTGGCGCGCGCGTGCTGCTCGGCGGCGTAGAGCCGGGCCCGCTCCAGCGCCTGGGCGGTCTGTCCCGCCAGATCCTGCAGGAAGGCGCGCTCGTCCGCGGTGAAGGTCCGCGGGGAGGAGAAGCTCAGCGAGAGCACGCCCAGCACCCGCCCGCGCGACATCAGCGGGAGGCTGGCCAGGGCCTGGGCAGTGGCGTCCGGGCGCTGGAACACCAAGGGGTAGCGCGCCACGAGCACCTCGGGTGTCTCGATCCACAGAGGCGCCGCCGTCCGGCAGGCCTCCGCGCTGGGCATGGGCGCATCGCTCGGGAAGCGGGCCAGGCGCTCCAGGGCGCTGGGGGGCAGGTTGCGGCTGACGAGCATCTCCAGCCAGGAAGGATCCTCGCTGACCACGGTGACGTGCCCCTGCGCGGCGTTCAGCGCGTCCATCGCCTCACGCATCACCACGCCGGCCACGTCCGCGGGAGTCAGCGCCTCGGACAGCGCGGCGGTGGCACGCTGCATGCGGAGGATGCGATTGGCGGCCACCTCCGCCTCCAGCCGGGCCCGCCGCTCCGCCGCATAGGCGCGCGCCACGTCCAGCACCACCGCGGCCCGGTCCGCCACATCCTGCAGCAGCATCCGCTCGGAGTCGTCGAAGGGGCGCGCGCTCTGTCCTCGGGCGACGGCCAGGGTGCCCAGGACGCGCCCGCGCGCGCGCATCGGCAGGACGAGCAGATCGCTGAAGGGGAAGCGCTCGGCCGCGGCGCGGAACGAGGCCGCCACCGCGCGCTTGAGCACCTCGGGCGGCAGGGCGGACAGCAGCAGGGACTCGCCCTTGCGCACGACCAGGGCGGACAGCCCTTCATCCGCGCGTTGCGGGCCGGAGACCAGGGCCTGGAAGCTCTCCCGCGAGTCGGGATCCGCATGCGCCGAGCCCACCGGGTGCAGCCACTGCCCATCCTCGGACAGCAGGCGCAGGCCGCATGCCTGCCCCAGCGTTGGCACCACCAGCGCGCACAGCCGCTCGAGCACCGCGGGCGGCTCCAGGCTGGCGTCCGCGAGCACCCGCGACGCCTCTGCCAGTAGCGCCAACCGTTGCTGCAGTCCCAGAGGACTGCCTTGATGATGCTGCCCCTGGCTGGTGCCCAATGAAGCCATCGTGATCTGTCAGCCCCCCAGGGCTGATCGCACATGCGAACAGCAAAAAGCGCAAAGGGCCTGCAATTCCTGAAGTGCAGTCGTTGACATACGCACATGGACCTCAGCCCAGGCACACTCGGGCCCGGTGGGTCAGTGGCTTCCGCTGGGACTGGAAAGTGAGAGGGGGAGGGTGAGGGAGGCGGTTCCTCCCGGCTCGAGTTCAGCTAAAGCGGGGGCAGTGAACGCGACCACGCAAGCGCCTGCCTCTCATTCCGGTGGGCAGGACCCCCTGAAGCGCACGGCACTGCTGGCTCTGGGGGCGGTGGGCGTCGTCTATGGGGATATCGGCACCAGCCCGCTGTACGCGCTGCGTGAGTGCTTCACCGGACCGCGTGGCATCACCCCCTCCCACGAGAACGTGCTGGGGGTGCTGTCGCTCATCTTCTGGTCCCTGATCATCACCGTCTCGGTGAAGTACCTGGTCTTCGTGCTCCGGGCGGACAACCGGGGCGAGGGCGGCATTCTGGCGCTGATGGCGCTGGTGGCGCAGCGGTCGAGGGGAGGCCAGCCGACGCGCCGGGGCCGCGCGCTGTTGCTCCTCATGGGCATCTTCGGGGCCTCGCTCCTGTACGGGGATGGCATCATCACCCCGGCCATCTCGGTGCTGAGCGCGGTGGAAGGCCTGAGCGTGGCCACACCCGTCTTCCAGCCCTACATCCTGCCGATTGCCCTGGTCATCCTCCTGGGGTTGTTCCTCGTGCAGCGGCACGGGACAGGGGGAATTGGCACCGTGTTCGGGCCCTTCATGTGCCTGTGGTTCATCGTGCTGGCGGTGCTGGGGGTGAAGGAGCTGGTGCACAACCCCTCGGTGCTGTGGGCGCTCTCGCCGGTGCAGGGGGTGTCCTTCTTCCTGCGCAACGGGGGGCATGGCTTCCTGGTGCTGGGGGGTGTCTTCCTGGTGATGACGGGCGGAGAGGCGCTCTACACGGACATGGGCCACTTTGGCCGGAGCCCCATCCGCTGGGCGTGGTTCGCGCTGGTGCTGCCGTCGCTGATGCTCAACTACCTGGGGCAGGGGGCGCTGTTGCTGAGGCACCCGGAGGCGGCGCGCAACCCGTTCTTCCTGATCGCGCCGTCATGGGCGCTCTTCCCGCTGGTGGTGCTGGCGACAGGGGCGGCGGCCATTGCATCCCAGGCGGTCATCTCCGGCTCCTTCTCGAACACGCGGCAGGCGATGCAGCTGGGGTACTGCCCGCGCATGGAGGTGGTGCACACCTCGGCCGAGGAGAAGGGGCAGATCTACCTGCCCGGCCTCAACCTGATGCTGCTGGTGGGCGTGGTGGTGCTGGTGCTGGGCTTCCGCTCCTCGAGCGCGCTCGCGGGGGCGTACGGCATCGCGGTGGCCTCGGCCATGCTGATGACGACGTCCCTGGCCTATGTGGTGGCGCGTGAGCGCTGGGGCGTGCGGCGAGCGGTGGCGCTCCCGGTCCTGTTGATGTTCCTGGGGGTGGAGCTGTCGTTCTTTGCCGCCAATGCCGTGAAGGTCCCGGACGGGGGCTGGCTCCCGCTCATGCTGGCGATCGCGCTCTCCACGCTGATGACGACGTGGAAGCGCGGACGCGAGATCCTGGCGGCCAAGCTGCGCGCGGCCAGCATGGACCTGAAGGATCTGCTGGAGAGCTTCCAGGGCGAGCATGCCCCGGTGCGGGTGCCGGGCACGGCGGTGTTCATGACGGGCAACCCGGAGGGCTCGCCGCCGGCGCTGCTGCACAACCTGAAGCACAACAAGGTGCTACACGAGCAGGTGGTGCTGCTGACGATCCTCTCGGAGGACGTGCCGCATGTGTCTCCAGAGGAGCGGGTGGAGGTGCAGCCGCTGGAGCTGGGGTTCGTGCGCGTGATTGCGCGCTACGGCTTCATGGAGAACCCGAGCATCCCGGACATCCTCAAGCGGTGCCGGGAGCAGGGGCTGCAGTTCCAGCTGATGAGCACCTCGTTCTTCCTGGGGCGGGAGACGCTCATCCCTTCGAAGAAGCCCGGAATGGCGATGTGGCGCGAGGCGCTGTTCTCGTGGATGAGCCGCAACGCGCGCAGCGCCACGGCGTTCTTCCGCATCCCGCCCAACCGCGTGGTGGAGCTGGGCACGCAGGTGGAGCTGTAGCCACGGGGCTACCGCACGGCGCGGGCGCCCTCCACCACCCGGCGCGCGATGGCCCGGCTGATGCGGTGGCCCATTTTCAGCTCCACGTCCATGTAGATGGGCGAGCTGTTCAGCTCCAGGAACACGAAGTCCCGGGCGCGCTGCTTGAGATCGATCCCCGCGAACGTCAGCCCGCAGGCCCGAGCGGCGGCGCGGCAGAAGCGCTGCACGGGCTCGGGCAGCATCACGTCGCGGTACGTCGCCTCGCCGCTGCTGTAGACGGGGTCGTCCCGGAAGTCGAGGTGCTGCTCCGGCGTCACGATGGACACGCTGGAGACGATCTCATCGCCCACCAGCATCACCCGCACGTCATCCCCCGGCACGAGCTCCTGGAAGATGACGGGGGAGGCCGTCACCTCGTCCAGCCGCTTCAGCGCCTCGGCATCCAGCCTCCGGGTGATGGCCCCGCCCAGCACGGGCTTGTAGATGACGTCCTTCACCTCGGCGTGGAAGGCGCGGATGGCGGCCGGGTCGTTCGAGATGAGCGTGCGCGGCACCTTCGCTCCCAGGCTGCGCAGCGCGTGGAGCTGGTAGGGCTTGAACTGCATCACGCTGGCCGCGTGCGGGCCGTTGACCAACGTCGCTCCCCGGTGTGACAGCTGCAGCAGCCACGACAGGAAGTACGCCGCCCGCTCGCGTGTCTGGGTGAAGGTGGTGAACCAGTCCTCGTAGAGCACCAACGAGTCATCCTTCTTCATCGCCGGGACGTAGGGGGCGGGCACGCTGCGCACGTAGAAGCCACGCACGTCATCCACGGGCTCACCCAGGTAGAACATCTTCCCATCGAGCATCGACAGCGCCTTGCCCTGGTCGAGCGCATGGCTGTCCACATAGAGCGTGTCCGCGCCCAGTGCCGCGGCCTCACGGGCCACCGCGGCGCACTGTGGATCCGCGCCCTCGCCGAAGATGCCGATTCGCATGAAGATTCCCCCTCGTCTGCGTGGGACTTTCGCCCCAGGCAAGCAGGACTCACCTTCAACGTATAGATGGGTGGGCAGCAACCCAGCCCCCCTATTCAGGAGGCAACATGCCAGGCCACCCCAGAGTCCCGTCCTTCATCCGGTACGAGCTGCCCGTGCTGATTGCCGGTAAACCCACGAAACCTCAGGAGGAGCAGGGGGGCAAGGGCAAGCCCCGCCCCATCACCACCTTGGCGGTGGGCGAGGAGGGAAGCTCCAACCTGCAGCTCCTGGACGAGGAAGAGCGCCTCAGCTCCAGTTGATGTCGTACTCCACGCGATCGATGCCCTGGGGCCGGGCCCACGCGTGTCCCCGGATGTTGAGCAGCTTCAGCGAGCCGATGAAGAGGCCCTCGTGGAAGGCTGGAGGGATCATGTCTCCCTGGACGCGCAGCACTCCGGACTTCGGGCTGATGGGCTTGTACTCGCGCTTCCCATAGGTGACGGCGGTGCTGTAGCCGATCTGCGCCATGGAGAAGAGCTTGTGCGGATCTCCCCGCGCCAGCACGTTGAAGAGGAAGCGTCCCGGCCCGGAGCTGTAGCGCGTGATGCTCCTCTCTCCGCACGCGCGGAACACGGTCTCGGGAGTGCCAAGCCTGCCCTCGAGCAGCTCCGCGGCATGGAAGAGCAGGTGAAGGAAGTCCTGCACCGGATGCATGCGCAGCTCGGAGTACTCCTTACTGAACTCACCCGCTCGAAGCTTCATCAACGTAGCAGGCCCTGCTTGCTCCTCGACGAGATGGAATACAGACGTGAAGATCATCCCCAGCACGTTGTCTCCCGGATGAGCCGCCGTGAGGCGGGCCGAGAGTTCAGCCTTGTTCGCCGGCATGTCACATCCCCCAGCGCCTCTCCGACCAAGAGGCGGCACGAGGAATTGTAGAGCCGCCTCCTCCGCCAAGGAATGCAGGCGCAGCGCTCACACTTCGTCCAACAAGACAGGCGAGAACTTTGCCGCGTCACAGGAAGCCAGCACGTAGCGCACACCCGCGCGCTCACCGGTGAAGCCCGCGGCGATGCCTTCCGCGTGCAGATGCCCATACACGCACACCTTGGGCCGGAACGCCTCGATGGGTTCGCTGAAGGCGGTGGGCTTCTCGTTGGCGTACAGCGGAGGGAAGTGCACCGCCACCACTCGCGTGAGGGGTGTGGGGCTCTCCTTCTCCTTCTTCAGCGCGTCCTCGATGGAGGTGGTCAGCCGCCGCGTCTCGCGCTCGACGTACCCTTGATCCACGGGCTCGTCCCCCATCTCGCCGCCGGGCATGGGCGGGGCTTCGGGCGCTGTCCACAGCCGCGAGCCAGCGATGAGCCACGGCCCCATCACCACCGCGCTGTTGTGCAGGAAGTTCTCCAGCGTCTTGAAGGGCTCCAGCAGCCTGCGCAGCTTCGACGCCGAGTCTCCCCACCAGTAGTCATGGTTGCCGCGCACCAGCACCTTGCGCCCAGGCCGCGCGTCCAGCCACTTCAAGTCCTCCAGCACCTCCGTGGGCCGCGTGGCCCAGGAGATGTCTCCCGCGACGATGATGACGTCCTCGGGGCGGACCTTCTCGTCCCACGCGCGCTGCAGCGGCAGGGGATGGTCCGTCCACCCGAAGCGGTGCATGTCCTTGTTCCGGGTCGAGGGCAGATGGGTGTCGCCGATGGCGAAGAGACGCATGCCTCCCCTCATACCCAACCCCTTCTGCAATGTCGGCTTCGCTGAGAAAGACTGTTATTGAAAAACATTACAGTGCTGCTATGAAGTTAAAACCTGTTTATAGAGTTGGTGCCTGAAAACAGGACAAGTTTGATATTTTCTACGCACTCGTCTCAGACAGTAGGGCAGGTCCCTCCTTCCGCTCGCTTTTCTCTGTTAATTCAATGGTTTGTGGCGGGCTTGTAAGGACTCCTTTCTCGCCGCTTGGGATGAAGTGGAGCATGGATGCTCCACTCATGAGACGGGAAAGGCGCGTTCTCAGAGGGAGGTCCGGGTGGCACGAGGGGTGCTTGGCGGTGCCCACCGGTCTGCCCCCTCACCCATGAGGGTGGAGCCGACGCAGCACCTCCCCCCATTTGAAGGAGTCTCCATGTTCACAGTGCGCAACGCACTCGCTGCCGTCGCGGCGGCCCTGACCCTGACCGCCTGCGATCCACAGCAGGGCCCCGAGTCCCAGGATCCCGCGCAGAGCCCCTCCAGCGCCATCGCCGATGCAGCCCAGGATGCCGTCAACCGTGGTTCCACGGGCAAGTTGGATCCGCTGTTCGATCAGGCCGCTGGTGAGTTCAACGTCCCGGCGGATCTGCTCAAGGCCATCTCCTTCGCAGAGACGCGCTGGCAGATGGTGCGCGGTGAGCAGGAGTTCGAGGGCATGCCGGCGGCCTTCGGCGTGATGGCGCTGCGTGGCGAGGCGCTCGAGCGCGGCGCGGCCCTGGCGGGCGTCTCGGCCGAGGCGGTGCGCACCGACGCGCTGGCGAACATCCGCGCGGCTGCGGCGCTGCTGTCGGCGCACGCGGACGAGCTGAAGGTGGACCGTGCGGACCTGGGCGCCTGGGCGCCTGCCGTGGCGCGGCTGAGCGGCATCGAGAACACGGATGCGCAGGCCGAGCACGTCCACAAGGGCGTCTACGCCACGCTGCGCGATGGCGTGGTGGCCGAGGACGCGGACGGCAAGGTGATTGCGGCCATCATGCCCACGCCGGTGGAGGCGAAGTTCGCCCTGCCCTCGCTGCACGCCCTGGCGGCCGGCCCGGACTACGCGGGGTCCATCTGGCGCGCCTCGCCCAACTACAACGCGCGGCCCGCGGGCACGGACATCTGGATGATCGTCATCCACACCTGCGAGGGCAACTACTCCGGCTGCTGGAGCTGGCTGACGAACTCGGCGGCGGGGGCCTCGGCCCACTACGTGGTGAATGAGAGCGGCAGTGAGATCTCCCAGCTCGTGGCCGAGTCGAACCGCGCCTGGCACGTGGCGGCTTCGTACAGCTGCAGCCTCAACGGCAGCGTGAACTGCGGGCAGAACGGCGTGTCGGTGAACCACTTCTCGGTGGGCATCGAGCACGGTGGCTTCGCCAGCCAGACGTCGTTCCCCGCGGGCCAGATCGACGCCTCTGCGCGGCTGTCCTGCGACATCTCTCGCGACCGGGGCGTGGTGCGTGACAGCTACCACATCGTGGCGCACGGACGGCTCCAGCCGAACAACCGCACGGACCCGGGCCCGAACTGGCCGTGGTCGAGCTACATCAGCAAGGTCCAGTCCTACTGCGGTACCACCACCACTGGGCTGATCATCGACAGCAACAACGCCAACAACGACACCACCAAGGGCTACATCGAGGTGTCGGCCAACTGGGCCTCGTCCACGAACGTGGGCGGCTATTACGGCTCGGGCTACTACGTGGCGCCCACGCAGGCGGTCTCGGATCCGGCGACGTTCTGGTTCCACATGCCGGCGGCGGGGACGAAGACGATCGACGCCTGGTGGACGGCGGCCACGGACCGCTCTACGGCGGCGCCGTTCATCATCACGAATGCATCGGGCACCAAGCTGGCCACGGTGAACGTGAACCAGCAGGCCAACGGCGGCAAGTGGAACGCGCTGGGCACCTGGAGCTTCCCGGCGGGCTGGAACAAGGTGCAGGTCAGCCGGTGGGCGCCGACGGGCTTCCAGGTCGTCGCCGACGCGGTGCGCGTCCGGTAGCGTGATGAGCCAGGGCCTCGAACCTCGTCGTCCCTGGCGTGGGTGGGCGCGGCTGTGTGCCGCGCTCGCCCTGTTGGGTGCCGGTTGCCCCGCGAGCAAGTGTGGCCGTGGGGCAGCCGGGCCTGGTCCGCTGTCCGAAGAGGAGCGGCGGGCCATCCCCGGCGTCATCGCCTTCATCTCCGAGCGAGCGACGCAGAAGGACGTCTGGCTGGTGAAGCCGGCGGGCGAGGAGACGCAGCTTACGAAGAGCCCCGAGGAGGATGACTTCACCTCGGCGCCGGCTCCGGATGGGAAGGCGCTGCTGGTCATCGCCACCCGCACGGTGGACGGGCTCCACCTGGAGCAGCTCCGGCTGCAGCCGCTGGACGGCTCGGCGCCGGTGCCGCTCAATGCGCCTAGGGCCCGGGCGCGCAACGCGAGCTGGTCGCCGGATGGCCAGTGGTTCGTGGCCGAGTCGGATGCACAGAGCTTCAGCGACTTGGTGAAGATCGATCCCAAGGCAGGCATGGCGGAGCAGCGGCTGACATCGGTGCGCGAGGGGTGTTTCGAGCCCGATGTGTCGCCGGACGGCCGCGAGATCGCGTTCGTGTCGAGCCGCGAGGGTGATCCGGAGATCTACGTGATGCGCTCGGATGGTACGGACGAGCGCCGCATCACCGCCTTCCACCAGGAGGACCGCGAGCCGCGCTGGAGCCCGGATGGGAAGTGGCTCACGTTCATCAGCAACCGCGAGGGCCGTGACCGGTACTTCCTGGTGCGGCCGGATGGGACGCAGCTGCGAGCGGTGTCGGGTGGGGCCACGAAGCTCGACGAGCGCCAGTTGGTGTGGAGTCCGGACAGCCAGAAGGTGGCCTTCGTGGAGCGGCTGTCGGACGGGAAGAGCCGCATCTGGGTGGCCCGGGTGGAGGGCGGCGAGCCGGTGGCGCTCACGGATGGGAAGTCACGGGATGACGAGCCTGCCTGGAGCCCAGATGGGAAGTACCTGGTGTTCGTGGCGGAGCGGAACGGGGATACGGATCTGTGGCTGATGCGCGCGGATGGCAGCGGGCAGACGCGCCTCACCACGGCGAAGGGCGCGGACTGGCTGCCGCGGTGGTTCGTTCCCCGCTGAGCCACTCGCTTGTGGAGGCGTTAAGCTTCTTCCATGGGGCTCACATTCAAGGCACGTGTTCGCAGTGGACGGTTCATCATGGATGAGCCTATGGACCTGCCAGATGGTGCGGAAGTCGAGCTCGTGTCGGCCGATGACGGTGATTCCCTCAATGAGGAAGACAGGGCGAGGTTGCACGCGGCTCTTGAGCGCTCTGCTGCACAGTTTCGATCGGGCCAGGGTATCCCGGCAGGCGAGGTGCTGCAGCGGATCAAGAATCAGTGAAACGCCGCCATCAGGTAGAGGTCTCGCTAGAGGCAGTCACTCACGCCCAACAAGTCTACTACACCGTCGATGTGGCTGCGGGCCTCGTTAGGATTCACGCACTGTGGCACACGGCGCGTGGCCAAGACCCAGACCTCTGCTGGCACCGACCCACGGAGCAAGGAGACACAGGTCGCGGGTCCCTCGCTGCGGGGCGGGTCCCCCCGTTCTGACGGGTCCGCCCGCCCCGGCGTCCCGCTCTCCCATGGCTCACAGCTCAGGTTCACTCCACGGTCGCGCTGGCTGTGGCGCGTGGCTCACCGGCAGCAGTCGCTGGAGGTGCGCCCCCCAGCGGCACCTGCCGCAAACTGGTATGACGACAAGACCACTGGGTGCAAAGTGCCCCCGCCCCCACCACTCGCGCTGGCCGCCTCCGCCAACCTCGCAGGGGGGCACCACAAACGAGCTGCCCACTCCAGGCGCTGCGCAGGATCTCGGTGCTCCCCTCGTTGAGCAGGGTCTACCTCGAGCCAGGGATCTGCCCCGCGAGCCGTTGGAAGCGTGCCATGAAGCGCCGATCGATGGCGTCCTTGAGCCGCCACATGGCACGGCCATGGAAGGCGAGCCCCTTCCATGCACCCACGGCCGTTCCGTCTCCCGCGTTCAGCAGAGACAGGAAGCCTCGCTGTGCACGATAGGGGCTCAGAGTGCCATGGCCCATGAGGACCGAACGCAGATTGGCGCTGAGCACAGGTCCCTGGCGCACGGCGTACACTCCTGCTTTCGGGACATGCTGTCCGCTGATGAAGCCCGCGCAGTCGCCTGCGGCGAAAAGCTCCGGGTGTGAGGGACTGCGCAGCGTGTCCTCCACCGAAAGGTAGCCCTGCGCATCCACTGCCGCTCCGCTCTCCGCGAAGAGCTCCGGGGCTCGGGGGCCCGCAGCCCAGACGCAGGTGGTGAAGGGAAGGCACTCGCCGGACTCCAGCCGGGCCCCTTCGGAGGACAGCGAGGCCAGGACCGCCGCCGTTCGCAGCTCCACCCCACGCCGTGTCAGCAGCCTGCGCACGAGGCGCTGGGCGGAGCGAGGCGCGCCTCGGGGGACTTCCTCACCACGCTCGAGAAGGGTGGTGGGCCGCCCGGTACGGGCCTGGAGACAGAGAGCCAGCTCTACACCTGCGGCCCCGCCACCCACGACGAGCAAGGGGCCAGACTGTCGAGCTGCCTCGGTGAGCACTGTGAGCGTACGCTCCAGCGGCTTGAGCACCAGGACATGCTCCTTCACCCCGGGAAGCTCAGTACCCGCTGGGAGTGAGCCGATGTCGAAGCTCGCCACGTCGTAGCCGAGCACCCGGCCGTCCCCGAGCTCCAGCTCACGTTTGTCCGCCCTTAGCTTGGCCGCGCCACCCGGCTCCAGCCGAGCCCCTGCGGCGCGCGCGAGCCCCGTCAGATCAAAGGAGATCTGCTCCAGTGTGTAGTCGCCTGCGATCCAACCCGGCACCATGCCGCTGTAGAGCTGCCTCGCACCAAGCGACACGAGCACCGTCTCCACTCCGGGCACTGGCGCGCGTGCCAGCGCCTCCAGCACGAAGAGGTGCGTGTGTCCCGGACCCACGAGGACGAGCCGTTTCATGAGCCCCCTGGTAGCACGCTCGCGCCATCAGGAGGCACCAGGCGTGTCCCAGCTCTCCAGGAGACGCGAGGCCTGGTCTACGGAGCGAAGGTGCCCGGGAACAGAGTGAGCACGAGGCCGTGCCCCGCCGCAGCGCCTGCATTCCGCCACACGTACCCCTCCTTGCCATGAAGGCTCACTCGGAACGTCTCCGTGTCCGCGCCCGTGTGCACGTAGAGGAAGAGCCCGTTGGCGCTGGTGCTCTCCTGGCTCGCCTGCGTCAGATCCTCGGAGGGGTAGTAGAGCTGATCCGCCAGCTCGGGCCGATCGAGCTGCACACGAGCCCCCGCGACAGGCTGGCCCGCTGCATCCACCACCCGGCCGAGGACGAAGCCCGCCTCCAGCAAGGTCCGAGCACGGCCCTCCGAGTGAACGAGCAGAGCCTCAGGGCTCACGGCACGGGTCAGCGCATCATGGAACGCCAGCGGCAGCGCCCAGACACGGGCGTTGATGACATCCGTCCGCGGCCGCGAGCCGGTGAAGGCCGTGTCGAAGACGATGGTGGAGGTGCGCGCGAAGCCCTCGTGATTGAGGCTCGCCGCGAGGCTCAGGTGGATGTCCTTCACCGGAACATCGGAGATGACGAACCCACCCTCCTCGTCCAGGGTGCCGGCGCCAAAGGTGGCGCTGGGATCCTTCACCCCCACGCGCAGGGGCTCTTCGATGACGAGGGGATGTCCCGCCAGTGAGGGAGGTGGGGATCCCTGCTCCGTCAGCAGCCGCGAGGCTTCAGGCAGCAGCTCCGCCTGGCCGGTCACGGTGATCAGGAGGTTGTCCAGATCCACGATCTGGGCATCCTCGGTGGGCGCACCAGGATCCGGCATGGAGCCGAAGCCACAGGCAGCGAGGCTCAATCCGAGGAGGGCACAGCAAGCGAGCAGGCACGAAGACTTCATGACTGCTCGCCAAGATTTCCATGCACCCGCGGGGAGGCAATCCACCCCGCGGGCGACCGTCCCGTTGCGGACGATCAACTACCAGCGGACATTGGAACCCGAGCTGTTGGAGCCCGAGCTGGAGGAGCCGCCGCGGCCACCGGGACGCCCACCCTGGTTGCCGTTACCTTGGCCC
>Ga0247825_10001153_pt1 | contig 17246 bp, 14 predicted proteins | sample 13C_Vanillin_Day_FD_194413 | JGI IMG/M metagenome (GOLD analysis project Ga0247825, IMG submission 194413) | Soil microbial communities from agricultural site in Penn Yan, New York, United States - 13C_Vanillin_Day48 | ecosystem: Environmental > Terrestrial > Soil > Agricultural land | place... | reverse complement strand
CCGACGGCGCCTCGTTCCTCGAACCTGGCCAAGCACAGAGCCTTCTCGCGATGGATTCCTTCGAACTCAACAAGATCATGGGCGCCGTGCTCGGCACGTGCCTCGCGCTGCTGACGCTGAATATCGCAGCCGGCGCGATCTTTTCGACCCATGCGCCGGCAAAGCCGGGTTACGAGGTCGCGGTTCAGGAGGACGCCAAGGCCGGCGCACCGGGTCAGGCCGCGCCTGCCGCCGACGAGCCGCTGCCGGTCCGGTTTGCCAGCGCCGATGTCGGCCGCGGCGAGGCCTCGGCCAAGAAGTGCGCCGCCTGCCACACCTTCGGCAAGGGCGAGCCCAACCGCGTCGGCCCGAACCTCTACGGCGTCGTCGGCCGCCAGAAGGCATCGGAGAACTTCAACTACTCGGCGGCGATGAAGGGCCAGAAGGGCAACTGGTCGCCGGAAGACCTCGACACATACCTGACCAACCCGAAGGCCATGGTTCCCGGCACCACCATGAGCTTTGCCGGCATTCCGCGCGGCAAGGAGCGGGCCGACCTGATCGTTTTTCTCAACAAGCATTCGGACAAGCCGGTGGACCTGCCCAAGCAGGCGGCCGAAGCGCCCAAGGCCCAGTAGGCTCGGCAATCGAACGACGTTTGCCGCGTGATCGCGGCTTCGGGGACGAGAACCTGCGCCAATCCCGCAGAATTGATGTTCATGGCGGGTTCCCCGCCGGTGGCAGGACACCGGAAAACCGACATAATCGGGTGACCATCGTGGCCTTAATTGAGGCCACCCGGAGCATCGCATGCGCCTGACCCGCCGAGCCATCCTGCAATCCGGCGCCGCGGCGCTGGCGGCCCCTGCAGTGACCGGCCTCCCGGTTGTGTCCCCGGCGCAAGCCCAATCCGCGGCGACATCCCACACCTGGAAGCACGGCCTGTCGCTGTTCGGCGAGCTGAAATATCCCGACAGCTTCAAGCGGTTCGATTACGTCAACGCCGAGGCCCCAAAGACTGGCATCGCCCGCCTGGGGGTGTTCGGCACCTTCGACAATTTCAACCAGGTGGTGTCCGGGGTGAAAGGCTCGATCGCCGCCGGCATCGACCAGATCTACGACACCCTGATGGTCGCGGCGCTCGACGAGGTGTCGACCGAATACGGGCTCCTGGCGGAAGCCGTCAGCCACCCGGCGGATTTCTCCTCGGTCACCTACCGGCTTCGCGCCAATGCCAGATGGCACGACGGCAAGCCGGTCACGGTCGAGGACGTGATCTACTCGCTCGAAGCGTTCAAGAAGAACCACCCGCAATGGTCGGCTTATTACAGCCACGTCACCAAGGCCGAGAAGACCGGCGAGCGGGAGGTGACCTTCACCTTCGACGGCCCCGGCAACCGCGAGTTGCCGCAGATCGTCGGCCAGCTCACGGTTTTGCCGAAGCACTGGTGGGAAGGCACCGACAGGTCGGGCAAGAAGCGCGATATTGCTGCGACCACGCTCGAACTGCCGCTCGGCTGCGGCGCCTATCGGATCAAGGAGTTCGTCGCCGGCCGGACCATCGCCTACGAGCGCGTGCCCGACTATTGGGGCAAGGATCTCAACGTCAATATCGGCCGCGATAACTTCAACGAGCTGCGCTACGAATACTTCCGCGATCCGACCGTGGCGCTCGAGGCCTTCAAGGCCGACGCGATCGACTGGCGCACCGAGAACAGCGCGAAGAACTGGGCCACCGCCTACGACTTCCCCGCGGTGAAGGACAAGCGCGTCGTCCTCGAGGAGTTTCCGAACAACAGCTCCGGCGTGATGCAGGGCTTCGCATTCAACATCCGCCGCGCCAAGTTCCAGGACTGGCGGGTGCGCCGCGCGTTCAACTACGCCTTCGATTTCGAGGAAATGAACCGGCAGATTTTCTACGGCCAGTACAAACGCATTGCGAGCTACTTCGAAGGCCTGGAGCTCGCCGCGCGCGGCCTGCCCGAAGGCGCGGAGCTCGCGATCCTCGAAACTGTGCGAGACAAGGTGCCGGCCGATCTCTTCACCAAGCCCTACACCAACCCGGTCGGAGGCAGCCCGGAGAACACCCGCGCCAATCTGCGCGAAGGCGTGCGCCTCCTGCGCGAGGCCGGCTACGAGATCCGCAACCAGCGGCTGGTCAACACCAAAACCGGCGAGCCGTTCTCCGTCGAGTTCCTGCTCTCAAGCCCGGACTCGGTTCGCTTCGTCGAGCCCTACAAGCCTTCGCTGGAGCGTCTCGGCATCGCGGTGAGCATACGGATCGCCGACGACGCCCAGTACGAGAACCGGCTGCGGCAGTGGGATTACGACATCGTCACGGCGGTGTGGGGACAGTCGCTGTCGCCCGGCAACGAGCAGCGCGGGTTCTGGAGCTCGAAAGCCGCCGACCAGCCCGGATCGCGCAATCTCGTCGGCATCAAGAATCCGGCGGTCGATGCGCTGATCGAGCGGCTGATCTTTGCCACCAGCCGCGCCGATCTGGTCGCCGCGACCAAGGCGCTCGATCGCGTGCTGCTGTGGAATGACTACGTCGTGCCGCAATGGACCTACGGCAAGATCCGCAGCGCCCGCTGGGATCGCTATGGCCGTCCCGACCCGCTGCCGAAATACGGCTTCTCGGCATTCCCGACCGTGTGGTGGTGGGACGCGGCGAAGGCGTCCAAGGCAGGGACGCGCTCGTGATCGGACTGTCGCGCCGGAAGCTTCTGGGCTTTGGCGCGGGCGCCGTCGCGGCCGGTGCGATCGGAAGCCGGTTATCCGCCCAACCGGCGGCCGGCGTGGAACGCCACGGCATGTCGGCGTTCGGCGACCTGAAATATCCGGCGGATTTTCCGCACTTCGACTATGCCGATCCGAAAGCCCCGAAGGGCGGTGCGTTTTCGCAGATCGGCCCCGGCACGATCTTCAATCAGAACCAGCTCACCTTCAATTCGCTCAACAGCTACATCCTGCGCGGTGACGCGGCGCAGGGCATGGAGCTGACCTTCGCCACCTTGATGGTCCGCGCCGAGGACGAGGCGGATGCGATGTACGGGCTCGCCGCCCGGTCCGTGAGCGTCTCGCCCGATGGTTTGGTCTATCGCTTCGCCATGCGGCCGGAGGCGCGCTTCCATGACGGCAGCAGGCTCACCGCGCACGATGTTGCGTTTTCGCTGACCACGCTGAAAGCGAACGGCCACCCGATCATCACCCAGTTTCTGCGCGACCTGGCCGGCGCCGAGGCGCCGGATGACGCAACGGTCGTGGTTCGCTTCGCGGCGGGACGCGCGCGCGACGTTCCGCTGTTCGTGGCCGGGATGCCGATCTTCTCCAAAGCGTATTATTCGAAGCAGGCCTTCGACCAGACGACGCTGGAAACGCCGCTCGGCAGCGGGCCCTACAAGGTGGGCCGTTTCGAAGCCGGGCGCTATATCGAATACCGCCGCGTGCCGGACTGGTGGGGCGCCAATCTGCCGGTCGCGCGCGGGCGCTACAATTTCGAGACCGTGCGCTACGAGTATTATCGCGACCGCGAGGTCGGCTTCGAGGGCTTCACCGCCAGGAGCTACCTGTTCCGCGAGGAGTTCACCTCGCGCATCTGGGCGACGCGCTACGACTTCCCGGCGATCAAGAGCGGCCGCGTCAAGCGCGAGGTGCTGCCCGACGAAACGCCGTCCGGGGCGCAGGGCTGGTTCCTCAACGTGCGCCGGGCCAAGTTCAAGAGTCCGAAATTGCGCGAAGCGCTGGGCTGCGCGTTCGACTTCGAATGGACCAACAAGACCGTCATGTATGGTTCGTACGATCGGACCCATTCGGTCTTCCAGAACTCCGACATGATGGCCAACGGCAAGCCCGGCCCGGACGAACTGGCCCTGCTGGAGCCGTTTCGCGGCAAGGTGCCCGATGAAGTGTTCGGCGAGCCGTTCGTGCCGCCGGTGTCCGACGGCTCGGGCCAGGACCGCGTGCTGCTGCGGCGGGCGTCCCAGCTCCTGCAGGAGGCCGGCTATGTCATCAGGGACGGCCGGCGCATCGGCCCGGATGGCGAGCGTATTTCAATCGAATTCCTGCTGGCCGAGCCCTCGTTCCAGCCGCATCACATGCCCTACATCAAGAACCTTTCGACGCTCGGAATCGACGCCAAAATTCGCATGGTCGATCCGGTGCAGATCCAGCAGCGCCGCAACGAGTTCGATTTCGACATCACGATCCAGCGCTTCGGATTTTCCTCCACCCCGGGCGACTCTTTGCGCAGCTTCTTCTCGTCCCAGGCGGCCGCGCTGAAGGGTTCGCAAAACCTCGCGGGCATCGCCGATCCAGCGATCGACGCCATGATCGAGCACGTGATCGCCGCCCGGTCGCGGGCGCAACTCACAACCGCCTGCCGTGCTTTAGACCGGCTGATCCGCGCCGGGCGCTACTGGATTCCGCACTGGTACAAGGCGTCGCATTGGATCGCGTATTGGGATACGTTCGGCCGGCCCGCGACCAAACCGCGCTACGCGCGGGGCATCTTGGAAACGTGGTGGCACGACCCGACCAGGGCGGCCAAAATAGAGCAACCCGGCTAGCTAGAATCGGCTCAATGGAATGACCGCCTACATCATCCGACGCCTGTTGTTCATGATCCCGACGCTGCTGGGAATCCTGCTGGTATCCTTTGTGGTGGTTCAGTTCGCCCCCGGCGGGCCGGTCGAACGGGTGATCGCCCAGCTTTCCGGGGCCGACACCGGCGCGAGTTCCCGCATCCCGGGCTCCGGGCAGGGCGGCGACTTCGGCGGGCGCGGCGCCCAGGGCGGGTCGGCGGTCGACGCCTCCACGTCCAAATACCGTGGCGCCCAGGGGCTCGATCCGGAATTCATCAAGAAGCTCGAGGTCCAGTTCGGCTTCGACAAGCCGGCCTATGAACGCTTCTTCCTGATGCTGAAGAACTTCCTGCTGTTCGACTTCGGCAAGAGTTACTTCCGCGACGTCAGCGTGATGCAGCTCGTCAAGGAAAAGCTGCCGGTGTCGATGTCGCTCGGCATCTGGATGACGCTTCTCACCTACCTGATCTCGATTCCGCTCGGCATCCGCAAGGCCGTGTCGGACGGCTCGCGCTTCGACGTGTGGACGTCGGGCGTCATCATCATCGGCTACGCCATCCCGGGCTTCCTGATCGCGATCTTCCTGATCATCCTGTTGGCCGGCGGCTCGTATTGGGACGTGTTTCCGCTCCGCGGGCTTACCTCGGACAACTGGTCCGCGATGTCGTGGTGGCAGAAGATCCTCGACTACTTCTGGCACCTGACGCTGCCGATCATCGCCATGATGCTCAGCGCCTTCGCCACCATGACCCTTTTGACCAAGAACTCGTTCCTGGACGAGATCAAGAAGCAATATGTGCTCACCGCGCGCGCCAAGGGTTGTACCTCGCACCAGACGCTGTACGGGCACATTTTCCGCAACGCCATGCTGATCGTGATCGCGGGCTTCCCCGGCGCGTTCGTGCACGCCTTCTTCTCCGGCTCGCTGCTGATCGAGACGATCTTCTCGCTCGATGGGCTCGGCCTGCTCGGATTCGAAAGCGTGCTCAACCGCGACTATCCGGTGGTATTCGCGACGCTTTATATCTTTGCGCTGATCGGCCTCGTCGTGAACCTGATCTCCGACCTTTGCTACACGTGGGTCGATCCGCGGATCGACTTCGAGACCCGGGAGGTCTGAGTTGGACGCCCGCACGACCGTAAACGCCCCAGGCCCTGAGCCTACGGCGCCGGCCGCTCCAGCGGCGGATGCGCCGCCGCCGAAGCGTGGCCTGTTCAACCTGTCTCCGCTCAACCAGCGCCGCTGGCAGAACTTCAAGCGCAATCGCCGCGGCTACTGGGCGATGTGGCTGTTCATGGTTCTGTTCCTGGTGTCGCTGTTTGCGGAATTCATCGCCAACGACAAGCCGTTCCTGATCACTTTCAACGGCCGCGCCTATTTCCCCGCGGTGTTCACCTATCCGGAGACCGCCTTCGGCGGCGATTTCGAAACCGCGGCGGACTATCGCGATCCGTTCCTGCAGAAGCTGATTGCCGAGAAGGGCGGCCACATGATCTGGCCGCCGATCCGCTATCGCTACGACACCCACAACCTCGATCTGCCGACGCCGGCGCCTTCGCCGCCGACCTGGCAGCTCACCGAGGCGCAGTGCAAGTCCGTGGTCGAGAAGAAGAAGCTCACCGGCTGCAAGGACCTCGAATACAACTGGCTCGGCACCGACGATCAGGGCCGCGACGTGGTGGCGCGGCTGATCTACGGCTTCCGCATCTCGGTGCTGTTCGGGCTGATCCTGACCATCATTTCCTCGGTCATCGGCGTCGCCGCAGGCGCCGTGCAGGGCTATTTCGGCGGCTGGACCGATCTTCTGTTCCAGCGGGTCATCGAAATATGGACGTCGGTGCCTTCGCTCTACCTGCTGCTGATCATCTCGTCGGTGCTGGTGCCGGGCTTCTTCGTGCTGCTCGGCATCCTGCTGCTGTTCTCATGGGTGTCGCTGGTCGGCCTGGTCCGCGCCGAGTTCCTGCGCGGGCGCAATTTCGAATACATCCAGGCGGCCCGCGCGCTCGGCGTGTCGAACAGCACCATCATGTTCCGGCACCTCTTGCCGAACGCGATGGTTGCGACCATGACGTTCCTGCCGTTCATCCTGTCCTCGTCGGTGATGACGCTGACCGCGCTGGACTTCCTGGGCTTCGGCCTGCCGCCCGGCTCGCCGTCGCTCGGCGAACTGCTCTCCCAGGGCAAGACCAACATCCAGGCGCCGTGGCTCGGGCTCGCCGGCTTCTTCTCGGTGGCGATCATGCTGTCGCTCCTGATCTTCATCGGTGAGGCGGTGCGCGACGCCTTCGATCCCAGAAAGACGTTCCGGTAAGCCGCATGGACATGTCCGCCGAGCCGCTGCTCTCCGTCAAAGACCTTTCCATCGCGTTCCGCCAGGGCGAGCGGGAGGTGCTTGCGGTCGACCGCATCTCGTTCAGCATCAAGAAGGGCGAGACGCTGGCGATCGTCGGCGAATCCGGGTCGGGCAAGTCCGCGACCGCGCTGTCGATCATGAAGCTCCTGCCGTATCCCGCGGCGAGCCATCCGTCCGGCCGCGTCTTCTTCAAGGGCCGCGATCTCCTGGGCTTGAGCGAGCGCGAAATCCGCGAGGTGCGCGGCGACGACATCACCATCATCTTCCAGGAGCCGATGACGTCGCTCAATCCGCTGCACACCATCGAGCGGCAGATCGGTGAAATTCTCGAGCTGCATCGCGGCCTCACCGGGCTCGCGGCGCGCGTGCGCGTCATCGAGCTGCTCACCCAGGTCGGCATTCCCAATGCGTCGCAGCGGCTGAAAAGCTATCCGCACCAGCTGTCCGGCGGCCAGCGCCAGCGCGTCATGATCGCGATGGCGCTCGCCAACGAGCCGGATCTGCTGATTGCCGACGAGCCGACCACAGCGCTCGACGTCACCGTGCAGGCGCAGATCCTCAAGCTCCTGAAGGAATTGCAGGGCCGCCTCGGCATGGCGATGCTGTTCATCACCCACGATCTCAACATCGTCCGCAAAATCGCCGACCGGGTCTGCGTGATGAAGGACGGCAAGATCGTCGAGGAGAACAACGTGGGCGACATCTTCAAGTCGCCGCAGCATCCCTACACCAAGGCGCTGCTGGCCGCCGAGCCGCGCATGCAGGCGGCGCCGATGAATCCCGCCGCCAAGGTGATTCTCAAGACCGACGACCTGAAGGTCTGGTTTCCGATCAAGCGCGGCGTGACGCGCAAGGTGGTCGGCCACATCAAGGCGGTGGACGGGGTCAGCATCGAGGTGCGCAAAGGCGAGACGCTCGGCGTGGTCGGCGAATCCGGATCGGGCAAGACCACGCTGGGACTGGCGCTGCTGCGGCTGATCTCGTCGGACGGCCCGATCGTGTTCATGGGCAGCGAGTTGCAAGGCCTGCGCTTCAAGGAAATGCGCCCGCATCGCCGCCATATGCAGATCGTGTTCCAGGATCCCTACGGGTCGCTGTCGCCGCGCATGTCGGTGTCCGACATCATCCAGGAAGGCATGCACATTCACATGCCGCAGATTCCGCGCCACGAGTGCGAAAAGTACGTGATCAAGGCGCTGGAGGACGTCGGGCTCGATCCGGAAACCCGGCACCGCTATCCGCACGAATTCTCCGGCGGCCAGCGCCAGCGCATCGCGGTGGCGCGCGCCGTCGTGCTCGAGCCGACCTTCGTGGTGCTCGACGAGCCGACCAGCGCGCTCGACATGCTGATCCAGGCGCAGATGGTCGATCTGCTCTGCGCGCTGCAAAAGCGCCACGACCTGACCTACATGTTCATCTCGCACGACCTGCGCGTGGTCGCCGCGATGTCGAGCCGGCTGATGGTGATGAAGGACGGCAAGGTGGTCGAGGCCGGCCCTGCTCCGGAACTGTTCAAGTCGCCGAAGAGCGACTACACCCGTGCGCTGTTCGCCGCCGCGTTCAATCTCGAGACCGCGACCGAGGGCGTCGTCGCGGAGTAGGCAACCGATGGCCGACACCGGCCTCTCCGATTCCGCGGCCGAGGTCGCGCTCGACGGCCCCGAAAGCCGCGGCGGCGGCAAATACCGCTATGAGCGCTATCGGATAAGGGCCGGCAACCAGACCGTCGAGCGCGATGTCGTGCGCGTCGGTCCGGTCGTGGTGGTGATCCCGGTCGATCTCGGTCGCGGCGAAGTGGTGATGCTGCGCCAGTTCCGGCTGGGCGCGCATCTCGCCATCGGACGCGGCGAGCAGGTGGAATTGCCGGCTGGGCACGTCGAGGCCGGCGAAGCCGCGATCGATGCCGCGCGGCGCGAGTGCCTGGAGGAAATCGGCGTCGCGCCCCACGCGCTGGTGCCGCTGTTCGGCATGCTGCCGTCGCCCGGCATGTCCGACGAGCACCAGACCTTCTTCCTCGGCGTGGTCGATGCCGCGAAGGTCACCGAGCGTGCCGGCGCGGCGGACGAACAGGAAGACACGCGGCCGTTTCGCGTGCCGATCAGCCGGGCCATCGAAGCGCTGGAGCAGGGCGGGTTGCAATACGGAGCGACCGTGCTCGGCCTGCAATGGCTGGCGCTCAACCGCACGCGGCTCGCCGAAATCGCGCGCGGCGATCAAAAATGACCGCCATTCTGGTTGCCGTCGACGGCCGCAGGCGGCCGAATGGCTTGAAGCATTGCGCGCCAGCGCGAAAGGCCGCGAGGTGCGCACGTGGTCCGCAGCGGCGCAGAACACGCGCGGCGTGTCTTACGCCTGCGTCTGGCTGCCGCCGCACGGCTTGCTGGCGCGGCTTCCCGATCTCAAGGCCGTCATCAATCTCGGCGCGGGGGTGGATCATCTGCTCGCCGATCCGGCCTTGCCCGCGGTGCCCATCGCGCGCGTCGCGCATGACGACTTGACCGCACGGGTGACGGAATATGTCGTCCTGCACACGCTGATGCATCACCGGCGACAGCGCCTCTACGATTCGCAGCAGCGCGAGCGCGCCTGGCGCGTCCACGACCAGCCGGCGGCAAGTGAAGTCGCGGTCGGGGTCATGGGCCTTGGCGTCATCGGCAGCCATGCCGCCGATGCGATCGCGCGGCTTGGCTTCAGGGTCGCCGGCTGGAGCCGTTCGCCGAAAACTCTGTCCGGCATCGAGACCTTTCACGGGTCGGCAGGTCTCGACGCGTTCCTCGCGCGAACGGAAATTCTGGTGTGCCTGCTGCCGCGAACACGCGAGACCGAAGGTCTTCTCAATCTCGCACTGCTTCGCAAGCTCAAGCGCGACGGCGCGGCTGGCGGCGCCTGGCTCGTCAATGCCGGCCGGGGCCAGTTGCAGGTCGATGCCGACATTGTGAGTGCGCTCGATGAAGGAATGCTGGCCGGCGCGACGCTCGACGTGTTTCAAGAGGAGCCGCTGGCAAGTGACAGCCCGCTCTGGAGCCATCCGAAGGTCACGATCACTCCGCACAACGCAGGCGATATCTCGCCGGGTCTGTTCGCTCCGCAGGTGATCGCCCAGATCGAACGCTTCGAGCGCGGGCTGCCGCTGGACAATCTGGTGGACCGCGCCCGCGGATACTGAGAGGCCGCTTCGATGATGGTTCGCCTGCTTGTCGCCGTTCTCCTGCTGGCCGGCTTGTCGGCGGCCTCCGCACAGCGGATGGGCGGCGCCCAGTTTCCGATCAAGGGCATGGACGGCACCACCGTCGCCAATCACGCGCTGTCTGCCGCGCAGATGGCGCAGGTCGAGCGGCTTCCGGGTCTCGTGGACGCGACGGTCGCCAAGGGCGACGTCACGATCTATCAGTTCTACGATCTCAACTGTCCCTATTGCCGGCAGGCCACGGCCGATATCGGCAGGCTGATCGCGGCCGACTCCGCGCTTCGCCTCGTGTTCGTGCCGTATCCGGTGCTCTCCGTGCAGTCGATCGAGGCTTCGCGGGTCGAACTCGCCGTGCGCGAGCTCGACCCGAAGCGCTTCTTCGAATTTCACCGCAAGGTCTACGAGGGCCGCGGGGTCATCGATGGCGCGCGGGCCATCAGCGTGACGGACGCCATGGGCCTCGACCGCGGCAAAATCCTCGAAATCGCCAACAAGCCCGGCATCACCGATATCATGAAAACTCACGCCCGCGTCGGCGGCGAGCTGAAGCTGATGGCCACGCCGGCCTACGTGATCCGGGGCGTGGCGATCGTCGGCCATCCGGGCTTCGAATCGTTGCGCAAGGTCGTCGCCTCGGTGCGGAGCTGCAAGAAGGTCGCCTGCTAGGCTTTGCCGCCGGTCACGCCTTCAAACGCCGCACGCTGGTGACCGGGCTGCCGCCTGCGGCGATCCGCGCCACCGCGTCGCCGACCGGCTCGATCGTCACGCTCATATGGAAGGCATTGGCGTGGATCATGCTGTTGCGGCCGCGCGCGATGGCGACGTGGCCTTTCCAGAAAATCAGGTCACCGGCTTGCAGGCCGGCAAGGTTGGCCGCCTTGCCGAGCGCCTTCTCCTGCATGTCGCTGTCGCGCGGACATTTGATGCCGCAGGCGGTCAGCGCGACCTGCACCAGCCCCGAGCAGTCGAGGCCCATGCTGGACTTGCCGCCCCAGAGATAGGGGGCGCCGACAAACCGCTCCGCCACTGCGACGAAATCGGCTTCCTTGGCGTCGAGCGCCGCGAGATGCAACTTCGGCACGTAGCCGCCTGACGCCAGCACCGCGAAGCTCTCCTGTTCCGTGGCAACGCTCACCTGCGCGCCGAGCGGCAACGCATCGAGCGGCGGCGACTTGATCGAAGGCCCGGGAAACACCAGGGTCCGCAGTGCTGTGACCTTGTGGGTCGGCGATGCGTCGGGCGTCAGCAGCGCCGCCGACGGCAGCCAGCCGACATAGCCGTCGGACGCGAGCTGGCCCCAGGACCAGCCTTCTTCATCGGTTTCGTAGACCGTCACGCGGTCGCCGCGCAGCGCCTCGGTTACTTGCGTCGCGTCGTGCGAGGGCGAGTCGCGCACCGGCGCGATGCCGGCGATCACCTCCTGCTCGCTGCCTTCCGCATAGCGCGCCGCCTGGACCTTGCCGCGCAGATGCGCGGCGGCGAGATCGGGGCGGGCAGGGGTCACGCGAGGATCGAAGCTCACGGTCTTCAGCCTTTCGTCAGCGGCACCATCGAAAGCTGCGGATCGGCGGCGGGAATATAGGCTTCCGGCAGTCCGAGCTCCTTGCGCACGATGTTGGCGCCGCGCACCAGCGCGATCATCTTGTAGGTGGCGTGCATCCGGCTCATCGATTGCCGCCCGAAGCCGCAATCGCTGGTGAGGATCAGCCGCTCCGGCTCGATGTGCTTGAGCGCGCGGCGGATGAAGTCGGCGACGTCCTCGGGCCGTTCCACCTGCAAGGTGCGGTGGCTGATGACGCCCAGCGCGATCTTCTTGTCCTTGGAAATCATCGAGCCGAAGTGTTCGAGGTCCATGCCGTTGTTGAACGCACCCTCGACCGTGATGACATCGATGTCGAGCTGATCGAAATAGGGCAGCGCCGCCTTGTACGACTGGTTCCGGCTCGCGACGCGTTGCGCCGCGGGGCTCCCCCAGCAGGTGTGGCACCAGACCTCGCACTTGCCGCGCAGGCCCTTGATCTCGGTGTTGAACGCCTCGACCCACTTCTCGGGTTTGATCTTCTGGTTAGGGTCGGCGATCACCTGGTGGATGGCCGGCTCCTCGATCTGGACCAGCGGCGCGCCGGCGTCGGCCAGCGCGTGATATTCGCGGTTGAGCGCGACCGAAATGTCCATCAGAAGCTCGAGACGATCCTTGTAGTGCTCGTCGGTCAGCATCAGCGCGAGAATCTGCGCCGAGATCGAGCCGACCTTCACCGGCCGGTCGGTCATCGGCGCGATTGCCTTGTAGGCGCGGTCGAGCTGCAGCGTGGTCTTGCCGATCCGGCCGGTGACCGGCGGCGTCATGCGGGTCTCGATCACCTCCCACATCAGGTCGCCCGGTCCCTTGTCGGCCATGAAGCCCGCCGGCGGCACCTCGACGCGCGGGGCGCCGATGCCTTCGATCCGTTCGGTCGCGTAGCTCACCCAGCTTCGGCCCGCGACGTCGTCGTCGAGCCGCGCATCGCCGTCGACGAAGATGTCGATGCCGGCGCGGTGCTGGGCCGCGACATGGCAGGCGAGACAGTCGAGATGCTGCTCGCGATAGGCCTGCTGCGAGAAGCCCTGCGACAGCGGCAGGCCGCGGAGATTGGCGGTGTACCAGCTCGGGCGCGGCAGCGCGCCGGTCGTGGTGGTGAGCAGCGCCTTGTCGCTCGTGACGGTGAACATCAGCCGTATCTCTGTTTCAAAAGGGCGTAAAGCGTGCGCGCGGCCTGGCATTCGCCGCCCTCGGGCCGTCCGGGTTTGGTCGACGGTGTCCAGGCATAGATGTCGAAATGCAGCCAGCGCGTCGCGGCGGTGACGAAGCGCTTGAGAAACAGCGCGCAGATGATGGAGCCCGCCATGCCGCCCGAGGCGACGTTGTTCACGTCGGCGACCTTCGAGTCGATGTTCTGGTCGTAGCGCATCCACAGCGGCAGCCGCCACAGCGGGTCGTTCTCCGCGGCGGAGTGCCGCGCCACGTCGGCCGCGAGCGCCTCGTCGTCGGTGTAATAGGGCGGCAGTTCGGGCCCGAGCGCGACGCGGGCCGCGCCGGTCAATGTGCCGATGTCGACGAGCAGATCGGGCTTTTCCTCGCAGGCGAGCGCCAGTGCATCGGCGAGGACCAGCCGGCCCTCGGCGTCGGTGTTGCCGATCTCGACCGTATGGCCCTTGCGCGAGGGATAGACGTCGAGCGGCCGGAAAGCATCGCCCGCGACCGAGTTTTCGACCGCGGGAATCAGCACCCGCAGCGCGACATCGAGTTTCGCGCCCATGATCATGTGGGCGGCCGCGAGCACGGTCGCCGCTCCGCCCATGTCCTTCTTCATGATCAGCATCGCGCTTTCGGGCTTGAGATCGAGCCCGCCGGTGTCGAAGCACACGCCCTTGCCGACCAGCGTCACCTTGGGATCGCCCGCCTTGCCCCAGCGCAGCTCGATCAGCCGTGGCGCGCGCTTTGCGTCGGCGGCACGGCCGACGGCGTGGATCAGCGGAAAGTTCTGCTTGAGCAGGTCGTCGCCGACGATCGAGCGGAATTTCGCGCCGTGCTGCCTGGCCAGTGCCTTCGCGGCGGCTTCGAGATCGGCCGGCCCCATGTCGTTGGCCGGAGTATTGATGAGGTCCCGCGCCAGCGTCACGCCCTCGGCGATGCGCGAGAGCTCTTCGCCATCGACGCCGGCCGGCAGCACAAGTTTGACCGCCTTGTCCTTCGCGCTCCGGTAACGCGTGAAGCGATAGGTCCCGAGCGCAAAGGCAAGCGCCGCAAGCCGCGTATCGTGCGGCTCGTTGGCAAATCGATAGATGCCGGCCGGCAATACGCCCGGCAGTAGCCCCGGCAGGAAGGCATTCTTGTCGGCCTTCTCGGCCTCGATGCCGAACAGAACGCCGCCCGTTCCGCTGTTCGAAGGAAGGACGAGATGGCGGCCGGGCCGCGGCTCGAAGCCCGCCGCCTTGATGTAGGCACGGGTCCGCTTGTCGAATTTGGCGGTGATTTTCGAAAAGTCAGTGGGCGTCACGAACCAGATCGGTTGTGCCGCCTTGCTGCGGGCGATGTATGCGGGATGCATGGGTTCCGGTTGTTCAGTCGGCTTGGATCTTGAACCTGCGTGGCATCGGTTCCGGCGATTTCGGCCCGAACCATGTATCGAAAATTCTGGCGGCGTCGCCCGACGCTTCGACGTCGAGCAGCGCCTTGTTGATGGCGTCCTTGAAACGCGGCTCGTCCTTTTTCAAGGCAAAGCCCACGTTCCGCGATTTGGTGAAGTCGGGCAGGAACAGGTAATCGTCGGGCTTGCCGCTTTGCTGAACGATGGCGCGCAGCACGCTTTCGTCGGTCGGGAAGGCGTCGACCTTGCCCTCCTTGAGCATGTCGAAGGAGATGGCGTAATCGCGGACATAGACGATTTCGACGCCAGGCACGGCTTCCTTGAGATTGCCGCCGGCGGTCGACGAACTGGCCGAGGCCGCTTTCTTGCCCGCAAGCTGCGCGACCGAGGTAATCCCGCTCGATTTCTTCACGATCACGGCGTGCGGGGTGACAAAATAGATATGACTGAAGTCGATCTCTTTCAGGCGCTCCGGCGTGCGGGTCATCGACGTGGCGACGAAGTCGAGCTTGCCGTCTTTCAGCGACGGGATCCGGTCGGCGCTGGTCACCGACACGGTCTCGACGGTGGCGCCGAGGCGCTTCGCGACCGCATGAACGATGTCGAGGTCGTAGCCGACCACCGTGGTTTCGCCCGGCCGCTTGAAGCTGAACGGCGGCGTCGTGTCGCTCACCCCGACAAATAGCCTGCCGCGCGCCTTGACGTCATCCAGCCGGTCCGCGGCCACAGGCGCAATTGTGGCAAGCAGCACGGCCGACACGGCAGCGGCGGTTTTCGCGAGGCTTTTCACGGATTTGGCTCCCCGGCAGACCGCAAAAGCATGTCATGGCGGTCGACCGCCAACAAGCGCGGCACCGGCTACCTCTCCCGCGGCGCCAACAGAGCTGTGTGGGCAGGCCGGTTAACCTCCCATTAGGGTTAACGTTTTATTGATCGGACCTTGTCCGGCGGCATAAGCCGCTCCGAACCGGTCAGGGCTTCCGCGCGATGCATCGACCCCCGGCGCGTTTCCTCGCTTACGCGGCGATAAGCGTCGCGCTGGCCGGCGGCGGCTGCTCGACCATCACGTCAGGTTCATCGTCCGACACCACCGGATCGATCCGCGCCGAGGCGGCGCCGCGTTCCAACGTCGAATGGCGGCAGGAGATGGAGTCATGGGGCGCGCGCTACCGCGCGAACCCGGCCGATCCCGACGCCGCGGTCAAATACGCCCAGGCGCTGCGCGCCATCGGCCAGCGCGCGCAGGCCGCCGCCGTGCTCGAACGGGCGGCAATCAACAATCCGGATGACCGCGCGGTGCTCGGCGCCTATGGCCGGGCGCTGGCCGACAACGGAAGTTTCCAGCAGGCGCTCGACGTGCTCAACAGGGCGCACACCCAGGATCAGCCGGACTGGCGCATCCTGTCGGTGCAGGGTGCGGTGCTCGACCAGATGGGGCGCCACGCCGACGCGCAGCGCTACTACGCGAGCGCGCTGCGGCTGAAGCCGGACGATCCGTCGGTCCTGTCCAATCTCGGGCTGTCCTACGCGCTGTCGAAGAATCTGCCGCAGGCCGAGGCGACGTTGCGCCGCGCCGCCGAGCAGCGCGGGGCAGAGCCCAAGGTGCGCCAGAATCTTGCGCTGGTCGTCGGCCTGCAGGGCCGCTTCCAGGAGGCCGAGGCGATTGCGGGCGGCGACCTGTCGCCCGCCGAGGCGCAGGCGAACGTTGCCTATCTGCGGCAGATGCTGGCCCAGCAGCAACAATGGAAGAAAGATCAGCGCCGCTCGCCGCTGACGCCGTCGACCGGCTCATAGCCTGAACCCGGCTTGCCGGTAGCTTGTTTTTCACCGGCGCTCCGACGTTCTGTGGCTATTGGACCGCCATCACGCGGATCACCGCGGGTCCCAGGATCACCACGAACAGCACCGGCAGGAAGAACAGGATCATCGGCACGGTGAGCTTGGGTGGGAGTGCGGCGGCTTTCTTTTCCGCTTCAGTCATGCGCAGGTCGCGGTTTTCCTGAGACATCACGCGCAGTGTTTGCGCGAGCGGGGTTCCGTAACGCTCGGACTGCTGCAACGCCATGCAGACCGACTTCACGCCATCGATATCGGTTCGCCTGGCGAGATTGTCATAGGCCATCTTCCGGTCCGGAAGATACGACAATTCGGCGGTGGTGAGCGTCAGCTCTTCGGCCAGCGGTATGGATTGCGAACCGATCTCCTCGCTGACCCGCTTGAACGCCGCTTCGATCGACATGCCGGACTCGCAGCAGATCAGCAGCAGATCCAGGGCATCGGGGAATGCGCGTTTGATCGACAACTGGCGCTTGGCGATGCGGTTCTTCAGGAACACGTAGGGAACCTGCATGCCGCCATAGGCGGCGGCAAGGCACACCCCGATCTTGACCGCCGCCGGTTGATCGAGCTCGAGCACCACGAAGACGTAGAAAGCCGCAAACAGGAACAGCGCGAGGGGGGTTACCATCCGGAAGAACAGGAATGCGATGTAAGGCGCGTGGCCGCGATAGCCGGCCTGTACCAGCTTCTCGCGCGCCGATTCCTGGGCAAGCCACTTGGTCAGGTTGAGGCGTTCGACCGCCCGCTGCATGTACTGCTTCGGGCTCTGCCGCAGCGCCACCTTGTCCTTTTCGCGCGCCAGCCGTTCGCGCTCGCGCTGGCGGATTTTCTCCCGCTCGAGTGCGACCGACCTCATGCGCTTGTTGAGCATGTTGGGCGAAAGCAGCGGCATGGCGAGCGTGATGACGGTCGCGATCGCCGCCACGCTCGCAAACATCATGGTCAGGAACCTGGTGTCGTGCATCTTGGCGATGATGAAATCGATCATGACACCGCTCAAAAGTCGAAATTGATCATCTGCTTCATGACGAAGACGCCGATGCCCATCCACATGGCGCAACCGGCCAACATCATGCGCCCGAGATCAGCCGTAAAAAGCAGCTCGATGTAGTCCGGGCTGGTCAGCCAGACGATCACGCCCACTGCGATCGGCAGGGAGCCGATGATCGACGCGGAG
>Ga0247825_10001152_pt1 | contig 17256 bp, 19 predicted proteins | sample 13C_Vanillin_Day_FD_194413 | JGI IMG/M metagenome (GOLD analysis project Ga0247825, IMG submission 194413) | Soil microbial communities from agricultural site in Penn Yan, New York, United States - 13C_Vanillin_Day48 | ecosystem: Environmental > Terrestrial > Soil > Agricultural land | place... | reverse complement strand
GAGGTAGTCGCGGTACGGGCGGCCCATCACCAGGCTCTCCTCGTACTCCGCAATCAGCTCCGGCCGCCGCTCCTCGACGCGCGCGTACTGCTCCTCCGAAATCGTGAAGCTCTTCACGCCGCGCTTTGTCGCCTTTTTCCACGGGCCCGCATTCGCCAGCGGGTCCAACTGCCTGAACATGGTCATATTCTTAGCTCCCCTTCAAGTCTTCCAACAGCGTAGCCGAGATGTTCCTCATCTCGGCGGACCTTGTCCTCGAATACTCTCCCCTTCGAATCCCGCAGCCGAGGTCGGCAGACCTCGGCGGTCATGCACTCGACGCCCTCTCAATCGTCAAATCGAGGTACGACGCCCGAATGCATCCCTCCCACGACAACCCAAGCTCGCCGAGCAACCAGTCCAACCGCTCTCGAGCCGGATCATCACCGTCTTGGACAGGAACCTCGACTTCCATAAACGCGCCCAGTCCTTCGACATTATCAAGATGCACCCGCGTGCCGTCCAGAACGAGCAGCGTTCGCCGCTTCCTCACAGTCGCCAGCACACCCAACGACGCCGCAAGCAAGCCTCGCAGCGCGTCCGGCTCGTTGCTATGCGCGACCTCATAGTCGCTAGCCCGGTCTGCACCTTCCTCGTCGCGCTCGTAGAAGATCAACTCAGCCTGAAACCCCGCCGTCTCGCGCAGCTTCAACCGCCCGCGTGGCGTCGCGAAGTACGTATCCGTCTGCCGCAAATCGCCCCATAGATCAAACCCAAGCGCCCGCGCCTTCGCCATCAACGGCTTCGGATCGTCGATCCGTGCCTTGTACTCCAGATTCCTCACGCCGGCATCCTACCTCACACTCGCAAAGGCCAGGCATCCGGGTATAGGCGACACTAACATCGCCCGCATATCGTGTGTGGCCGCAATTCATCGCGCCCGTATGCCATAGCCTTTGGGTCGACGCACTGCCCCAACCCCGTCATTCCGAGCCCCGCGAGGAATCCCGCGCTGGGCGCAGATGCTTGTGTGGCCGGCGTGCCTCGACGAAGCTGAGATACCGCCGAATTGTTTAGGGGCTACATGCCAGATGCTCATTGCGCACAGCGCACCCGCTTCCCCTGTCTGGTCCCCTCTCCGCAAGCGGTCGCTTGCCGAGTAGCGAAGCGGCGGAGGGGGTTAGGGGGAGGGGTCTCCCACCCACGCCCTCGTCACCTCGACACACTCCTGACGCGCCCCCAGCCCTGCATCGATCCACCGGATGCGCACGTCACTCTCCCGAAACCACGCCCCCTGACGGCGGACCAACCGATGGTTCGCGAACTTCATCCTCCGCACCGCCTCCTCCAGGTCGGTTTCCCCGTCGAGGTAAGCACTAACTTCCTTGTACCCGACACCTCCACGCACCGGCTGCGACTCCCCGAACCCCTCATCGCGTAGCCGCCGCACCTCTTCGACGAACCCCGCCTCGAACATCGCGTCCGTGCGCGCATCCAGCCGCGCATACAACGTCTCCCGGTCGCAGCGCAGGCCAAGCACCATCACATCCGCGTCGATTGGCACGCGCGTCTGGCACGCCGCCAGCGACCTCCCCGTGCTCGATACCACCTCAATCGCCCGGATCAGCCGTCGCGGATTCGCGGGGTCCAACCGCCCCGCCGCCTCCGGGTCCAGTTCCGCCAGCCGCCTCACCAGCGCCCCGACCCCCTCGTCGCGCGCCAGCGCCTCCAGCTCCGCCCGCAGCGACGCGTCCGGCTCCACGCGTGGCACCTGCCACCCCTCAATCAGCGCCCACACGTACTGACCGCTGCCACCCGCAAGCACTGGCAACCGCCCCCGCGCCCAAACATCCTCCAGCGCCTCATGCGCCGCATCCAGAAACCGCGCCAGCGACAACGCATCCGAAGGCTCCGCAATATCGATCAGGTGATGCGGCACCCGCGCCCGTAACTCCGCCGGTACCTTCGCCGTCCCAATATCCATCCCCCGATACGCCTGGTACGCATCGATGCTCAGCACCTCGCCCCCAACCGCCTCCGCAACAGCCACGGCAGCATCGCTCTTCCCCGTAGCCGTAGCGCCCACGATGGCAATAAGGCGCCGCCGATGTTTGAAGGTCGAAGTTGGAAGCCCAAGGTTCACGACGCGAGTGTAAGACCTGCGACCGACCTACCCGCAGTCAAAGCCATCGATAACCGAGGCGTCCCTGCCTCGGCGTCGTACGCGGAACGCCATCCCAAGCATTACCCTGAGCCCGTCGAAGGGCCCTACCCGATCAACGAAGACTACGGTTTTCTCTCCCCCCTCCTCGCAAGGAGAGGGGGCAGGGGGTGAGGTGAGCTCCATCCCCCGAAGGTGTTCCGGCTGCGTAGGGGCGCATGGCCATGCGCCCTCCCCTGCGAGGTCTACCCGATCGCCTTCACCATCTCCGCAAACGAATCCGCCACCAGCGACGCCCCACCAACGAGCCCCCCATCGACCTCCGGCTGCGCCACCAGCTCCGCGATGTTCGCCGGCGTCATGCTCCCGCCGTATAGGATGCGCACCGCATCCGCCACCTCAGAGCCCTTCAACGAGGCCAGTTCGCCCCGGATGAACCCGATGGCGTCGTTCGCGTCCTGCGCCGTCGCCGCCACGCCCGTCCCGATCGCCCACACCGGCTCGTAGGCGACGATTGTCGTCGCCGGGAAATCAACGCTGCTAAGCGCGCCTTGCACCTGACGCCGCAGCACTGCCTGCGTTTGCCCCGCCTGCCTTTCGGCGCCGGTCTCGCCCACGCACAGGATCGGCGTCAGCCCACCCGCCAACGACGCCGTCAGCTTCTTCGCGACCGTCTCGTCTGTCTCACCGAAGAACTGGCGCCGCTCCGAGTGACCAATGATCACGTACTCGCAGAAGTCTTTCAGCATCCCGACCGACACCTGGCCCGTGAACGCGCCCTTCTCTTCCCAGAACACGTCCTGCGCACCTACCTTGAGGCTTGTGCCCTTCGTTATGTCACTTACTATCGCGAGGTACACGAACGGCGGACACAAAATCTTCTCGACCGTGGTGATGCTGTCAAGGCCGTGTGCCTTGATAGCTTCTGCAAGCGCCTTCGCGCTCTCGAGCGTCGTGTTCATCTTCCAGTTGCCGGCCACAATCGGCGTTCGCGCCATCTCTTTTACGCTCCGAACTTCATCAGCCGCCCGGCGTGCGCCATGGCCAGCGATAGCACTTCCTTCGCCGGGAAGGTCCCGAGCGCGCCCATCCGGCACGCCGCCTCGTTGAACTGGTCGACCGCATCCGTCGTGCCCATAGTCGACCACAGCAGAAACGGCACCGGGTGCCAGCTATGCCCCGCCATCTGCGACGGCGTCGAATGGTCGCCCGCGATCATCAGCACGTCCGCTCCCAGGTCTTGCAACTGCGGCACCAGGTGATCGAACTCCTCCAGGGCGTGCACCTTCGCGTCGAAGTCGCCGTCCTCGCCCGCCGCGTCCGCCTTCTTGAAGTGATAGAAGAAGAAATCGAACTCGTCCCACCGGCTCTTCAACGCTTCGAGTTGGCTCTCCTGCGTCCCGCCGCCCGGCGCCACCGTCATCCCGACCAGCTTCGCGAGTCCTCGATACATCGGGTACACCGCAAAGGCCCCCGCGCGCATCTGCGACACGTCAGGCATCGCTGGCCAGTTCGGGTACTTCGCGAAGCCGCGCAAGAGCAGGCCGTTCGCCTGAGGCTCATCTTTGATCAGCTCCCGCGCCTGGGCGATGAACGCGTTCGCCAGGTCCGCCGAAGCCTGGGCGCCCGGCTGCACCGCCTTCACGGCGTGCGGCGGCACGTTCTCGCGCTCCGGGTCCGTCTGCGTCAGCCCGTCCTCAAGCCCCTCGCCCCGAAGCACAAGGACAAATCGATGCTCCCGCACTGGCTCGACGATCACTTCCACACCTGGCAGCTTTATCTGGGCCAGCCGCTTGCACAGGGCGATCGTCGTCTCCGTCGCCACGCGTCCCGCGCGCCGGTCCGTGATCCGGCCTTCGCTGTCGAGGGTGCAGAAGTTGCCGCGTGCCGCCAGGTCAGTCGCCTGCAGGTCGAAGTCGATGCCCAGTGCCTCAAGCACGCCACGGCCCACCTCGTACTTCAAGGGGTCATACCCGAACAGCGCCAGGTGTCCCGGCCCGCTGCCCGGCGTCACCCCGTACCCGACCGGCAAAGTCATGCCCGTCACCGAATCGTCGGCAAGCCTGTCGAGGTTCGGCGTGTTCGCCTGCTCCAGCTCGCTGCGCTTCGTCACAGGGTCCGGAAGCCCCCCCAACCCATCGACAACACACAGCACAATCTTCGTCGAATTAGGAGTGGCCAGTTCCCGCAGCAGTTCAGTGTCCATACCGCGATTCTAGTCCGCAGAAAAGCGACGCTCTAGGCCTTGTGAGTTAACGAGCAGTAACAGAAGTCCGAGTCGCTGCGCCTGTCATCCTGAGCGGAGCGAAGGATCTAACCTTCCTCGAAGCGCCCCGCTGTTGCACAGGTCATGACGGCTCACCTTTGAGCTAGATCGTCAGAACGGCCCAGATGAAGAAAAATAGCCGGTCACCTAGCTCCCCTTCTCCTCGCAAGGAGAAGGGGCCGGGGGATGAGGTAAGCCTTACTTATCCATCAACGCAGCCACACCCGGCAGCGTCTTACCCTCGATAAACTCCAGCGACGCGCCACCACCTGTCGAGATGTGCGCAAACCGGTCGGCCATCCCCGACTGCTCGACCATTGCGGACGTCTCACCACCGCCGATCACCACACGCGCGTCGAGGTCTGCCAGCTCCATCGCCAGCGCCAACGACCCCTCGGCGAAAGCAGGGAACTCCGCCACGCCCATTGGCCCGTTCCAGAACACCGTCTTACAGTCCTTCAGCGCCTCCGAAAACGCCTCCAGCGAGTCCGGACCGATGTCCATCACCCGCCAGCCCTCGGGGATCGCGTTCACCGACACGGTGTCGTGGTCCGCGTCCGCCTTGAACTCATCCGCGATTACGACGTCGATTGGCAGCAGCAGCGGCACGCCTTTGATATCCGCGTAAGCCAGGATGTCGTTCGCCGCCTCCAGCTGGTCATCCTCGACCAGCGAGTCGCCCACCGGCAGGCCGTGGGCCTTCAGGAACGTCGAGGCCATGCCGCCGCCAAGCAACAGGCAGTCGACCTTCGACAGCAGGTTCCGGATCACCCCGAGCTTCGAGCTAATCTTCGCGCCGCCAAGGATCGCGGCCATCGGGCGCTGCGGGTTCTCGAGGATGTTCCCCAGCTCTTGCAGCTCGGCCAGCATCAGGAAGCCTGCGACCGCGGGCAGGTGCTTCGTCACGCCCTCCGTCGACGCGTGCGCCCGGTGCGCCGTGCCGAACGCGTCGTTCACAAACACATCACCCAGCGACGCAAGCTTCCTGGCGAACTCCGGGTCGTTCTTCTCTTCCTCAGGATGAAAGCGCAGGTTTTCGAGCAGGAGCACCTCGCCCGCCCTAAGCGTCTTCGCCGCTGCTTCTGCTTCCGGGCCGATGCAGTCGTCGGTCTTCGGTACCGGCTGTTCGAGGACCTGCGACAGTCGCTCCGCCACAGGCGTCAACCGCATCGACTCGACCACCTTGCCGTCGGGCCGCCCGAGGTGCGAGCACAGCACGATCGCCGCGCCCTCCTCCTGCAGGTACCTGATCGTGGGCACGGCAGCCCTGATCCGCGTGTCATCGGCGATGCCGCCGTTACGGTCGAACGGCACGTTGAAGTCCACGCGCATCAGCACGCGCTTCCCCTTAACGTCGATGTCCCTAACTGACTTCTTCATCAGCCATCCTCTTCATCCTGAGCCTCTGACACCGGCCCATTGCTATCTGTCACGGCTGAGTCTCACACATTCGCCTCCCCCTCTCGGTTCGGCTCCCCCTCCGCGTCGACGGCCGCTTGCCGAGTAGCGAAACGGCGGAGGGGGCTGGGGGTGGGGTTCTCACGCCGTCAGCGCCGACTTCAGGTCCGAAGCCAGCGCATCTTCGAGGCCGCTCGCGTCCAGGCCCGACCACGCCGACCCGATACGCTTCAGGCGCGACATGGTCTCATCGTCGGCGCTCGCATAAACGCCCGCAAGCAAAAGCGCGGCAATCAACAATGATCGCTCCCCATCTTTCACTCCGGCCCCCTCGCCCGCGGCGTTCAGTACATCCATGAAGTCTCTGGTAGCATCGTCAAGGATAGACAGGGCGCGTAGTCGGCGTTGTACGGATATTTCGCCCTCATCTGTAAGAATCGCGTGCTGCGCCGCAGCGAAGAAAGCGTCTCCTGCGTTCAACGCCCGCGGCATCCCCCACGCAGTGCTCAGGCTCGCTCCGCCGTCCTTCGACTCGAGGCTCAGGAACACCGCAGCCATCTGCGACAGCAGCGCCAGCGACGTCGCACCGGGCAACGCTAACCTCGCGTCCACACCCAGTGCCTCGGCCGTCCGCAAACAAACGATGCTCGCAACGAGGCCATCGCCGCCCTCAGATGCCGCCACCTGCTCCCGCACGAGGTCGGCGTGCCCGAAGTCGATCTCGCTCACGGCTCGGTCAAGGCCGTCCTGCAGCAATGCGCGATAGCGAGCCCAAGGATCCGTGGTCATTCGCCCTCGATCTTCGCGATGCGGCGCGCGTGTCTGCCGCCCTCGAACTGGGCCGTCAGAAACACGCGCACGATGTCTTTCGCCATCTCTACACCTACGACCCGTTGGCCGATTGAGATCACGTTCGCGTCGTTGTGTTCGCGCGCCAGTCGCGCCGTCGTCGCATCCCAGCACAGCGCGCAGCGAATGCCGTGCACCTTGTTCGCCACAATCGCTTCGCCGTTGCCCGATCCGCCTAGCACAATGCCGCGCTCGTACTCTCCGCGGGCCACCGCGATCGCAACCGGACGGATAAAGTCTGGGTAGTCGACCGACTCCTCAGAGAACGTGCCGAAGTCCTGCACCTCGTGCCCGAGCTCATGAAGAAGCTCAATCAACACACCCTTGTAGATGAAGCCTGCGTGGTCTGAGCCGATAGCCAAACGCATTTGTATCGAAAACCCTTGCTAGCCCCCCAGGGCGCCGAAAATCTCAGCCCTGCTCAGGGCTCCCTCTCGCAGGATTACCGGCTCCTGCTCGGTAACGTCAACGATCGTCGATGCGACACCGCCCTCCGCAGGGCCGGCATCCAGGATCAGGTCGAGCTTATCGCCGATCTGCCTTCGCACTTCGTCTGCCGAGATCGGGTCCGCGCCGCCGCTCAGGTTCGCACTCGTCCCTGTCACCGGCTCTCCGGTTCCCGCAATCACGGCCAGCGCAATCGCATGGTCCGGCGCCCTGAGCGCCACCGTATCGCCGCCCGCCAGCGCGTCAGACTCGAAGTCTGCTCGCCTCCTCACGACAACCGTCAGCGCTCCCGGCCAGAACCGTTCCGCCAGTCTCGATGCCGTCTCGTTGAACTCCCCGAACTCTCGCGCCATCGCGAGGTCGCTCACAAACAGCGGCATAGGCTTGCCGTCGTTGCGACCCTTGATCTCGAACACCCGGCGCACTGCCGCGCCGTCGCGGGCCCGCACTGTCAACGCGTACAATGTGTCTGTCGGCATCGCAATCACGCCGCCATCCCGGAGTACAGAAACGGCCTTTTCAATCTCGTCTTGCCCTGGGGCTGTCATAAGAAAAGTCGTCGACCCGACGCCGGTATAGTAGCATGAGGGTGCCTTCCAACATCCAGGAAAGAGCCTAAGCATTTGAGCGAAGTAGCGCCCGCTTCTACCCCCTCCTCCGCTCACTCTGAGCCCGTCGAAGGGCAGCGCCCTGAGCCCGTCGAAGGGCCCCGAGAGCCCGGCGAAGACACCTGGGCTGCCGCCGCCGCGGCCCGTCGCGCCGCCGACCGTAGCAAGGTCAAGGAGTCGGTCGTCATCCTCGACTTCGGCTCCCAATACAGCCTCCTCATCGCCCGCCGCGTGCGCGAGCTCGGCGTCTACTGCGAGCTCCTCCCCCACGATGCTCCCCTCGACACGGTAGGCGACCTCAATCCCCGTGGCTTCATCCTCTCCGGCGGCCCCGCCGGCGTCTACGAGCCCGACGCCCCGTTAGCTCCCACCTACGTCTTCGAGTCCGGCTTGCCCGTCCTCGGCATCTGCTACGGCATGCAGCTCCTCGCCCACCAGCTCGGTGGCAAGGTCGATGGCTCCACCCACCGCGAGTACGGCCCCGCCGTCCTCGAGCTCGACGAGCCGAACGTTCTCTTCGATGAGCTGTCATCCTCCCTCCAGGTCTGGATGAGCCACGGCGACAGGGTCACGGAGCTACCGGCAGGCTTCCACGCCATCGGCCACTCCGGTAACTCCCCATACGCCGCCATCACGGATGGCCGCGACCGCTTCGGCATCCAGTTTCACCCGGAGGTCGTACACACGCCCCAGGGCGCCGAGATTCTCCGCAACTTCCTCTTTAAGGTCTGCCGCGCCCGCGGTGGCTGGACCGCCAAGTCCATCCTCGAGCGCGCCATCGCAGGCGTCCAGGCCGACGTCGGCGATGGCAAGGCGATCTGCGCCCTCTCCGGCGGTGTTGACTCCGCAGTCGCAGCCGCCATCACCCACGCCGCCATCGGCGACCGCCTCACTTGTGTCTTCGTGGACAACGGCGTCATGCGTGCCGGCGAGCCGCAGCAGGTACAGGACACGTTCCGGCAGCACCTCGGTATCAAGCTCCACTTCGTCGACGCATCTCAGCGCTTCCTCGACCAGCTCGCCGGTGTCACCGACCCCGAGACGAAGCGCAAGCGCATCGGCGAGACCTTCATCCGCGTCTTCGAGGACACCGCCGCCGAGTTCGGCTACATCGACTACATGGTCCAGGGCACGACCTACCCGGACGTGATCGAAAGCGGCCAGACCGCCTCCAAGGGCAGCGCCGCCAAGGTGATCAAATCCCACCACAACGTGGGCGGCTTACCGGAGGACATGGTCCTTAAGGTCGTCGAGCCCCTGCGCTACCTGTTCAAGGACGAGGTGCGCGAGGTCGGCATGGAGCTGGGCCTCCCTCGCGAGATGGTCTGGCGACAGCCCTTCCCAGGCCCCGGCCTAGCCATCCGCATCATCGGCGAAGTCACCGCCGAGCGCGTACTCACCCTCCAGCACGCCGACTCAATCGTCATGCAGGAGGTCGAAGCAGCCGGCCTGTACGACGACCTCTGGCAGTCCTTCGCCGTCCTCACCGACACGCGCACCGTCGGTGTCCAGGGCGACTACCGCACCTACGGCTCCGTCGTAGCCCTCCGTGCAGTCACCGCCAACGACGCCATGACGGCGGACTGGGCCCGCCTCCCCTACGAGGTTCTCGCCCGCATCTCCAACCGCATCGTCAATGAGGTGCGCGACGTCAACCGCGTCGTCTACGACATCACCTCAAAACCCCCGGGCACGATCGAGTGGGAGTAATCCAGCAGGCACTGGATACTCCCGAGGAAGGAAGCAATTGTGGCCAAGTACCTTGTTAAGGCGAATTACACAGCCCCGGAAGGCGTGAGAGGGCTGATTGCGGATGGCGGATCGGCTCGCGTCAAGGCCGTCGAGGCGTTGCTCGCGTCCCTTGGCGGGAAAGTGGATGCTTTCTACTTCGCATTCGGTGACGTAGACGCCTACGTGATCTGCGACATGCCCGATACCGTGTCCGGGACCGCCGCGTCACTAACCGTCAATGCATCCGGCCTGGCCACCTGTTCGGTTGTCCCGCTCATCACTCCAGAGGAAGTTGACGCCGCCGTGAAGAAGTCCCCCGCTTACGACGCTCCCGGCCCGTCGGCTTAAGCAGCCCGAATCAGGTCGCCGTGGAGCTGAGCCTATATCGCGACTTCATCGTCGAGCTTGCCACGGCTTCCGGCGACCTGATTCGACCCTACTTCGGCGCCTCAGATCTCCAAGTCGACCTCAAGGCCGACGAGACCATCGTCACGAAGGCAGACCGTGACGCCGAGGCCCTCATGCGCGAGGCCATCGTCAAGCGCTTCCCCGATCACGGCATCCTCGGTGAGGAGTACGGCGTCGAGCGTCCGGACGCCGATTTCGTTTGGGTCCTCGACCCCATCGACGGCACCATCTCCTTCGCCTCCGCGTCGCCCCTCTTCGGCACCCTCATTGCCCTCAAGCACAACGGCACGCCCATCCTCGGCTGCATTCACCAGCCCGTGCTCCGCCAACTCCTCATCGGCGACAACCAGACGTGCACCCTCAACGGCACGCCCGTCCATGTCCGCCAGACGCCGTCGCTCTCACAGGCCACGCTCCTCGTCACAGACCTCGTCGACGTCGCCAAACACCAGGACGGCCCCGCCTTCGACGCCCTCATAAGCGAGGTCAAGCTCGTGCGCACCTGGGGCGACTGCTACGGCTACCTCCTCCTCGCCACTGGCCACGCCGACATCATGGGCGACCCGATCATGAATCCCTGGGACATCGCCGCACTCATTCCCGTCATCCAGGGCGCGGGCGGCGTCATCACAGACTGGCAAGGTAACGTTGCAAACGGCGCAGACTCGATACTTGCCACCACCAACCAGGCCCTACACTCGGAAGTCGTAAGTCGCCTGAATCCGTGATGTTGTTGTGCACGACAACATCACGTAACCTGAATCTATGATCGACACATCCGGCATGATCACTGTGGCCGAAGCCGCCAAGCGCCTCGACCTCTCCATCGAGCAGGTCCGTCGCAAGCTGCGCGAAGGCAAGCTCCGCGGTCAGCGCATCGGCAACCAGTGGCTGGTGGACGAAACTGCATGCCAGAAACTTGCTGAGAAGCCACGCCCACTTATTCCGCGTGAACTCCTGGCCAGATTTGACAGGATTCGCGAGACCATCGCGAACGAGAATCCTGGTGTCGAGTTCGATGCCGTCGCCATGGTACGCCGGCACCGAGACGAGGCCTGATGTCACGCTATGTCATCGATACAAACGTCTTTATTCGTCGAGTAGTGCCACCCATTATCGAGTCAGTGGACGCTTTCTTCGAGCAGATCACGACGGCGGATGAATTATTCGCTCCACAGATGCTTCTTCCCGAATACACGTCTGTTCTACGTGAGCAGGTCTCCCTTAAGCAGATAAGGGACGAAGTTGCACGCCAAGCATTGCAGGACATTCTTGAAATGCCGATCCGGACGATTGTTGCGCTAGGACAGTTTCCGCGCAGTTTTGATCTCGCGACACAGTTCCAGCACCAGAAAGCCTACGACATGCAGTTCGTGGCAGTCGCCGAGGCCGAATCGGCAACCATAGTTACAGGCGACGGCGGCATGCGCCACGCCGCCGAGGCTATAGGCGTGCCCGTGAGGTTCCTGCGATGAACATCCTCCTCATCGGCTCCGGCGGCCGTGAGCACGCCATCGCCTGGAAGCTGCGTCAGTCCCCCCGAGTCACCGACCTCCACATCGCGCCCGGTAACGCCGGCACCGCGGACGTAGGCCATAACCTCGAAGACCTCCGCCTGCCTTCCACCACTGCCTCGCAGGCCGACAAAGACGCATACATGGACGCCGCAGTCGCCCGATCGCACGACCTACACATCGACCTCGCCTTCGTCGCCCCGGACGACCCCCTCTCCTGGGGCCTCGTCGACCGTTTCGAGGCCGCCGGCATTCCCGCCTTCGGGCCCACGAAGGCCGCCGCCCGACTCGAGGCAAGCAAGGCCTGGGCGAAGCAGCTCATGCAGCGCCACGACATCCCCCACACGCGCACAGTCATCTTCGAAGACCCCGACAAGGCCCGCGATTACGTCCGCGCTTCGAACGGTCCCGTCGTCGTCAAGGCAGACGGTCTCGCCCTCGGTAAAGGCGCCATCGTCACCTCCAACACCGACGAGGCCCTCGCCGCCATCGACGAGCTATCCGCCCTCGGCGAATCCGGACGCGTCCTCACTATCGAGGACCGCATCACCGGCCGCGAGGTCTCAGGCCATGCCTTTAGCGACGGCAAAACCGTCAGCCCGATGCCCCTTTCCTGCGACCATAAGGCCGTCTTCGATGGCAACCAGGGGCCGAACACCGGCGGCATCGGCGTCTATAGCCCACCCTGGTGGACAACGCCCAACCTTCAGGACGAGATCACAGCCCGCATCACGACCCCGATCGCCCGCGCCATGGCGGCGGAAGCCTCCCCCTTCAAAGGCATCATCTACCCCGGCGTGTTCGTGATCGGGGGGCATGGGGGCTCTCCCCCAACTTTAGAGCCGGATGGACTCCAGGTCTTCGAGTGCAACGCCCGCTTCGGCGACCCCGAGACGCAAGCCCTCCTCGTCCGCCTCGAAACAGACCTCGTCGACATAGTCGAAGCCTGCGTGAACGGCACCCTCGATCAAGTCGACGTGCGCTGGTCTAACAATGCCTCCGTTTGCGTAGTAATGTGCTCGCCCGGCTACCCCGGTACTTACCCCACCGGCCTGCCCATCACCGGCGTCGACGACGTTGATCCCGACGTCGCCGTCTTTCACGCCGGCACCAGGCGCGACACCGAAGGCCGCCTTGTCACCGCTGGCGGCCGCGTCCTCGGCATCACCGCCACAGCCCCCACCCTCGAAGCCGCTCGACAGAAGGCCTACGACAACGTCGCCCGCATCCACTTCAATGGCGCCCACTACCGCCGCGACATCGCCCTCCGCCCAGCGGAATGAACTCTCGCTCCCTCGTCGGCCCAATCCTCGCCTTCGCTTCGTTGGCCGTCATGCTGGCAGTCATCGCCGTATTAATCGCCCTGATCCTGTTGAACGACCGGAGTTCAAACCCCGAGGGTGTAAGGAACACAGCTGCAGGGCCAACAATCGTTTCAGGCCCTCTAGCGAGCTCCTACCCGTTCACCCCGTTCTTTCAGCTCCCTGAGGGCTCTCGAGAAGTCGGCGTGACGACCGAGACCGCTCGCAATCCGTGGTTTGGTCAATTCGTCCTTCCCAAGCCTGACCCGGACGAAATCGCCAACTTGCGCCAACAGGCAGACTCAAACGGCTTGGTCACATCAGACCTTCCAAGCAATGTGGGTCACGGCGGGTTCTCCTTCGCCGGGTCCCAAATTGAAGGTGCAGTCCAGTTGTACCGGATCGATGCCGAGAATCACGTCGTGGTCATCACCCTCAATCGATATCCGAAATCATGACCAGTAGATCGACGCCAGAGTTACTAGTCATTTGGGCGGCATCGCTCGTGGTATACGTGCTCTTTCTCGCCGCCTGCGGCGATGACACCGCGACTCCCCGTCCCACGGTCTCACCTCTGGTCATCGGACAGGACGGCGTCATCCCACCCATCGGCACCCAGGAGGTCAAGCCCGCCACCAACGCCTACCCCTTCAGCCGCTGGATGACCCTCCCCGCAGGCACTGAACAGCTTTCCGTATTCGAGGCACCAGGGGGCTCACCCTGGATCGCCACCTTCGCCCTCCCCTCAACATCCCTCGCCGCGGTCGAAACCTTGCGCCGCGAAGCCGAATCGAAGGACCTGGACACCATCAGCATCAGCACAGGCGCCGGCGGCTTCAGCCTCCACGGCGACATCGAAGGCCTCCTCCAGGTTCAGTCCTTCGACGCCAACTCTCAGACCATCCTCATCGCCCTCACGAAGCGCCCGCGATAGTCCATAGCGCATTAGAGTCCCAAGCCCGTCCGTGCTCTATGCACCATGCCCTATGCACTATGCAGTCGTGTTCCCAGTTCCTTGTTCCTTGTTCTAAAATGACCCGTGATACCCCGATATTCCCGCCCCGAAATGTCCGCCGTCTGGTCGGAGGAGAACAAGTTCGCCTCCTGGCTCAAGGTTGAGGTCGCCGCCGTCCAGGCATGGGCCGATATGGGCGCCGTCCCGAAGGCAGACGCCGACAAGATCGCCGCCAACGCGCGCTTCAAGCTCGAAGACGTCGAGCGCTACGAGCGCGAGATGCACCATGACATGAACGCCTTCCTGCGCTCGGTCAGCGATAGCCTCGGCGAAGAGGGGCGCTGGGTCCACCTCGGCCTAACCTCGTACGACACTGAAGACCCCGCGACCGCCATCCGCATGGTCGAAGCCGCCGACATCCTCCTTCGCGACCTCAACGCCCTCGAAGCCGCCATCACGAAGCGCGCCCTCGAACACAAAGACACCCTCATGATGGGTCGCACGCACAACATGCACGCCGAGCCGATCACCTTCGGCCTCAAACTCCTCAACTGGCTCGACGAGGTCCGCCGCGACATCAAGCGCCTCGAAGCCGCGCGTGAGGACATCGCCGTCGGCAAGCTCAGCGGTCCCGTCGGCAGCCACGCCACCGTCCCGCCCGAGCTCGAAGAGCGCGTCTGCGCCCGTCTCGGCCTCGGCGTCGACGCCGTCAGCACGCAAGTGATCTCGCGCGACCGCCACGCCCACTTCCTACAAACCATCGCCCTCATCGGCGCCTCCCTCGAGCGCTTCGCCACCGAGGTCCGCCACCTCCAGCGCAGCGAGGTCGGCGAGGCCGAAGAGCCCTTCCAGAAGGGCCAGCAAGGCTCCAGCTCCATGCCCCACAAGCGCAACCCCGAGAAGTGCGAACGCGTCTGCGGCCTCGCCCGCGTCCTCCGCGGCAATGCCCAGGTCGCCGTCGAAAACGTCGCCCTCTGGCACGAACGCGACATCTCCAACTCTAGCGCCGAGCGCATCATCATCCCCGACAGCTGCCTCGCCCTCGACTACATGCTCGCCATGTTCACCGACATCGTCGCCGGCCTCGTCGTCTACCCCCGGCGCATGCTCGAAAACATGGAGATCACCCGCGGCGTCGTCTTCTCCCAGCGCGTCCTACTGGCCCTCGTCGAAAAGGGCATGTCACGCCAGGAGGGCTACTACGTCGTCCAGCGCGCCGGCCACAACGCCCTCGACCAGCGCCGCCCCTTCCGCGAAACCATCGCCGAAGAGCCCGAAGTCCAGCACCGCCTGACGGCCGCCGAACTAGACACCCTCTTCGACTACACCTACTTCACCCGCGAAGTAGACAAATCCTTCGCCCGCCTCGGCCTCGCCGAAACCTAGACACCAGCGACGCAAGGGAATTTGTCATCCTGAGCGAAGCCGAAGGATCTGCAGCGTCACAACGAACCGCACACCCCTCTAGCGCCTCGCGACCGAGTCCTTTCACTTGTTCCAACTCCCGTAGCCGAGATGCTCCTCATCTCGGCGGCCGTTCGCGCACGAATGTCTCTTGCTCCGCATCCACCCTCATAGCCAGTCCCAGAGTGGTTGACTAATTAGCACGACCGGTCGTAAAGTTTTGTCAATTCAACCTCGCATCGTATCCAGGAGCCTTCCCATGACCCCCGAAGCCCTCGACACCCTCCGCACCACCCTCACCGGCGACGCCCTCACCCCCACCGACGCAGCCTTCCCCGACAGCCTCGTCATCTGGAACGGCACCGTCGACAAGCACCCTGCCCTCATCGTCCGTTGCGCCACCAACGATGACGTCATCGCCGCCGTCAACTTCGCGCGTGACCAGGGCCTCGGCGTCTCCGTCCGCGCCGGCGGCCACCACGTCGCCGGCTCGTCTCTGATCGAGGACGGCCTCGTCATCGACCTCGCCCAGATGCGCGGCGTCGAGGTCGACCCCGCCGCGCGGACCGTCCGAGCCCAGGGCGGCGCCCTCATCGGCGACGTCGATCGCGCCACCCAGGAACACGGTCTCGCCGTACCTCTGGGCCTCGTCTCGGAGACCGGCGTCGCGGGCCTCACGCTCGCAGGCGGCCTCGGCTGGATGCGCCGCAAGCACGGCCTTAGCTCCGACAACCTCATCGCCGCCGACGTCGTCACCGCTGATGGCGCACTCGTCCACGCCAGCCCCACCGAGAACGCGGACCTCTTCTGGGCCCTCCGGGGCGCAGGCTGGGACCTTGGCGTCGTCGTCAACTTTGAGTACCAGGCCCATCCCCTCGGTCCGGAGGTCTGGGTGCCCTTCGTAGCCTACGCCTGGGCCGACGCAAAGCAGGTGATTCAGCGCTTCCGGGAGTTCGCTGCCAGCGCCCCGGAGGGCCTCAGCCTCATCTGCGTCTGCTGGACTGTCCCAGAGATCGATGCCTTCCCGAAGGACGCCTGGGGTCAGCGCATGGTCGTCATTCTCGGTCCCTACATAGGCACCGTCGAAGAAGGTCGCGAAGCCTCAAAGGACCTGCCATCCTTTGGCACAGTCCTCGCCGATCTCTCCGGCGAGATGCCCTGGACCGAGGCCCAACTCCTCTTCGACGAGGACTACCCCAAAGGCCGCCGCTACTACTGGCGTTCCACATACCTGCAGGACCTGCCCGATGCGGCGATAGACGTCCTCATCGACCGAACGGAGAAGCGCCCCTCCCTGCTCACCAGCCTCGACATCTGGCAGCTCGGCGGCGCCATCGACCGCGTCGGCCCCACCGACACGCCCATCGCCCACCGCGGCGCGCCCTATCTCATCGGCATCGAGGCCAACTGGGAAAACGCCGCGGACGACGCGGCCAATCGCGACTGGACCAAAGCCGTCAGCGCCGCCCTCGAGCCCTTCTCAACCGGCGGCAGCTACATGAACTTCGAGGACCCCGACGATGTCACCGCCACCGCCGCGGCCTACGGCGCCAACCTCGATCGCCTGCGTGCCGTGAAGCAGCAATACGACCCCAACAACCTCTTCCGCTCGAGGCGCGGCTTAGCCTGAATGGCGCTCACCGATCACCCCACCGAGGTACCAACTTCGGCTGCGCTACGTATGGACTAATGCCTCTTGGCTCCCCCTCCCCGTCGACGGTCGCCTGACGAGTAGCGAAGCGGCGGAGGGGGCTGGGGGGTGGGGTTCGCCCCCGCAACCCGCTATGATGCGCCGGTGAGGGAGCCTTCAACCGCACCGGACACCCTGTCCACCGTATTCCTCGCCCAGATCGTCATCGCCACGGTTCTGGGCGTTGTCCTTTCCATCGTCATGGACCCCGTCCTGGAAGAATCCGCGGCTAATCTCCTCTTCCTGCTCTTCATCTGCATCTCGATCAGCGAGGTCATAATGGGCCGCTTCGTCGTCCAGAAGCAGCTTCGCGAAGGCGCCGAAGGCTCCCGGCAGCAGGCCATCGTCCTGGCCAACGCCTTCGCCGGCGCCATCGCCGTCTACGGCCTCGTCATCGGCATCCTCAGCGGCTTCACGTATTTCGTCGTGCCCTTCGGCGTCATCGCCCTGTTCGCCTGGCAGTACCTCCACCACCTCATCCGCACCACACCAGACGCCCCAGCCAGGTCCCGGAGGCGCAAACGATGATCGACGGCATCTTCCTC
>Ga0247825_10001151_pt1 | contig 17267 bp, 16 predicted proteins | sample 13C_Vanillin_Day_FD_194413 | JGI IMG/M metagenome (GOLD analysis project Ga0247825, IMG submission 194413) | Soil microbial communities from agricultural site in Penn Yan, New York, United States - 13C_Vanillin_Day48 | ecosystem: Environmental > Terrestrial > Soil > Agricultural land | place... | reverse complement strand
CCGGGTGACCATCGACGAACTCGACGAGATCAAACAATCCATCGAACCCGGTGGTCTCTTTGCCGGAATCCGTTCGCTGGGAGGTGGACGCCGCCGAGTCTGGGCGGTCCGCGACTCCGGCGACACCTTGCTCGTCCTGGTACCGCGACCATCCCACACCGGCTCATCCGTCCCAGTCCCTGGCGCCGACGAGGTTGCGGCACTGTTCGGGATCGTCGCGACCTCCATCCAGCACCAGGTGGCACAGGCCAGCCCCGACTATCTCGCCGAGTCACGGGCGGCGTCGAGTGAACGCGCCCGCACCATCGCCGAACTGACGGAGGTGCACGAGGCGACCCTGTCGTCGATCCTCGGAACTCTGCGCTCGAACGACCTCGACGATCGGCGGTCGCGCATCACGGCGAGCGAGACGGCATCGGCCGCACTGATTGCGCTGCGGTCGGCGGGTGCCGCCGATCGGGCCCTGTCCGAGGAGGCGGTCACCACGGCATTCGCCAGGTTGCAGGGCGAATTGCGACCTCTCTTGCGGCATCGGGAGGTCGACGTCGACTATGTCGACCCGCCGGCCGACGGCCGTCCGCTCCCTGGTGAGGTGGCGCATGCGGCGCGCGCGATGGTCCGCGCCATCGTGCTGGCATTCGGCGCACAACCGATGCTGCCCCGGCTGCGGATCGCGTGGGACTGCGACGGTGACAACGTCCTGATCGAGGTCCGTGACCAGGGGCCCGGAACCATCGACCGCAATGCACTGACTCGCCAACTGTCCGGACGCCTGCACACGTTGCGCGGCCGGATCGACATCGAGTCCATCGCCGGCTGGGGGAGCCGGGTGACGCTGACCATCCCCTTGGACCCGCCCGCCGCCCGTCCCGACGAGCATCTTCTGTCCACCCTGAACCCCCGCGAGCTCGAAGTCCTCGCTCACCTCGCGGTGGGCAAACGCAATCGTGCCATCGCCGAGGAACTCGGGATCAGCCAGAGCACCATCAAATTCCACGTCGCGAGCGTCTTGAAGAAACTCGACGTCGCCAACCGTGGGGAGGCCGGAGCAATCGGAATACGAGCGGGAATTGCACCTGGCGATGCGTATTCCGCGCCCGGCACCAGCTAGAACTGTGATTCCGGTGGGGGCTTCGGCCACGAACTGGGCCAGCAGACGGTTGTCACATGCTGTCGAAGATGCGTTGTTCGGGGATGCCGGCGTTCTGCGCTGCGGTGACGGCGTCGAGGAGGTCGTCGGTGAGCTGCTCGAAGGTGGCCGATCGGACCAGTTCGGGGGGTCGGTCGCTCGGGTGGGTGGTCAGGAAGCTGTGCAGCATGGCGCAGGTGTCGCGTACGTGCTCGAGCGCCCGGCGTTGGTCGTTGTTCATCGACGGTCCGGCGGACGGCCGACGTTCGGAATCGGCGTTTTGTGCGGCGCCCTGGGCGAGCGGGCGTGGTCGACCGCCCTCAGCAGGTCGTGCGTGAGTCGCTTGTAGGTGGTGAGCCATCGGTGGTCGACGGGTTCGTCGCGCAGATACGCCGTCAGGGCGGTGGTGTTATCGCCGGTATCCAACCATCGGCGTAGGTCGGTGGTGCGATCCTGGACGTGCTGTAACAATGTGTGTGTCGAAACGGGCATCGAGTCTCCTCCGGTACGGACTTCCCTTCGGCGAGAATGAATTTGGCGTTGCTGTGTGTTTTCCGAGGTCATTGTTACCCATACCGGTGCCCGGTGCCAGGTGTTTCCCCGGTCTACACCGTTGGAAGGCCACCGTGGAGGCACGCTTCGATGCGTGTGGGTGCCGGATTCCCTGCGCAGACCCCGCCCGGGGGCGCGCAGGTGCCGGCAGTGCCGAGCCCGGGCCGCCCGTGGCCGGAATCGGAAAACCCGGTCAACCCGGTACCGTCGCGGGGGTCCCGGGCGGACAATCGAGGAGTACATCACGGCCACGACCGAGAAGGAGTGGAGCGGTGAACCGAACCGAGCTCCCACAGACACTGCGGCGATCGTCGAAGGAGGTGCAGGCGGCCTTCGCGACGGCCCATGAGATGGCCGTTCGGCGGTACGGCGAGGGCGAGGAGGCCCAGCGAGCGGCGTACGGGGAGCTCAAACAGAGTTACGAGCTCGTCACCGACCACTGGGTGCCCAAGCAGGGCTGATTCTGTCGGTGCCGCACTGGTCGCCATCTCGGTCAGCACGGGAACGAGCGCGACACGAGTCGGCAACGTCGACCGGAAATGCCGCCTGTTCCCGCGCCGGGCAAGGACAATTCCGAGGATGAGCACTCCCGACGACTGGAACGCGAACATCATTGCCGAATTCCGGGCAAACCAGGGCCGAGTGGGTGGCCCATTCGAGGGCGCCCCGGTGGTGCTGGTTCACCACCGGGGCCGTAAGACTGGGCGCGATCGCGTGAGCCCGATGATGTATCTACCCGATGAGCAAGGTCCGGACATTATCTACGTCTTCGCTTCCAAGGCCGGTGCCCCGACCAATCCCGACTGGTACTACAACCTCGTCACCGCAGGTACGGCAGAGGTCGAACGGGGCACCGAGCAGTTCCCGGTGACCGTCGTCGAGGTGACCGGTGACGAACGGGATCGGATCTTCGCCGAGCAGGCGCGCCGGTATCCCGGCTTTGCGGAGTACGCGCAGAAGACCGCGGGTATCCGGACGATCCCCGTGCTGGCGCTGCGACGCGCGTGACCTCCATCAGATCGGGGCACGTTGCTGTCGAGCGCGGTCAGTCGGGGCGTGATTCGTCGAGCAGCCGTTCGAGGTAGTTCAGGTCCTGGCGGATCATGGCGATTGCTCGTGCGGGGCCTTCCGGGGTCGCCGACTGCGGATCCTGGTGGACCAAGGAGCGTACTGCCATGTCTGCGAGTTGAGTCGCGATCACTCGGTCGTCGTCTGCGTTGCCCGGCTGATGCCACCAGGCGATCCAGTTGAGCATGCCGATGACGGCCAGAGCTGCGGTTCGCGGATCGACCGGTCGCATCTCACCGGTGCGGATACCGTCTTCGACGACGTGAATGAATTCCTTGAGCACGTGTCGACGGCTCTGCTCGTAGTTACGTGAGATGTCTTCGGGTAGTTCGGCTTCCGATCGGACGATCAACTGGAATCGATCTGGGGCCTGCGCCTGATGCAGTGCGATGGCGGTGGCCATCTCGCGGAGCTTTTCCGTCGGACCCAGATCGGTGCGCTCGTTGATGGTATGTAGCAATGCGGCCGGTGTCTCAGTGCTCTCGCTGACCAGGCGGGAGAGGAGCTCGTCTTTGTTGGCCACGTAGTGATAGAGGGCCGGCCGTGTCAGGCCGGTTGCGTCGGCGATGTCCTGCAGTGTGGTGCTCGCGAATCCTCGTTCGGCAAACAGTCGAGTGGCCTGCTCGATGATCTGCTTTTCCACCAGCTCACGGCGGGGGTTGCTGCGGATGCCCGCGCTCTCGGTCGCAGTCTGATCGGTGGTACGGGATTTGCCCCGGCCTCGGGGTCGGCGCTCGTTCGCGGCCTCCTCGCTTGTCATGTCCGAAGGATAACCGGCGCTGGTCACTGGTCGCGTACTCATGTCGAGACCCGCAACCCGGAAAGCGCCGGATCAGCGTCCGACGTCGCCGGATCACGGAAGAACGCGAGGTGCATCCGTACGCTGGCCAAACCTGCTGCGACATCTGCGCGGCAGGAAGTGGGGGCCTCGACGACGACGACTGCGTCCGTGTGGTGACCGAGACGTTCGGCGAAATCGAGCCTGCTGAGCAGCGATGAGCGGGTGGGTGGGCCGGTGAGCCAGAGAGTTCGCGCGGTCGGTGCAGTCTCGACGAGTGCGGTGGCCTCCGGGCACCACGCGGAGTCGAAGTCGATGTCGAGCACTGTGGTGGTGGTGGCATCGCGCAGGTCCGGCGGTGCGATCCGGTGCTCGAATCGGCAGTCACCGTGGTCGAGCGGTTGCCCGATTGTCCAATCCGTGATGTCCGTGTCGGGGATCGCGTCGGCAGGCACGTCCGCGTAGCTCGCCAGGCCCTTCCGCACGAGCGCGGGCGCGGTGTCGTGGAATCGGTTGAGACTGACCTTTCCGGCGCGGGTCATGTAGGCGATGAGCAACTGTTCGACCGGAAGTGCCATCCGCTGCGGGAAGGACTCCCACCAGAGTTCGCTGCGATGCGCGATGCGCTGGAGGTATTCGACGGCGGGGCGGCGAGTTCGTTCGTATTGCGCGAGCGCTTCCTCGACGTTCGGGGAGGCGGTGAGTGCGTGATCGAGTGCGATGGCGTCCTCCATGGCGAGTTTGGTGCCCGAGCCGATGGAGTAGTGCGCTGTGTGGGCGGCGTCGCCGAGGAGTACGACGTTGCCGCTGTGCCAGTGCCCACACGTGATGGTGCGGAAGCGCATCCAGCGGGTGCGGTTACCGATCAGCGGGTGGTGTTGCAGAGTGTCGGCGAACGCTGCTTGCAGATAGTGCAGTGAGGTTTCGTCGCTGTCGAGCGGTGCTGTCTTCTCGGTGGATACGTCGAATCCTGCCCGCCGCCACGTGTCCTCGTCGGTTTCGATGAGGAAGGTGCTGCGGTGTGGCGCGTATGGGTAAGCGTGTGCGACGAAGGTGCCGTGCTCGGTGGTGGCCGGTGTGAATATTGCGCTCGGCAGAGCGAAATCGGTTCCGCACCAGAGGTACAGGCCGGTGCCGGTGTCGATATGTGGATCGAAGCGGTCTGCGAGTTGTGTGCGCGTTCCGCTGTTGATGCCGTCGGCCGCGATGATCAGGTCCGCGTCGAGGTCGGCGATGTCCCGGCGTTCACCGAAGTGCAGTCGGACGCCGGCCTGCCGGGCTTGCTGTTGCAGTACTTCGAGCAGGGATGTGCGCGCGATCGCGAGGAGGTCGCCGTTCTGTAGGCGGGCGATGTGCTCGCCGACCTGCATCGACATGTCGTGCGGGTGTGCAGCGGCAACGATGGCCTCCAGTGATGCCGAATCGGCCTCGCGAAGATTGCGCTGGGTGCGGGAGGCGAGTCCGACGCCGAATCCGAATGTCTTGTCAGGGGCGCTCTGTTCGTACACCGTCACCTCGGCGTCCGGATGGCTGAGTTTGAGCAGTCTTGCGGCATACAGGCCGCCGGGTCCACCTCCGAGAACTGCGACTCGCTCGAGATTCATGGCAAACTCCAGTCTGTGTGACGTTTAAGTCGATTATTCTACGTTCATGTCGAACAAGTCAATGTGATGCGTTCAGTAGATGTCATGTGGCGAGTGATCGTCTTCGGGGCACGCCCGTGTGGACGTGCCCCGAAGGTGTTGATCGTCAACAGAACCGGGTGACGGGTGGTTCTACACGACCGCGCCGCGTGCATCGGCCTCGGCGAGCAGTTTCGCGGCTATCTCGGCGCGCAAACGCTTCTTGTCGATCTTGTTCACATTGGTGTGCGGCAAGGACGGCACCCATTCGAGCCGTTCCGGCCACTTGAACTTCGCGACACCGAGCTGAGCCAGATGGTCTTGAATGGCTTTCATCGACAACGGTTCTCCGGTGGTGGCCACCAGATATGCGCAGGTTTTCTCCCCGAGTCGGGGGTCGGGCATGGCGACTACCGCCGCGTTGGCGATACGGGGGTGTTCGAGCAGGAGAAGTTCGAGTTCCTCAGCGTTGATCTTCTCCCCGCCCCGGTTGATGAGGTCCTTGATTCGGCCCTCGATCGACAGGTACCGCTTTCCGTCGATGACGGTGAATGCGGCGAGATCACCGGTGCGGTAGAAGCCGTCGGAGGTGAAGGCGTCCACGTTGTGTTCCGAGGCGTCGAAGTAGCCGGGGATCGTGTACGGGCCGCGGCAGCACAGTTCTCCGACGCCGCCGTCGGGGAGATCTATCTCGGTACCCGGCTCGAGGATGCGAATTTCGTCGTCGGACGCGATCGGGGTTCCCACGGTCGTCAGGCGAGCGTGGGTGGAGGAGTCGAGCGGGGTCACCGTCAACAGCCCTTCGGACATGCCGAACAGCTGACCTGCCCAGTGCCCGGCACCGTCGTCGACGCGGTCGAAAAGTTCGGGTGGAACCTTGGCGCCCGACAGCACGACGCGTCGGAGAGACGTGCGGGCCTTGTCGAAGTCGGGGGTCAGAACCGCCTGGTAGTGACCGTGTCCGATGAGGACTTCGGTCGCCTCCGTCCGTGCCATCAACTCGAACGCGGCGGGAGCGTCGGCGGTGGCCAGGACGAGGGACGCGCCGACGGAGTGCGCCGCGTGCAACCCACACGAGATTCCGGCGTTGTGGATGATCGGTATCAGGTGCGCCACGCGGCTGTGTTCGTCCCAGCCGAGCCGCTGTGCGTAGAGCAGGGCGTTGTTCCAGTATTCGGCGTGGATGCGCGGAATGACCTTGGGCACACCGGTGGTACCGCCGGACAGCTGGAACGCGACGACGTCGAGTGGGTCGATCTGCGCTTCGACCTGTTCGACCACGGCACGGGCTGCGGCGGGATCGGTTTCGGGACCGATGTCTTCCAGTCGGGTCACGCCCGGCTGATCCTTGCCCGCCTCGTCGCCGACGCTGATGATGTGCCGGATGCTGGGATGCCCGGCGGCGTGTTCGCGTGCGAACTCGACGAGATCGAATCCCGCGGTACGGGCCTCGACGATGTGCCCGACGGCGCCGACTTTCCGGCTGACGTGCCCGATCTCGTGCATGCGGTGCGCGGCCAAAGTCGCGACGGGGACCAGGCCTGCCTTGAGGCAGCCGTACCAGGCGAGGACGGTCTCCAGGCGATTGGTCAGCTGGAAGACGACCGGATCGAGCCGGTTGAACCCGAGCCGGACCAGTCCGGCCGCGATCTGGTCGGTCCGACGGTCCAGTTCGGCGAAGCTCATCGAACCCTCCGCACTGATCACCGCCGTTCGATCCGGGAACCGGGTGGCGATACGGTGCAGTCGCCGCCCGGTGGGATCGGCGCTCCACATCCCGCTTTCGCGGTAGTGCCTGGCCCGATCCGCTGGGAAGGTGACGAGGCGTCCGCCCCAATCCGAGAAGGTCACCGCAGTCCTCCTGCTTCCGGTGTCATCACGGGTTTCGTGGACATTATCGCTCCGCTATCGCAGGGAGGAGGCGGGCGATGTCGAGGGCGTGATCGGGGTGATCAGCGGGGACGATGCCGGAGTAGATGGCGGTCCAGCAGCCGGGGCAGCACAGCTGCCGGAATACGACGGGGGCGTCGACGTACTCGCGCGGATCGGAGGTCACCTGTGGTCCGGCGGTCGAGGAGGGGCCTTCGAACCGGGCGAGGTCGAGGGTGGCGTTGTTCTTGTCGTCTCCGAGCAGGCGTCCGCACTGGGCGCAGGCGATCGCGCGGGTGTCTCCGATCGTGACCTCTGCCAAGTTGTCGTCGAGTCTGCGAGCTCCGGTCAGGTCGAGCACGGGGGCATCGGACGGAGTAGCCCCGGAGCGGTCTCGGCGCTCCGTGCGCATCTCGTCTCGCCGATCCGACGTCCGGATCTCATCGACGTCTCCATCGGAGAGGACGACGCCGTAGACGGTCTCGGCACCGTGTTCAGTGACCTTGCCTTCGCGGAAGTCGGCTGAAACGGCGGCCGGGTCGCGCAGCAACGGATCACCGTAGCCGCCGCCGCCCTGCCAATGCATGTACAGCACCTCACCGGGTGCCACGTAGCTCTCGGCGTAGCACGCTCCCAGCTCACGGCCGCCGCCGAGATCGGTCAGGGCGTCGGGGATGCGGCCGGCGGCGAACTGTTCGACGATGTCGGTGCCGCGGGCGAGGACCTCGACGCCGGTGTTACCCGGGTATCCGCCTGCGAGACCGTTGTTCTGGGCGACGGCCTTGCCCGCCGACGCCAGTACCAGGCCCATCGGCAGGCTGGTGCCGTAGGGGGTGATCGCGATGGAGGCACTGACACCGCCGCGCTGCCGTCCGGGTCCGCCGGAGTCGGGTTCCTCGCGGCGCCAGAGGGTGAGTAGCGGGTAGAGGAACTCGGTCATCTCGGTGTCCGGGATGCGGCCCATCGGGATGCAGAAGAGGCCGCCGGTGTCCATGCCGTCGGCGGTGGGGCGTGCCCCGTAGCCGCCCGCCATCGGCTCCATCATGATGTTGAGGAACGGCACCGACTGTTCGGGGCGTTCGTCGAGGCCGGCGATCACGGCGGTGTCCCACGTGCCGCAGCACGCGGCCTGCACGCTCTTGCCGAGATCGACCGACCGGTCGAGCATCTGCGACAGGCATTCGGCAATCAGGGTGCCGGTGAGCCAGGCGGGTCCGATGGGTCCGCGGCTGACCGCGGCGGGGAAGGTGGCGTTGTTGATCGTGCCCTCTTCGGATACCAGGTCGAAGCAGCGCATCAGTCCGCCCGCGGACCAGGGGATGTCCCCGGCGAGGATCGGAAGCAGGGCGAGCATGACACCGCCGCGCATGCCCGCGTAGGTGCAGTTGATGACGCCGGTCTGCGGGTCGGTGCCGGTGAAGTCGAACGTGAGGTGGTCGGCGGTCTTGGTCATGGCCACGGTGATCTTGTGGATTCCGCGGTCGCCGGTGTGTGACTGATCCTGGTAGCCGGTGGCCTTCCAGGTGCCGTTGGGCAGCGAGGTGAGCTTGCCGCGCAGACGTCCCTCGGCGTCGGCCATCATCCGCTTCATCACGGCCTTGACGGTGTCGGCACCATACTGCTCGATCACCGCGAGCAGTCGGTTGCGGCCCACGGTGTTGGCGCCGATCTTCGCGCGCAGATCGAGCCCGACCAGCATCGGCACCCGCGAGCGGCGCACCCAGGCGTCGGAGACGTCGCGTTGCAGTTCGTAGTCGCGGACCACCTTGATGGGGGGTGTCGGCAGCGACTCGGAGAACACGTCCTTTGCGGAGGGGTCGAACGAGCCGAGCCCGGATCCGCCGAGATCGGGTTCGTGGCAGATGGCGCTGGTCCAGGCGAAGAGCTTGCCCTCGTGGAAGATTGGTTGGTAGACGATCACGTCGCTCTGGTGCAGTCCGCCGCCGACCCAGGGGTCGTTGCACAGGAACATGTCACCCTCGGTGATGCCCGGGTTGGTCGCGCGGTGCTGGAGGGTCCAGTAGATGGCGAGGTCGACGGCGCCGACGAGCATCGTGTTGTACAGGCCGACCTGCACTTCCTGGCCGATCTCGTCGCTGATCGCGAAGTCGAAGTCGTTGGCGTCGGTGACGATGGGGGAGCCGGACATGCGTTTGAGTGCTTCGCCCATTTCGTCGGTGACCGACCACAGCCGGTGCCGGATGACTTCGTAGGTCAGTGGGTCGAGGTTGTCGATGTGCTCCTGGGTGACGGTGTGGACTTCCAGCGTCGGGGGCAGCGATCGCGCGAGTGCGTCGGGGTCGATCGGTCGGCTCGAGAAGATTTCGGAGCCGGGGATTTGCATGGTCATCTTCGGTGCTCCTACTGGGCGACGATGGTGAGGTTGCCGAGGCGGTCGACGGTGCCGGTGGTGTCGTGGGGAACGACGACGGTGGTCGTCGGGACTTCGATGATGGCCGGGCCGTGCAGGACGTGTCCGGCGAGCAGTGTGCTGTAGTCGTAGACGTCGGTGTCGACGTAGCCGATCCTGCCGTCCAGGCACACTTTTCGGGTTCCGATATGTGCTGGTGTGGGATCGGCGGAGTCCGCGGACTTGACCTCTGGCAGCGTCGGGGAGAACGGCAGGAGGCCGGTGGCCCGCACACGGTAGGTGATGGCCTGGATTCCGGCCTCACGGAAGCCGCTGTCTTTTCCGTAGAGTTCGGCGTACCGCCGCTCGAACAGATCCGACGCGGCATGGATACCGGTGGCGTCGAGACTGCCGGCAGGCACCGCTGTCGCTACCTCCGCGAGTTGCATGGTGTAGCGCATGTCGATCTCGCGTTCGATCTCCACCCCGGTGAAGGTCAACCCCTGCCGGTTGAGTTGCTCGAGAACCTGGGCCTCGAGTTGGGCGAAGTTGCGCTCGGCACGGGCAGGATCGAGCGGCATGGCGGCCGGGTCGGACAATTCAGCGGCGAGGACGATGTTGGACGACGCCAATCCGTAGGCGGAGAACGCCGAGGCCACCTGCCCGAGCGGGACGATGACTTCCTTGACGCCGACCTCTCGGGCGTAGGCGGCGCAGTGGGCTGGGCCGGCACCGCCGAAGGCGTAGAGCACGAAGTCGCGGGGGTCGTGTCCCGCCTCGACCACCGTCTTGCGTAGCAGGTCACCGGTCTGCGCGTTCTGCACGGCGTAGATGGCCGCGGCCGCGTCTTCGACCGACAGCCCGAGGGGTTCGGCGATCCTGGTGCGGATCGCGTCCCGTGCGAGGTCCTTGTCCAGCGGCTTACGGCCGCCGAGGAGCCCGCGTTCGGGCAGGATTCCGAGCACCAGATTCGCGTCGGCGTTGGTCGGTTCGGTGCCGCCCTGGCCGTAGCAGGCCGGGCCGGGGACGGCCTGGGCGCTGTGGGGGCCGATCTGCAGATTGCCGCCGGGATCGACCCAGGCGATGGCGCCGCCGCCGGATCCGATGGCGTGCACCTCGAGGGTTGGGACGTTGATCGGGTGATGGTTGATGATCGTGCTGGACGCCCGGACGGGTTCGCCGTCGACAACGAGGCCGACGAGGAAGGTGGTGCCGCCCACGTCGGTGGCAATGATGTTGCGGTGGCCGAGTTGCTTGCCGAGGGATACCGCGCCGACCACACCACCGGTCAGGACCGAACCGACGGTGCTGATGGCGTTCTTCGGTGCCTCGGCGGCCGCGACGGCGCCGCCGTTGCTCTGCATCACCAGCAGGGGTCCGGCGAGTTTGCGTTCCCGCAGCTTCGACTCCAGCGAACCGAGGTAGTCCCGCAGCCCCGGCCCGATCTGGGTGCTCATGATGGTTGTCGCGTTGCGGGCGAACTCGCGGATGCGTGGGCTCACCTCACTCGACAGGGACACGAACACCGTCGGGTCGATCTCGTGGACGAGTTCGCGAATGCGCTGTTCGTGCGCGGGGTTGCGGAACGACCACAGCAGTGAGACCGCGATCGCGGTGATGCCGTCGGCGAGAAGCGCGCGGATGGCTCGACGGGCGGATTCTTCGTCGAGTGCGACGACGACGTTGCCGTCCCGGTCGAGTCGTTCGGTTACTTCCAGGGCATGCTTCTTCGGTACCAGGCCATGAGATTTGCTCTGCCCCATGACGTTTTGCAACTGTTCCGGTGAGCCACCCAGGTATCGGCCCTCGACGTTCATGATGTAGATGGAGTCGCGGTGGCCCTTGGTGGTGAGGAAGCCGACCGGGGGCACGTTGCCCGTGACGAGCGCGTTGAGCGACGACGTGGTGCCGTGCGCGATGTGGTGGGTGTTGGCGAGCATTTCCTCGATGGGGCAGCCCAATTGCTCGGCTAGTGCCTCGAGGACATCGATCACGCCGCGGGAGTAGTCCGGCGGCGTCGAGGGGGCCTTCGCGGCGAGAACAGTGCCGGCATCGTCGTCCAATACCGCGTCGGTGAACGTGCCACCGACGTCCACTCCGATCACAAATGCCATTGCAGCTGCGCTCCTTCGTGCTGGGGGGAATTCAGGGGGCGGTGTGAGGTCATCCTCGAACACTCCTTACGTCTGTGTCGAGTATTCGACGTGAATGATGACATGTCAAGAGGCAACTGTGAGTGCAGTCACGTGCGTGAAGGGAATCGCGGTCAACCCATGCTCCGGCCACCCAGGTCTTGACGAATCGTCGTTGGCGTCGAATACTCGTCACAGACGTAAATCTACGTCCGACTCCACATCGGAAAGGCCACAACATGGGCATTCATCGCATCGGACTCGTCGTACCGAGTTCGAATGTGACGGTCGAGACGGAAATGCCGGCACTGCTCAACCGACATGCCGACGCGCGGTTCTCGTTTCACTCGAGCCGGATGCGGATGCAGTCCGTGTCCCCGGAACAGTTGCGGGCGATGAACGCCCAACGTGAGCGGTGCATCCTCGAACTCGGTGATGCCGGTGTCGACGTCATCCTCTACGCATGCCTGGTCGCCCTGATGTCGGTGGGGCCCGGAGAACATCAGCGGGTGGAGGGGCTGATCGCCGAGCAGCTGGCCACCGGCGGTTCGGAGGCGGCGATCCGCTCGAGCGCGGGTGCACTCGTCGAAGCCCTCCGCGCGGTCCATGCCGAACGGATCGTCCTGGTCACCCCCTACATGCGTCCCCTCGCCGAGCAGGTCGTCGCGTACATCGAGGCCGAAGGAATTCAGGTATCGGACTGGCGAGCCCTCGAGGTCGCCGACAACGCGGAGGTTGGCTGTATCCCCGGCGACCGGGTCATGGACGCTGCCCGATCGCTCGACCGCACCGGAGCCGACGCGCTGGTGATCTCCGCGTGCGTGCAAATGCCCTCACTCGACCTCGTCCAAGCGGCCGAAGACGAGTTCGGCCTGCCTGTTCTCTCGGCCGCCACCGCCGGCGTCTACAGCCTGCTGCGGGCCCTCGACCTTCCGGTCGACATCCCCGGAGCCGGTGGTCTCCTGCGTGCCGATGCTCCGGCCCCCGCCCTTCCGTAGCCCCGAACCCATTGGAGTTCACCATGTCCGAACTGCAACACACGGTCAAAGGCGTCGACCACGTCGCCTACCCGACATTCGACCCCGCCGCCACCGTCACGTTCTACCGCGACGTTCTCGGGTTCCCAGTCGTGCACTCGATCTGCGCGGCCGGCTGGGGCCCGGAGAAACACCCCGACTTCATCCATTTCTTCTTCGATATCGGCAACGACGACCGATTGGCCTTCTTCTACTACTTCGGACTGGAACCGTTCGACGGCGGCCCGCAGGGCGACTCGTACTCCCGATTCGGCGAGGACGTCCCCGTCTTCTTCATCCGCTCCCGCCACCTGGCAATCCACGTCGACAGCGAAGACGATCTGATGGAATACCGGCGCCGCTTGGACCACAGTGCGTGGCCAGTGGAGATGCAGATCCAGCACGAGACGATCGAGTCGATCTACACACACGACCCCAATGGCTACATGATCGAGATCACCCGGGCGTTGCGCCCGGTCACCCCGCAGGAAGACCTCGACGCCAATCTCACCATCGACGCCCTGGTCGACGTGGTGACCGGGCCGGACCCCAGCATGGCCGCGCTGCTCACCCGCAAAGCCGAACTGATCACCGAACGGGCAGCGGCCTGGCAGCAGGAGCAGGATTCGAAGGAGATGGCGACCCGATGACCACACTGTTCGTCCTCGACGTCCCCGAGAACGCGGCTGTTGCCGAGGTGGCCGGTCGCAACCCGGCGGTCACCGTCGACCACGTCGGACCCTACTTCCGAATCGTCTCCGACTCGGCCATCGTCATCGACCGCCGCGCCACCGGCTGCCGCCACGCCGTCTGGTACAGCAGCGTCGCCGGATTGGCGGGGTCCCGAATCACACAGTGGGACAAGGACGCCATGAGAGTCGAGCCGCAATGAGCGAGAGCACCCCCCGGCTCGGGGCCGGACGGTACATCGACGCCGCCCAGGCCCCCGACACCGCCGTCACGTCGGTGCACGAACTCCCGACCGCGGACGGAGCGAAGGTCTCCGGTGTCCTTCGGGTGGTGCCCGGTGCACACACCGTCGTCGCGCTGATGCACCCGCGCCAGGATCTGACCCACCACGTGCTCGTGCCCGAACTGCTCGCCCGCGGATTCGCGGTATGGACGCAGGGCACCCGATCGGTCAACAACGACATCGCTCTAGTGCACGAGCACGCCTTGCTCGATGCTGCGGCCGGGCAAGTGTTCCTGCGGGAGAAGGGTTTCGACCACGTCGTCACCCTCGGCCATTCCGGCGGCGGAACCCTCTTCGCGTTCTACCACCAGCAAGCCGGTTTGCCGTCGGGGGAGCGGTTGACCCATACCCCCGCGGGTAGACCCATCGACCTGGCCGAGGCCGAGATGCCCCGGCCCGACGCGGCGATATTCATGGCGCCGCATCCCGGTCAGGGTGCACTGCTGCTGCGGCTGATCGACCCGTCGGTCGTCGACGAGTCCGACCCGCTCTCGGCAGATCCGGACCTGAATCCGTTCGATCCTGCGAATGGATTCGCCGAACCACCCCACAGTTCCTCCTACTCACCGGAATTCATCACCCGCTACCGCCAAGCGCAGCACGACCGCATCGCCCGCCTCGACACCATCGCCCGGCGACGCGTCGATGAAGCCGCCGACGCGCGCCGCCGGTACAAAAGCACCGCCGATCCAGCGGATCGCCGCGCTGCCCTCGCACCCCGCGTCCTCACCGTCTATCGCACCGATGCGGACCTGCGGTTCGTCGATCTATCGCTGAACCCGAACGAACGCCCTTACGGGTCACTGTTCGGCCGGCGACCCGACCTGACCAACTACGGACTCGTCGGCTTCGGACGCCTCGCCACGCCGGACGCCTGGCTGTCGACCTGGTCCGGACTCAGCAGCAACGCCGACTTCCTCCGCTGCGCCCCGACGGTGACCGCACCGACACTGTTCGTCGAACTCACCGGAGACCAAGCCTGCTTCCCCGACGACGCCAAGACGATGTGCGATGCGCTCGGGTCGACGGACAAAACCCACGTCCGCGTCGCCGGCACCCACTTCGGCGGACCGATCCGCGACGGCGCACCCACCGGTGCCAGCCTCGCCGCCGCCGACATCGGCGCGTGGCTGACAACCAGATTCCCGTAGACAGACACCACAACTCGATTTTCCGGACCTCGCGCCGCAGTGACCTGACTTGTTCCGGAGGCCACCGCGGTCGTTGGTCTGGGCTACCCTCCGAGCGGAGAAACCGATGCGTGCCCGAATTCCACCCACAGCCCCCGTTGTCGGGCTCTGCCTGATGGCCCTCGTCCTCGAGGGATACGACCTCCTCATGTACGGAACAGTGGTTCCGTCACTGCTCCAGTACACGCCCTGGGACCTCGACGCCACCGACGTCGGGATGCTGGGCTCGCTCACCGGCATCGGCATGCTCGTCGGCGCCCTTCTGGCCGCGGCAGTTGCCGATCGGTGGGGACGCCGCCGCACCCTCCTCGCCGCCGTCGTCATGTTCTCCACAGCCATGGGTGCGTGCGCGATCGCACCCACCCCCGAGGTGTTCGGGGTGGGACGCTTCGCCGTCGGACTCGGCGCCGGTGTCCTCATGCCCACCGCCGCCGCCACTCTGCTCGAATTCGCCGAACCCCGTGCCCGGGCCCGTTCCGTGGCCGTGGGGTTTGTCGGCACCTGCATCGGCGGCATACTCGCCGGAGTGCTTTCCCTGTGGCTGGTGCCCACCCACGGCTTCCGATCGATGTTTCTCGCCGGCATAGTGCCGGCGCTGATGTTCTTGCCCCTGATGCTCGCGTACCTCCCGGAATCACCCGACTACCTCGCTTCCCGTGGAGAACATGCCGCCGCGGCAGCGATTGCCGACCGGTATCGCCTCGCACGCACCGCCGCCCCGACTTTCACCACGCCCAGTCGGGAACGTGGCCTACGCGCACTCTTCGGTATCGACCGCACTCTCACGACCCTGTTGTTCTGGTGCATGACGCTGCTCTGTTTACTCGTGTTGTTCGGCGTGGCGACCTGGCTTCCCGCGCTGATGAAATCGGCCGGATACCCTCTGGGCGCGTCCCTGTCTTTCCTCCTGACCCTGAACATCGGAGGCGCCCTCGGCGCCCTCGGCGGCGCTGTGCTCGCTGACCGGTACGGGATCAAACCCGTCACCGCAGCATTCTTTTTGTGCGCCGCGATTGCACTGCTGCTGGTTACCACCGCTCCGCCGTTGGCAGTCGTCTACTTGTTGGTGTTGCTCGCCGGAGTCGGCACGACCGGCACCCAGATCCTTCTCAACACATTCATCGGCAGTTCGTACCCTGCGACGAGCCGTGCCACAGGACTGGGTATGGCTTTGGGGGTGGGCCGGATCGGAGCGATCGTCGGCCCCACCTACGGTGGTGTCCTTGTCGCGATCGGGACCGGAACCAACTGGCAACTGGTGGCTTTCGCGGCACCGGCCGTCGTCGGTGCCATCCTGACCGTGCTCGTTCCTCAGCGCACACCGATCCACCGATTCGCTCAGACCCAGCGTCCCTCCGCGGCCGCAAATGTCGATCGGAAAGCCGTTTCATGACCATCGGGCCAGGAGTGGCGCAGATCACAGTCGGATATAGGATGTTCTGCGACATGACGAAGCTGCTCATCGCGATGACCGGGGCGCGAACGATGGACACCTCCGGCAACGTGTTCCGCGCGAAACAGTAAGGGGTCGCACAATGGCACGCCTGCAGTCGCTCAACGTCGGTATGCCGAAAGACGTGCCCTGGCAAGGCCGGACCGTCCACACCGGCATCTTCAAGTACCCCGTCGACGGTCCACGCATGGTCCGCACGCTCGACATCGACGGCGACGGTCAAGGCGACCTCGACGGTCACGGCGGCGAAATACGTGCCGTACTCGTCTACCAATGTCAGTCCTACGACTTCTGGCGGCGGCATCTCGATCGCGACGATCTCGAATACGGTCAGTTCGGTGAGAACTTCACCGTCGACGGCCTGCCCGACGACGAGGTGCACATCGGTGACCGCTATCGCATCGGTGACGCCGAGTTCGAGGTCACTCAGCCACGCGTCACTTGTTATCGGGTCGGAATGCGCCTGGGTGAACCCGAGATGCCGGCACTGCTCGTCGCCCACCACCGGCCCGGGTTCTACTTCCGGGTCATCGCCGAAGGCCAGGTGCAAGCCGGCGACGAGATCATCCGCACCCGGATCGGCCGACACCGCATGAGCGTCGCCGCGATCGACGCGCTGCTCTACCTACCCGACCGGGACATCGGCCAACTCCGGAAAGCAGTGGACATCCCCGCGCTCAGTCCCGGCTGGCAGCGATCTTTTCGCGGTCTGCTCGACGCCGCAGAGCATCAGTCAGGTGCCGGCGAGCCGCCCGTCGGCGCCGAACGGGACGGCTGGGCCGGCTTCCGGCCGCTGCGCGTCTCACGAATCGTCCCCGAAAGCACAACCGTGGCGTCGATCCACCTGGCACCAGACGACGACGCCCCCTTGACCCGGCCGAAACCCGGCCAGTACCTCACCCTCCGCGTCGCCGGCGCCGCCGACCCACCACCGGTCCGCAACTATTCGCTGTCCGCCGCCCCGTCGGACGACGAGTACCGCATCAGCGTCAAACGCGAGACCCACGGCCTCGTCAGCACCTATCTCCACACGCAGTTACGCGTCGGCGACACCGTCGACGTCGCTTCTCCGCGTGGTGATTTCGTCCTTCCCGAAGACCACGACGACACCACGCCCGTGCTCCTGCTCTCGGCC
>Ga0247825_10001150_pt1 | contig 17274 bp, 21 predicted proteins | sample 13C_Vanillin_Day_FD_194413 | JGI IMG/M metagenome (GOLD analysis project Ga0247825, IMG submission 194413) | Soil microbial communities from agricultural site in Penn Yan, New York, United States - 13C_Vanillin_Day48 | ecosystem: Environmental > Terrestrial > Soil > Agricultural land | place... | reverse complement strand
GCGAGATCGAGGACCAGCTGTCGGAGAAGATCCTCTTCGGCGAGGTCGGCCCCGGTCAGATCGTGTACGTCGACGTCGAGAACTGGGACGGCGAAGGCGCGGGCGAGGACGCGAAGTTCACGTTCCGTGGCGAGACGAAGCCGGTCACGGTGCCCGACGAGGTTCCGGTCGACCTGGCGAAGTCCGGCGCAGCCGACTCGGAGTAGACAGGCAGTAACCGAACGACAACGGGCCGCCGGTGGTTTTCCACCGGCGGCCCGTTCGTGTGTGCGGGTCAGATGCTCTTGCGTCCCGACCAGTTGGCGAGGCGCTCGGTGGGTCCGGCGGTGGGGTGCGGTTCGACTACGTCCGCGAACGGCACGTGGCCGCCGCGCGTCTCCGCCGGGATCGCGTGCCGTGCGACGGCGAGCATGGCCTCGGCGAGTTCCGGGTGGGTTTCGGAGGGTTGGCCGGTGGCGACGGCGAGGTCCCACCCGTGCACGAGGGTCTCGTTGATGTAGCCCCAGATCGCGGCGCGGCCGGGGACGGTGCCCCACGGCGCGGTTACCGTCGCGTCGAGCCGGCTGTCGTCGGTCCAGACGGGCCACATGCGGTCCGCGGCGGAGCGGTAGGCGTGTGCGTAGCCATCGTCGGGGGTGTCGGTGACTACGAGCGGAACGGTGCCCGGGTCGCCGCCCTCACCGATCACGCGGGCACGCTCCACGGTGGCGACGAGGTGGCCGAGCAGGGTGCGGACGTCGAAGTCGGCGCAGGGAGTGGATGCCGTCAGCTGGTCGTCGCGGACCTTCTCGATGAGGGCGGTGGTCCAGGAGAGGGCTTCGCGGTACAGGGGCCGGGGGTCGGTCGTGTTGTGTGTCATGAGGCAACTATCGCCGTGAAACATGACATCTCCTGTCATGTATTTCTGCCAGACTTTCCGCATGCGCGCCGACCGCCTGCTCTCGCTCGTCCTCCTGCTTCGTAACCGCGGGCGTATGTCGGCGTCGGCGCTGGCCCGCGAACTCGAGGTGTCCCCGCGCACCGTGCTGCGGGACATCGACGCACTGTCGACGGCGGGGATACCGGTGTATGCCGAACGCGGTCGTGACGGCGGCTTCGAGTTGCTGCCGGGCTTCACCACCGACCTCACAGGCCTGACCGTCGACGAGGCCAAGGCTCTGCTGGCGGCAGGGTCGGCGATGACGTCGGAATCGCTGGGCATGGCGCCGGCGTTCGCGTCGGCGATGCGCAAGGTGGTGGCGGCGATGCCGGACGCGCACCGGGCGGCGGCGACCAAGGTGGCGGAGCGGGTGTTCGTCACCCAGGGATCGTGGCTGACCGATCCGGAACCGGTGGACGATCATCTCGGGCTGATCCAGCAGGCGGTGTTCGTGGGCCGGCGGCTGAGCATCCTGTACCCGTCGCGGGGCAACGATGCGGTGTGGCGCGTCATCGACCCACAGGGGCTCATCCATGCGGCGGGACGGTGGTATCTGGTGGCGACGGACGCCGGCCGCGATCGGACGTACCGGCTCGAGCGCATCGAGGACGTCCGCGAACTCGACGAGCCGGCGCAGCGATCGGCCGACATCGACCTCGCCGCGATCTGGGAGCGTCGCCGTTCTGAGTTCCGGGCGCGCGGGACGCCGGTGGTCGCCGACGTTCTCGTGCGCCGTGAGCGACGCGACGACCTGGTGGAGCGTGCCTACGCCGTCCGCTCCGAGCAGTCGGTCGACGACGACCGGGTGCGCCTGGAAGTGGTGTTCGGCGACGACTCCCACGCACGCGGGGTTCTGTGGGCGTTCGGTGAGGACGCGGAAGTGCTGGCACCGGACGCTCTGCGGGCGGCCCTGCGTTCCCGCGCGCTGCGGATGGCCGCCCGGTACGAGTAGGTTCGACACGTAAACCGAAGAACCACGAGAGGATGTGGCATGCCGACACGTACCGCACGGACCGCTTGGAACGGATCGCTCGAACAGGGAAGCGGCCAGGTGGAACTCACCAGTTCCGGTGTCGCGACCTTCGACGTCTCGTTCCCGAAGCGGGCGGCCGAAGAGGCTGGTGGAACCACCAGCCCGGAGGAGCTGATCGCCGCGGCGCATTCCTCCTGCTATGCGATGCAGCTGTCCGCGCTCATCGCGGAGGCAGGCGGCACCCCGCAGAGCCTCGAGGTGAAGGCGGATGTCTCACTCGGACCGGACAACCCGGGGTTCAAGCTCACCGGCATCAAGCTGACGGTCCGCGGCGAGGTGGACGGTCTCGACGCCGACGGGTTCGCGAAGGCAGCTCAGGCCGCCAAGGAGTCGTGCCCCGTGAGCAAGGCGCTCACCGGAGTCGAGATCACGCTGGACGCGGCACTCGAATCCTGAGTGCAGCCGGCTACTGACGGTTGAACCGTGCCCGCACTTCCTCCATCTTCGCCTCGAGTTCGTCCGGGCTGATGACGCCCTTGTCCATCAACGCGTGAGCGGTGGCGACGACGGACCGGGAGCGGACGGGGAAGTCGCGGTAGATGGTTTCGCCCAGTTGGTCCTCGGTGTGGCGCCTGTCGAGATTGTCCCAGGCGCCACGCCAGGACAGGCATTCCACGGTGGCCTGCATGCTCGATTCCCACGGGTCGGGTTTGCGGTCGAGGTCCGGTAGCGTGACGTCGTCGCGGGTCGTCTCCGGCGTCAGCGTGTTCAGGATGACGTCGTAGGCCTTGTCCGTCATCATCGCGCGGTTCCTCCGTTGTCCGAGGGTGGTGTGGTCGCGGTCCAGTCGACCTGCGGTACGGCGACACCGATCATCGTGTCGCGGGTGACGATCGACGCCAGTTGTTCCTCACTCCACCCCTCGGTGCCCTCCGGGCGCATCGGCATCACCATGAATCGTGATTTCTGGTTCGAATCATGCACGCGCACTTCGACATCCGACGGGAAGTGCAAGCCGAATTCGGCGATCACCTCGCGGGGCCAGCGCACCAACCGGCGGCGATAGTTGGGGGTGCGGTACCAGTCCGGAGACATACCGAGAACGGGCCGCGGATAGCACGAACACAATGTGCAGACGATGACGTTGTGGACTTTCGGGGTGTTCTCCAGCACGTAGAAGTACGTGTAGTCGCTCGGGGTGCCCGATCCGGTCGGATCGCGCCAGTCGATCCCCACTTCCTTGCAGGTTTCGGTGCCGTCGGCCAGCAGTCGCTTCTTGAACTCCGGGTCGACCCACGCCTTCGCGACCAATTTCGAACCACCCGACGGCCCTACCGATTCGGCCCATTCGGAGAAGCGGCGGTGATCCTCGCGGGAGAACAGGCCGTGCTCGATGGACAGTTCCCGAATGGCGGTCTCCAGGATCTCGAACTCGCTGACCTCCTCCGAGGCCTGGATCGGGGCGTGATCGTCGTGCGAATGCGTCATGTGTCCGCCTCTCCTGCCGGCTCGAGCCAGCGCTCGGAGCACTCGGTTTCCAACGTGTCGATCTCGAATCCGGTGTAGCGGGGCCACAGGTCGGTCTGCCGGAAGCGGACGACGTAGAACGGCTCGGTCCGGCCGTCTTCCACGCGTCCCCACGCCTCGTCCTCGGGAATCACCCACTCCGGGCGGTGTTCGACGACCACGCCGGTGTGCCCGCGGATGAATGCCTGGGTTCGGGTGTGGAACATCGACGTCGCGTCCTTGACGGTGACCCGGTCGCCGATCTCGAACTTCGTCATGACTGGCCTCCAGTCGCGTTCCCGCCACCCGAACGGGCCCGGACTTCGTCGATTTTGGCGGACAGTTCGTCGGGCGTGATCAGGCCCTTGTTGATGAGCGTCTTGGCGGCCACCGTGATCCACCGCGCGTAGTACGGCAACCCGAAGTAGAGCGTGGCGCCCAGGTCGTTCTCGGCGCGGCGGCGCTCCTCGGAGTTCCACACACCGCGCCACCCGAGGCATTCGCACGTGACGTATGTGCTCATCTCCCAGTCTTCTTCGACCTTCTCCTCGTACTTGACGGGAAGGGCGTTCTGGCCGCCGACGTCGTGGAGAACGTGCCGCAACGCGTCGAACGCGGAATTGGACAGGTAATACGGCGAATCCATCTCGACGTGATGGACCGGGCCGTACTCCGCGACCCTGTTCGCCTGTGCTTCGAAATCTGCTGGAGAGTTCATCGCGTGCTCCGTCGTGGTGGAACTAGTGACAGGGAACTCCCAGGAGGTGGCGGCCGTCGTGCATCAATTCGTGCAGGTACATGCCACTTCGGGAGATCGCACCCTGGTCGAATCCGACCAGGTAGAGGGTGAGCAGAGCGAGCAGGACGACTCCGACGGCGATCAACACGATTCCGAGTGACTCGACGGACTTGCTCGGTGAGGAGACGTAAACCATGGCTACTCCTGGAGGAGTTCGGGTTCCACGATCTTCGGGTTTTACGATCATCGAACCGCCGATTGTCCGGGCATCGCGACGAGCGCCCCTTGCTCAGCGGCACGATCGATACGACGTTACTCCCGCCGTGTCGATCCCATCACCGTACCGTTCGGTCGAATCCGGCGTGCGGAAATGCAGCGCGGCGAACCAAGACAAACACCTGTCGAACCTGGCGGAACAGAATGCGCCAGCGATTCGTTCCACTGAACTGTGACGACACAGCAGAACACCGACGGCGACATCGAGATCGAGATCTGGTCCGACGTCGCCTGCCCCTGGTGCTACATCGGCAAGCACCGTTTCCTGTCGGCCCTCGCGGAGTTCGAGGGGCGCGACCGGGTGAACGTGGTGTGGCGGTCGTATCAGCTGTCGCCGGAGACGCCGGTGGGGGAACGGCGCAGTGAACTCGACGCCCTGGTGGAGAGCAAGGGTATGCCTGCCGAGCAGGTCCGTCAGATGTTCGGTCACGTTGCGCGCACGGCGGCCGACGAAGGCCTGAGTCTCGACTTCGACACCGTGATCGCCGCCAATACCTTCGACGCCCACCGGTTGATCCACTTGGCGGGAGATCAGCGAGATACCGTGGTGGAGGCACTGTTCCGCGCCCACTTCGGTGAGGGGGCCGTGATCGACGACCGTGAGGTGCTCGTCGACATCGGGTCGCGTGCCGGGCTCGACGCCCACACCGTGCGCGCCGAACTCGAGTCCGATGCTGGTGCGGACGCGGTCCGCGCCGACCTCGAGGTCGCCCGTCGCCTGCAGGTGTCGGCGGTGCCGTTCTTCGTCGCCAACCGCCGCGTCGCCGTGTCCGGCGCGCAACCGAAGGACGTGTTCCTGCAGCTTCTGACGCAGGCGAGCGCGGCGCCGGTGAACTAGCGGCGCGTGAAGTACGGGTTGGCGTCGGGCCGGAACATGAGTGCCACCGCCGCGATCACCGCCACGAGATGGGTGAGCCGGGCGGTCGCGATCACCGCGACGTCGAGGGTCAGGCCGGAGACGGCGGACATCGAGTCGTTGCCGGCCCACATCCAGGCGATCGGTTCCATCACGAGCGAAGCGACACCGAACACGCCGAGACCGATCGCGAGGGTGTTCCGCGCCCACGCCCGGCCACTGCGGAATCGGGTCATGACGAACAGCACCGCGCCGTAGACGACGACGCGGACCACGAGTTGTCGGGCGAGGCTGCCGACGTCGGCGTCGGGGCCCTCCAATGCCGTCGACGTGTGTGCGATGGCCTCGACCACGCCGGCGAACAGGGCGAGGCCGAGCAGCCAGTACGCGTGCTCGACCGGCTGCGGGACCGAGGGTGCAGTACGAGTGGTCATGTCCCCATGCTGGTATCGGCGACGTCGCGGCACATCACCCCGGAGAGTGGAGTCCACCCCTACCCGGGTATCGGTGCGACACGCTTGCCATCACCCCGCACCAGGGGCACATTGAAATGCACGTCGTCGGCAGGGAGGCACTGTGCGTGAGCAGACACGATCAGGAGATGCGTGGCCGGCGTTGAAGGTGGACGACTGGACGTCGACGCGGAACACCCTGCACATGTGGACGCAGATCGTCGGGAAGATCCGCTTGGCCCACGCACCGCTGATCAACCACTGGTGGCAGGTCCCGCTGTACGTGAGCCCCCGCGGTCTCACGACGTCGACGATTCCGTACGGCACCGACTGTTTCGACATCGAATTCGACTTCGCCGATCATCGACTGGTGATCCGCACCAGCACGGGCGGTACCGGGACGGTTGCCCTCGAACCGAAGTCGGTGGCCGATTTCTATGCGGAGACGATGGACACGCTGGCCGAGCTGGGTGTGGCGACGACCATTCTGGCCCGGCCCAACGAGGTGGACCCCGCCGTCCCGTTCGCGGAGGACACGCAGCACTGTTCGTACGACGGTGAGTCGGTGCACCAGTTCTGGCGGCAGCTTGTGCAGGCCGACCGCGTCCTGCACGAGTTCCGTTCCCATTTCATCGGGAAGGTCAGTCCCGTGCACTTCTTCTGGGGTGCGCTCGACCTGGCCTGTACGCGGTTCTCCGGACGAACAGCACCGACTCACCCTGGGGGAGCGCCGAACTGCGGAGACTGGGTGATGGTCGAGGGGTACTCGCACGAGCTGAGCAGTTGCGGTTTCTGGCCCGGCGGTGGGGTCGAAGGTGCGTTCTACGCGTACGCCTACCCGGAGCCGGACGGGTTCGCCGACTACCCGGTCGGGCCCGACGGAGCGTTCTACAGCAAGGAGAACGGGCAGTTCCTGCTGCCGTACGAGACCGTCCGCACCGCAGACGATCCCGATGCCGCACTGCTGAAGTTCCTGCACAGCACGTACGACGCGGCCGCCGAGCGGGGTGCCTGGGACCGGGCCGCCCTGGAGGCGGACCCGGCCCGATGGGACAAATCCCGCTGACGCCCTGTGGGTCAGGCGGCGTTCGCCGGCGCGGGCGCCGTGGCCCGGGTGGCGCGCTCCGTGAGGAACGCGAATGCCAGTCCGAGAACCAGCCACAACGTGGCCTGCGTCGCGAGGGACGACAGCCGGAACTGCCACAGCAGCACTGCGGGGAAGTCGTCGCCCACTTCGTTGACGGTGGGCAGCACGAGGTAGCCGATGGTCACCACCACGAGGAAGGCGAGAACCGGCGCCGCGATTCGCACCGACAGGAATTCCTGCGCTGCGACGGCCTTCGCCGCGAAGACGGAGGCCACCACCGCGAGCAGACCCAGGACGACGGCGGCGAGCCACAGCCAGGTGCGCTGAGTGATCGTTTCGGGGTCTCCGACAGCCGGCGGGTTGGCGGGGTACTTGAAGAACGGCACCGCCTCGATTGCCAACCAGCCCAATGTGGCCAATGTCAGACCGAGCAGCGGTCCGGACAGCGTCGTCACTCGACGTGCGTAATTCGCGACGACGGCGAAGATCGCTCCCAGAGCCAGGCCCGCGAGGGACGTGGCGAGGAACAGCCCGAAGCGCTGTCCGTCACGGCTGACCAGTGCGTCTTCCTCGTCGTGCGAGTGCCCGGCCGGCTCGGCTGCCTGAGTGGCGTCGTGCGAGTGGACTTCGGCTTCGGCAGCGCTGTTCGACTCTTCGATCGCGATGGCCGCATCGATGTGCGACTCACCGAGGACGAACGCGACGCCACCGGCCAGGATGCCTGCGATCAGGCCGGCCAGCAGACCGCGGATGAGGAGTTTCGCGAAGGAATCGGTCAGTGGCATGGCAGACCCAGGAGGTGGCGGCCGTCGTGCATCAGTTCATGCATGTACATGCCACTGCGCGAAATCGCGCCCTGGTCGAAACCAACGAGGTAGAGAGCGAGCATCGCGAACAGAACGATCGCGAAAGAGATGACGGCGAGACGGGTCGTGTCGACCGACGAGCCGGGTGCGTAGGCGAGTGCCATAGTTCCTCCTGGGATTTCGCGTCCCCTAGGTCCAGGCGATGGCCGCAGTATCTGGCTGTCGAGGTGGCTCCCGTGAAGGACTACTCCGATTTACAGTGGCGCGACCGCTCCGGGATTGCACCGGATTCCTGCCGAACCATCGCTTTGTCCTGCGAACTTTTGCACCCGGCGGGCCGTCGTGTCAATCCTCCCGCTCGGCCCCGTCTCTCAGCCCTTGTTCGCTGCCGCGACGTCGAGAACGACCTCGAACTCGAGCAGCGAAGCTCCGGACGCCACCGGCTTCTTCTGCTCACCCGCGTGCGCTTCTCTGGCCGGACCGTCGCGCCACGCCGCGAATGCCTCTTCGCTCTCCCACTGGGTGACGACGAAGTAGCGGTTCTCGCCCTTGACGGGGCGCAGAAGCTGGAATCCGAGGAAGCCGGGGGAGTTCTCCACGGCGTGCGCGCGCGCTGCGAAGCGCTTCTCGAGTTCGGGGCCTGCACCCTCGGGGATTTCGATTGCGTTGATCTTCACCACTGCCATGCGGGCGAGATTACTCCGCTAGCGTCGGAGGGGTGGCAGGTGAGAGTGCGTTGCACGACGAGGGTGGAACGGGACAGCCGATTCTGCTACTGCACGGGCTGATGGGCAGCGCGCGGACCTGGGGGCGGCACGTGCCGTGGTTGCGTGAGCACGGCCACGTCTTCACGTTCGACGCCGCAGGTCACGGCAGGCCCGCACCGTCGCGGTTGACGACGGAAGCGTTCGTGGAAGACCTCGCCGCCTCACTCGCGCCCTTCGCCGAGCCGTGGGTGGTGATCGGCCATTCGATGGGCGCCCTGCACGCGTGGTGCCTGGCGGCCGAACACCCCGCGAAGGTGTCGGCGCTTGTGCTCGAAGACATGGCCCCTGACTTCCGGGGCCGGACCGCCGCGGACTGGGCGGCGATGATCTCGAAATGGCCACAGCCGTTCGCGACGCGGGAGGACCTCTTCGAGTTCTTCGGTCCGGTTGCCGGACAGTACTTCCTGGACTCGTTCGAGAAACGCGCCGACGGCTGGTATCTGCACGGGGACGTCGACACGTTCCGTGACATCTCCGAGGAGTGGGGTGGCAGGCACTTCTGGGACCAGTGGGCGTCGATCACCGTTCCGGCCCTGCTGATCGAAGGGGAGTTCACGATCACCCCCGACGGTCAGATGCGGACCATGGCGGAGCGGCATCCCGGCGCCGAGTACGTCCGCATCGAGCAGGCCGGGCACCTCGTCCACGACGACCAGCCGGAGCAGTACCGGAAAGTGGTCGAGGAGTTCCTCGACGGGCTGGGCTGAGAGACACCTCGTCCGCTGCGCAGGAGAGTGTGTTCGTTTTTTCGCTTTATGGTTGGGGTATGGCCGCTCTGATGAACCACACGGTGTTGCCGCCGGGCGCCGACGATGGGACCTACTCACCGCGTTAAAGTATGTTATCGCTGGTCAGGATGATGTGACGATCTCGACTCCGGAGGGTTCGGCGCCGTTGCCGGACAGTGTCCGGAGGCTGCTCGTCGACGCGGTCACGGCTCTGGATCGGGGGCAGGTGGTGACGGTGGAGCCGCATCGGACGGTGTTGACGACGCAGGAGGCCGCGGAACTGCTGGGCATTACCCCCCGACGTTGGTGCGGTTGCTGGAGGCCGGGAAGATTTCCTACTCGTCGCCGAGCAGGCACCAGCGGGTGGAGTTGGCGGACGTGCTGGCCTTTCGACAACACGAGCGCGCGCGACGCGGTCAGGTGTTCGAGGAGATGGCGCACGAGGAAACCCCAGACCCCGGCGACGCGTCTGACACCCTGCCCCTCGACCCGCGGATCGAGGGGCAGGGCAACCGGTGGCTGCCTGTCGGGTGGTTCTCGACGCGTGCGTCTGGCTTCCCCAGACCCTGAACAACCTGCTGCTGACGCTGGCCGATGCCGAGTTGTTCCGCCCTTCCGGAGCTGACCGACGAGCAGATCGACTCGTTGCCGCCCGAGGTGCGGCAGACGTACCGGCAGCCTCGTGCGGTGGATCCGGCCGAACTGGTGCGGTTCCTCGGGCATACAGATCTGGTGAATGCGGCGTGGGCATTCCTGATGCCGGTGTATGTGGACCGGGATCTGCTGTCGGTATGGCCGAACGTGGATCCCGACTTCCGGGCGGTACTCGCGCAGAAGTGGGTGCGTGACAACCACTATCAGATGACTGTTGACGGTTGGAATGGTGAGGCGGTTGAGGCGGCCCTCGCCGGGCCGCCGGATCATCCGCTGTGGGTGCATCTCGAGCGCGTGCATGTGCGGTCGTTTCGGGCGATGCTGCCAGATCCGGCGACGTGGGGAATCGGTTCAGCCACCAGGATGGTCGCCCCGGGAGTCGAGGCGCTCTACGTACTCGACGCCTCGGCGCTGGAGGGCGGTCTGTGGCAGCCGCACGATCCCCGGTACGTGTGCCCGGTCCTCATGCATCTCGTCGACAGGCGTTGGCTGGTGCGAAATCTGGGGTCGGAATCGGACCCTGCGATTACCACCTGAACCTACTTGGTGCGGGCGGGGGTGGATGGTTGCCAGCCCCTGGGTATCTATCGCGCGACGCGGTGAAACCTCACGCTGGTTGAACGCCCGGGAGTCCGGGAGTTCCACGTACTGCTGTACTCCACGACCTATTCGAAGGCGCACATGTATTTCGACTTCCGTGACAAGCCCGACCGTCTCTGTGTCAAAGAAATGGTTCATGGCTACAACATATCCAGCTGCTTGTTCGTAGCCGTCGAGCTGGAGCTCGCCGATCTGCTGGCGGGGGGCCCAATGGCGCTTGCCGACCTCGCACAACGAAGCGGCACTGATCCCGATGCGCTGAAGCGGATCCTCCGCCTACTCATGAGCGCGGGGATCTTCTCCGTGGACGAGCAGGACAGATGCGCACTCACGCCGCGAGCCGAATTCTTGCGCAGGGATAATCCGGAATCGATCGCAAGCGAGGTGGAGCTCTTTGCCGGCGCAGAAACGTACCTGGCCTGGAGCGAGCTGCTCCAATGCGCACGTACGGGACAGACAGGATTCGGCCAGTTCTTCGGCAAATCCCTCTTCGAGTACCTGGCCGAGCACCCCGACTCCGCCCAGCGCTTCCATCTGGGCTGGCACGAGATCTCGGTCCGCGCCGGTCTCGAGACCGCGGAAGCGATCGATTTCACGGACAATCGGCACGTCGTCGATGTCGGCGGTGGCTACGGCATCGTGACCGCCCAGCTGTTGCGCAAACACGATCATCTGCGGGGCACGATTTACGACCTGGAGTTCTCGCTGGCCAGGGCCGGTCACACCTTGCGGGAATATGGCGTCGATGAGCGGTGTGGCATTGTGCCCGGCGACGGTTTCACAGAGGTGCCTGGCGGGGGCGATGTCCACCTGCTCAAGAGCGTTCTCCACACGATGAACGACGACGACTCGGTACGCGTCCTCACCAATTGCGCGAACGCACTCGCGCCCGGCGGCAGGATCCTGGTCCTGGAGCGGGTGATCAGCGGGGACGGCGAATACGTCTGGGGAAATGTGGTGGACGTCGCCATGCTGGTCATGACGGGCGGCCGGGAGCGCACGATTCAGGACTACGCGCGCCTATACGAGCGCGCAGGCCTCGGACTCACCGGCAGTACGCTCCTGCCCTGCGGCTTCAGCGTAATCGAGGGCCGGAAGTGAGACCGGCCGGACGAGCGAGACCTCCGGGAATCAGCGGACCTCGAGGAGCTGGGTCGGCATGGCTCACATTTTGATCGTCGGCGGACATGACGAGACTTTCCGAATGATCGAAGATCTACCGGTCGAGCTGACTGTGTTTCAGAATTCCGAATCGGTCACCGCGCGGCAGGCCAGGCGCGCCCACCGGCTGTGCGTATTCGACTACCGCAACCAGGCAGAGGCGCTCAGCATGGCGCAGGAGCTGCACGAGGTTGAACCCGTCGATGCCGTCGTGTCATTCACCGAGCACGGCCTCATGCCGGCCGCCGTGATCAAAGAGGCATTGGGCATCAAGGGCAATGCGCGGGAAGCCGTCCGGTTGACCCGCGACAAGATCGCCATGCGCGAGCACCTGGCCGGCCGTGATCTCGGAGCTGTGCTGACCCGAAGCTGCGATTCGGCCTCCGAGGTACGGAGCTTTCTTCAGTCAGTTGGCGGCCCGATCATCGTCAAGCCGGCTGAAGGTGCCGGCAGCTCCGGTGTTCTTCGCGTCTCCAGCCTTGACCAGGTCGAATCCGCATTCGCCTGCTCTCGCGGCGAGTACCCCGGGCCGACCCTGGTCGAAGAGTTCATCGACGGCCCCGAATACAGCGTCGAATCCTTCACCACGGATGGCCGGCACGACATCATCGCGGTGACCGCAAAAACCACCACCGGCCCGCCACGGTATATCGAAACCGGTCATCTGATGCCGGCCGTGCTCGCGGCATCGGCCCTTGCCGAGCTCCGCGGTCTCGTCACCGATTTCCTCAGTTCGATCGGTCATTCCTTTGGGCCGGCCCATACCGAAGTGCGTATCGGTTCGGCCGGGCCACGGATCATCGAGGGCAATACCCGTCCTGGAGGCGATTTCATTTGGGAGCTGGTGCACCGTGCGATGGGTCGCGATCTGGTCCGGGAGTCGATCTGTCATCTTGCCGGGCTGCCGCCGCAATCGCGAGCACCCGGGCGCGGTGCAGGCTGCGTCGCATTCTTTGGTTACGAGAATGTGGTGATCGAACGCGTGCAGGGCATCGAAGCCGCGCGTCAGGCCGAGGGGGTAATCCGGTTGCAGTGTTCTCTCGAACCAGGGCAACACCTCGGTCCGCTCCGGTCCTCTGCGGATCGTCAAGGTGTCATAGTCGCGGTCGGCACTGATCTCGTGGACGCCGAGCGCCGGTTGGCTGAGGCACAGGATCGGATTCGGGTGGAGACGAGCGCGCTCCCGCACTGACCGGGCAGATTCACGTTCTGCCCGGTCAGCCAGGTGTGGGGCATTGCGTGGGCTGCTCAATCGGTACGACTTGCACGGTCGTCAGGATTTCGCGAATGAGTGAAGTCACTTCAGAGCTCGACCGGCCGGCGACGATGCCGCTGACGGGCAATTCGAAATCGAAATAGCTCACGGTCTCCGGAAGAGAAGCGCCCGCGTCCAGCTCCTTCCATCGGACAACGTCTGGGTGGGCCTGAAATCGTTCTCCACCCGATATCGCGCAATACCGCGACGGAAGCAGGTGACCCGGGAACATGAAATCCCCGTAGACCGTACTGCTCGCCGTACTTTCGAACCACCGTTTCAGTGGATTGATTTCGAGAGGTGACCAATCGAGGTTGCAGGCCAAACCGGCCGCGACCAAGTCGATGCCTGTGGCAAGCCGGAATGTCTCCTTGATATGTCCGCCGCCAGGGCGGGCGCCGACCTCCAGGAAAACCATTCCATCTGCGGCCTCGATCATTTCGAGATGGAATGGGCCATTGTCGATACCCACGGCCCGAAGGTACTCGACCGCTACCTTGCAACGCCCACCGTCGTCGTCGACTTGAATCGATCCCTGCGGAACTCCCTGGGCAAACTCGAGGCAAGTGCCCAGATATCTGCTGGCGACGATCGCCACCGGCGCACCGGCAAGCATCACGCCATCGAAGTGGAAGATCGGCCCCTCCACATATTCTTCGAGCTGGAAGCGTTCCGGATCCCAGTCCTCCAGACCTGTAGGGTGGTTGAGAATCGCAGTGCCGGCGTCAGCGTAGGTGGCGAAAACGAAAACATCCTTGCTGGCGGTTCCATCGAGTGGTTTGAGCACCGTCTTCCCAGCCCAGGGAGTGACATCGGCGGACGAAGCGGTGAGCGCTTCATCGCAGCGAACAAATCTGGGCACGCGAAGTCCGCATCCTGCGACTGCGGCTTTCATCGCTACCTTGTCGTTCACGATGTGGACCTGCTCCGGTGATACTCCTTCTATTCCGAGGCTCCGTCTTATCTGCGCTGCCTCCATCATCTCGTACTGGGAGACGCTGATGACTCGGTCGAAGGCATCGTCGGGGGAGAACAGGGTGCGAACTTCCTCGGCCAGACCTGCTCGACCCGGGCGTTCAACCCTCGTGCAAGGAAGGTCGGGCGGCACGGTCGCAAGTTGCGCGCTCGAGCCCACGTAGACGACATCGTGAATTCCATGGTCGATTACACGATGGTATTCGATGAAGGAATACGGAACGCGATGGAGAATGAGCAGTTTCATTCAGAAGACCCCGCTGGATGGAATATCGTTCGGCGAAATGGACTTTCACCTTCCAGTACTATCCCGGTCCGACGGCCGTGAAGCTAGGAACCCTGGGGGGAAGGTTTACCCACCTTGCTTGTTTGTCATCGGATCGCGGACCGGCCGTTGGTCAAGTGCCGATACTCGGTTGCAATCGCATCGACCACTGCGGACTTCGCATACCGGATCTCGTCGATGCCGGAAACCTCCATGATTTCGATCGCAGTCCCGCACAGAAATGCGGCGTCGAACGATCCGATCTCGCCGTAGGCGATGTCGCGTTCCGTTACCGAGAGCTTCAGTCGCGGACACAGCTCATCGATTATCACCCTTCGGGTAATCCCGTCGAGGGCCAATTCGGCAGTCGGCGTGAACAATGCGTTTCCCTTGACGAAGAACACGTTCGAGCCGCTCGACTCGCACACAGCGTCGGCTGTCGAGAGGAAGAGCACATCATCGTAGCCGTCGGCCCGCCCGCGGTGGCTCAAGTAGCTCAACGCGTAGGTAGACGACGTTTTCGCCTGATACGGGTGGCACGAGGCGGGTGCACGCCGCCACGTTGCCGTCGAGAGCCGATATTGCTCCGCGGCCGAATTCGAAGGAAAGGGCAGGGCAAACAGGACCACCTTGCTGGAAGAGCCCTGCGCCTTGAAACTCACATCGGTGTCGTCATAGAAGACCAAGCACTTGATGTACGCATCGGCCAGATCGTTGGCCCTCACCAATTCGTGGCAGGCGTCGGCCAAGTCCGCATTCGAATAGTGCACGGTGTGCCCGAACAACTCGGCGGACCGCCGCAACCTCGCTATGTGGTCGTCGCATTTGAAGATGCTGCCGCCGTACGTGCGGATACCGTCGAACACCGACGTGGCATACGACAACCCATGGGTGGCAGGTGACAGGATCACCTCGTCGAATCGCACGCATCTTCCATCTGCCCAGGCTATTTCGCTGATCATCTCAGTCTCCATGTCGCGATCTCGCGTAGTTCTGCATCGCCTGTGTACGCTGTGTGTTGACCGGAATCAGCCAGTTGTCCAGGTTGACAATGTGAATTGCGCCCACCCGGACCTTCGCGTCGATGGCGCCTCGGCCGAGACAGACGTCCGCGAAACCCAGCCGATCCGCGAAATGATACATTTGGTAGTAGTCGGCGATATACAGATTCAACCCACGCGGAATTCGGTCATGATCCAGTCCCCGAACGAGTTTCGTAAACACGCCACGGTGATCGTCGGCGTAGCTCAGTGATCCGGCCAACGGAGTATTCGAATACTTGTCGTAGTCCAGCTTCACGAAGTATTTCTCACCTTCGGACGAGCGTGCCAGCATACGCAGCACATCGCTCGTATAGAGGTTCTTGGCGTGTCCGTACTTGGCCACATTCATGGCCTGAAGGCAGGCGAAATCGCGCAGGACCCGATTGTCTTCTGCCACGTCCGAGAGACGGTGTATCTCGGTTGTGCACGCCGCTTCGGCCTTCCTCGTGATCCTGACGATTGATTTGTATTGGCTGGGTCCTACCGCGGTTCGCAGGGCGAGGTCCACACTTCGCGAAGACCGGAAGAATGCAGCCTTCATGAATGGAACTGCAATGACGTCGGCGCGCCGACGGCGATCGGATCTGCGAAGGGAAGGGACCAACAACCAGTCGGCGGTTGACGCCAGGCTCGACAACTCCGCCAATGTCCGATCGTCGGGCTCGTCACACACGGGCATGTAGAAGTATCCGGGTGCGACGTACGCTCGCTCGTGATGCAGGGCGTCATTGCTGCTCACGCTGCCCTGGAGTACCGCGTTCCAGTGCGCGATGTTCCGCAGCGGAAGTTGTGGCCGTGGAACGTTGTGACTGTTACAGAACGCATCGCGTTGGGGCAGCCATTCCATGGTCTTCCTCCTTTCCATTCCAGTTCCGATCGGCTGTCGTGTGCGACTGGCCAGAATTCTCGAGGAGGCGTCGCTCGCCGTTGAAGTGGAAGACTCGGTTGGCAAGTTCGGTCAGCCCGGGATTGTGCGTGATGATGAAGAAGAGCGTGTCCGGCAAGGCAGAGATCACGGCCTGCAATATCGAGATCTCCGCTGTTGTACTCAACTCGGAAGTCGCTTCGTCGAGAATTGCGACCGCCGGGCGATTGATCAACAGGTCGAGGAGCGCCAGCCGCTGCAGTTCCGTCTTGCTCAGATTCAACTGACCGGTGGCAGGGACGGGCTCGTCGAATCCGGACGGTAGTCGCCCGACGACGTCTGCCACGTCGAGATAGTCGACGACGCGAGCCAATTCGAGCGGTAACGGGCTGTTGAAGTGTTCGATCAATCTGCCTGGCTTGAAGATCGGACTCGACGTCAGGAGGAGGATGTCTTCGGCGTGGGAATTCGAGACGTATCCCGTCGTCCGGCCCAATGTAGAGAGGACGCCTGTTGTCGGCTGCAGTCTGCCCACAACCAGCTTCGCAAATGTCGACTTACCGACCCCGCTCGGGCCCATGACGACCACGACGTCTCGGCTGGCAAAGGACTCGGAAAGCTCTTCCAGTAGCACCGCCCCGGTGTGCGGCGCGACGTACGTTACCTCCGAAAATGATACGAGCGCTGCGTCTTCAACTGCTGAGCCGGTCCAGCACGGCGCCGGGCAGGTCGGAGGCGTGAGGAGACGATCCGCGCTGTCGAGAACCTGTCTGAGGTCCACCAGGCAACGGCCCACTCGGGCGAAAACAGCGATGAGGCTGTACGAGAGACTGAGCGCGAGAACACCGCTGAGGCCGGGTCCGCCGCCGGCCTGGACAAACACGCTTGAACCGACGACGACCGACAGGAAGAGCACACCCATCAAATCGAGCTTGTAATTGAACCAGCGGCGCGCGCCCGCATTGTCCATCGAAGCGAAGGCGCGATTCATCAAACTCTTGTTCAGCCAATTGACGAGGGCCGAGTTGTCGCGTGCCAAGTCGAATCTCGCTGAGCTCCAGGTAATGGCCTCGACCCGCTCCAACACGGTCGACGTCGTACCGATCTCTCTATCGTTGAAGTCCTGCAGTCGCCTTCCCGATCGCTTCGAACTGTGCCAGTAGGCGAAGCACATCCCGACAAGGGGCAGCAGGACGAAAATGTTCTTGCTCAATACGAACGCGGCGGTCGTGAGCAGCAATGTAACCGCACCCAGCGTATTCAGAAGTACTTCTGGCAGAAGTTCGTCGATACGTCGTTGATCCCAAGTCAGTTTGCTCTGATAGTCCTGATCGACCTCGTCGAAGG
>Ga0247825_10001148_pt1 | contig 17284 bp, 15 predicted proteins | sample 13C_Vanillin_Day_FD_194413 | JGI IMG/M metagenome (GOLD analysis project Ga0247825, IMG submission 194413) | Soil microbial communities from agricultural site in Penn Yan, New York, United States - 13C_Vanillin_Day48 | ecosystem: Environmental > Terrestrial > Soil > Agricultural land | place... | reverse complement strand
GGATTGCGCGCCGGGTACTTCGCCTTGGTCAGCAGGTCGTAAAGCTCGCGCTCGCAGAAGCGGCCGCGATCCACCAGCTTGAAGTTGTCGATGTAGATGCCTTCCTCTTCGATCGAGGTGGCGATCGGCGACATCGAGCCCGGCGCAATGCCGCCGATATCGGCGTGATGGCCGCGGCTCGCGACCCAGAACAGGATCTTCTTCTTCGCGCCGTCGAACACCGGGGTGCAGACGGTGAGATCGGGGATGTGCGTGCCGCCGTTATAGGGCGCGTTGATCAGGTAGGAGTCACCGGGTTTTATCTTGCCCTTGTTCTCGCGGATGATCGTCTCCACCGCGCGGTCCATCGAGCCGAGATGCACCGGCATGTGCGGCGCGTTGGCGACCAGCGAGGCGTCGGCGGCAAACACCGCGCAGGAGAAGTCGAGCCGCTCCTTGATGTTGACCGAGTACGCGGTGTTCTGCAACGACACGCCCATCTGCTCGGCGATCGACATGAACAGGTTGTTGAACACCTCGAGCATGATCGGATCGGCCTTGGTGCCGATCGCCCGGGCGCGGGCGAGTGGAATGTAGCGCTCCAGCACCAGATGGTTCTTCGCGGTGACGACGGCGCGCCAGCCGTCCTCGACCACCACGGTCTGGTGCGGCTCCATGACGATGGCCGGGCCGTTGACCTTCTGGCCGTGCGTGAGCTGGTCGCGGGTGAAGACCGCGGCCTTGTGCCATTTTCCGTTGGAGAAGAATTCGGTCTTGCGGACGGGCGAGGGGAGCCGGGCGCGCGAGGTCTTGTGCGTGCGCTCGCGGAACCTGGCGCCGCCGCCGACCGCCTCGACCGACACGGCCTCGACCACGAGCTCCTTGCTGCGGTCGATGAAGCCGAACCGGGCCTTGTGCGCCTTCTCGAACGCGCTTTTCATTTTGGCGAGCGTGCCCGCCTCGACGATCAGCGGCGTGTCGGTGCCGGCGTAGCGGATGTGGGCGCGGACGATCACCTTGATCTTGCCGGCCGGCACGCCCTGACCCGCGACCTCGGCTTTGGCGTCCTTGCCAAGCCGTCCGCCTTCGCGTTTGAGGGTGGCCAGCGATTTGGCGCCAAGCGTCTCCTCGATGGCCTGCTGGCGGGTGGCGCGGATGTCTGCGAGCCCCATGCCGTAGGCGGAAAGCAGCGACGAGAACGGGTGGATCAGCACCTCGGTCATGCCGAGCGCGTCGGCGACCAGGCAGGCGTGCTGGCCGCCGGCGCCGCCGAAGCAGTTGAGCGCGTAGCGCGTGACGTCATAGCCGCGCTGCACGGAGATCTTCTTGATCGCGTTCGCCATGTTCTCGACGGCGATCTTGATGAAGCCGTCGGCGATCTCTTCGGGGGATTTGCCGCCGACCTCGTTGGCGAGCTCGGCAAACGCCTGCTTCACAGCCTTGGCGTCGAGCGGCTGGTTCTGCTCCGGTCCGAAAATCTTCGGGAAGAAATCGGGGATCAGCTTGCCGACCAGCACGTTGGCATCCGTGACCGCAAGCGGCCCGCCGCGGCGGTAGCATTTCGGGCCCGGATTGGCGCCGGCCGAGTCGGGGCCGACGCGGAAGCGCGCGCCGTCGAAGTGCAGGATCGATCCGCCGCCGGCCGCGACGGTGTGAATGAGCATCATCGGCGCGCGCATGCGCACGCCCGCGACCTCGGTCTCGAACGCGCGCTCGTATTCGCCGTCGTAGTGCGACACGTCGGTGGAGGTACCGCCCATGTCGAAGCCGATCAGCTTCCTGAAGCCTGCCTCGCGGCCGGTTTCCGCCATGCCGACCACGCCGCCGGCCGGACCGGACAGGATCGCGTCCTTGCCCTGGAACAGCTCGGCTGCTGTGAGGCCGCCCGACGACATCATGAACATCAGACGTGCGCCGGATTTCCTGGCATCGAGCTCGGAGTCGACGGTCGCCACATATCGGCGCAGGATCGGCGACAGATAAGCGTCCACCACCGTGGTGTCGCCGCGCCCCACCAGCTTGATCAGCGGCGAGATCTCATGGCTGACCGAGACCTGCGGGAAGCCCATGTCGCGGGCGAGCCTGGCGACCGCCTTCTCATGCTCCGGATAGCGATAGGCATGCATGAACACGATGGCGACCGCGTTGATGCCGTCGGCCCTGGCGCGCTCGAGCTCGTTCCGCGCGCCGGCAAGCTCGAGCTTCGTCTCGATGGTGCCGTCGGCGCGGACGCGCTCGCCGATCTCGGCGACGCGCTCGAACAGCATCTCGGGCTTGATGATGTGCTTGGCGAAAATCTTCGGCCGTGCCTGATAGCCGATGCGCAGCGCGTCGCGGAAGCCCTTTGTGGTGAGAAGGAGGGTGCGGTCGCCCTTGCGCTCGAGCAGCGCATTGGTCGCGACTGTGGTGCCCATTTTCACCGCGCCGACCCGGCCGGCCGGGATTGGCTCGCCTCTTGCAAGGCCGAGCAGGTCGCGGATGCCTTGCACTGCGGCGTCGCGATAGGCTTCCGGGTTCTCCGACAGGAGCTTGTGGGCCATCAGGCTGCCGTCGGGTTTCCGGCCCACAATATCGGTGAAGGTGCCGCCACGATCGATCCAGAAATCCCAGCTTTTCGCGGCGGACTTGGTTGCAGACTTGGCTGCGGTTCTGGCGGCGACGCTGGCGGGGGTTTTGGTCGCGGCCTTGTTGCGGGGTTTCGCTTGCTTCATACCAGTCTCAAACGCCATCATCGGGAAGCCGTTGTTCCGGCCACCGTGCATAGCACGGCGTCCCGGAATTCAGGGATGCATTCCGGATGCGACGGGACCGCGAGCCGGAATGGCGAGTGACGGGGGATCATGCGGGTTTTTCTTGACCGGCTCTATCTCTATTCCGGCTATCTCGCCGGCGCGTTCATGGTGGCGATCTTCCTGCTGATGATGGCGCTGTCGGCTGGCCGGCCGCTTGGCCTGAACATTCCGGCGGCGGACGATTTCGTGTCCTGGTGCATGGCGGCGATGGCGTTCCTCGGTCTCGCCCACACCTTCCGCAACGGCGAGATGATCCGCGTCGGTCTCCTGATCGACAAGCTGCCGGAAAAAAGCCGGCACTGGACCGAACTTGGATGCCTCGTGATCGGCATCGGCTTCATCGCCTTCTTCGCCATCTACGCCATCCAGCTGGTTCGCGATTCCTGGCGCTTTCATGAGATGTCGCAGGGCGTGATCGCCATCCCGATGTGGATTCCGCAGATCGGCTACGCGACGGGGCTGGTCATCCTGTTGATCGCCTTCGTCGACGAGTTCGTGCATGTCGTGCGCGGAAACCTGCCGCGCTACGAGAAGCCCGCGCCGCAGACCGCCGAAGAGGTCGTCGAGCGCGCCGTGCAGAGCGGGGTGTGATGCACGTTCTTGCGACAGGCACCGGCCTTCACCTCTCCCCAGCATCAGGGCGTTCACGCCCGTCTTCGACGGGCTATGCGGGGAGAGGTCGACCGCCTGCGCGAAGCGAAGGCGGGCGGGTGAGGGGGACTCTCAGTAGCACTCCGACTCGTTGCGGCTCCCCCTCACCCCGACCCTCTCCCCGGCATCAGGGCGTTCACGCCCGTCTTCGACGGGCTATGCGGGGAGAGGGAGGGAGAGACTGCCTCGGCCCCGCGAAAACGAGCGGGGTCTGACGTGGCGCTGCTCGAGATCGCGCTGCTTCTGTTGCTGCTGCTGACCGCGCTGCTCGCGGGCGGCGTGTGGATCGCCATTGCGCTGATGGCCTGCGGCTTTGCCGGCATGATGTTCGTCGGCGGCGCGGTGCCGCCCGGCGCGGTGCTGGCGACGACGGTCTGGGGCAACAGCGCGTCCTGGACGCTGGCGGCGCTCCCGCTGTTCATCTGGATGGGCGAGATCCTGTTCCGCACGCGGCTGTCGGAGGAAATGTTTCGCGGCCTGGCGCCCTGGCTCAATCGCATTCCCGGCCGGCTGATGCACGTGAACGTGCTGGCCTGCGGCATCTTCGGCTCGGTGTCGGGCTCATCGGCCGCGACCACGGCGACGGTCGCCAAGATCGCGCTGCCGGAGTTGAAGAAGCGCGGCTACGACGAGAAGGTGAGCCTCGGCTCGCTCGCGGGCGCGGGCACGCTCGGCATCCTCATTCCGCCGTCGATCATGATGGTGATCTACGCGGTGCAGGCCAATGTCTCGATCATCCAGGTGTTCCTGGCGGGCTTTCTGCCGGGCCTGCTGGTGATGTTCCTGTACTCCGGGTACATCGCGCTGTGGTCGCTGTTCAATCCGGCGAAGACGCCGCCGGCGGAGCCGTCGCTGTCGTTCCGGGAAAAGCTGAGGCAGTCGGCGCAGCTCATTCCGATGATGTTGCTGATCATCCTGGTGTTCGTGGCACTGCTGTTCGGGCTCGCGACCGCGACCGAATGCGCGGCCTGGGGGGTGATGGGCTCGCTCGCGATTGCCTGGTGGCACGGCATGCTGAGCTGGCCGTCGTTCTTCCAGAGCGTCATGGGGGCGACCCGCGTGACGTGCATGATCATGCTGATCCTGGCCGGCGCCTCCTACATGTCCACCTCGATGGCCTATACCGGCGTGCCGCAGGCGCTGGCCACCTGGGTCGGCGAGATGGGGCTCAGCCCCTATGCGCTGATCGCCGCGCTCACCGTGATGTACATTCTGCTCGGCACGGCGCTGGACGGCATTTCCATGATCGTGCTGACGACCGCCGTGGTCATCCCGATGGTCAAGGCCGCGGGCTTCGACCTCGTCTGGTTCGGCATCTTCGTGGTGCTGGTGGTCGAGATGGCCGAGGTGTCGCCGCCGGTCGGCTTCAACCTGTTCGTGCTGCAGACCATGAGCGGCAAGGACTCGAATTTTGTCGCGCGAGCCTCGCTGCCGTTCTTCTTTCTTCTCGTCCTGGCGGTTGTCATCATCACGGTATTCCCTAGTATCGTGATGGTGCTCCCAAGGATGGCTTTCCCAGCTTGACCTTCAACCGAAAGGGGCGATGAGCCATGAGTGCGAACATGAGTTACCGAATGAGAACACTGACCCTGGCGGGTGCCGCGCTGGCACTGGCCATGACGCAGGCTTCCGCGCAGACCAAATGGAACCTGCCGAGCGCCTACCCGCAAGACAACCCGCATGTCGAGAACCTGAACCTGTTCGCCAAGGACGTGGCGGAAGCGACCGGCGGCAAGCTGCAGATCGCGGTCCATCCCGGTGCGTCGCTGTTCAAGGGCCCGGAGATCAAGCGCGCGGTTGCGACCGGCCAGGCGCAGACCGGCGAGATCCTGATCTCGATCCTGGAGAACGAGAACCCGATCTTCGGCATCGACGTGGTGCCGTTCCTGGCGACGAGCTTCCCCGAGGCGAAGAAGCTCTGGATCGCGTCGAAGCCCCTGATCGAGCAGAAGCTCGGCGCGCAGGGCATGCAGGTGCTGTTCACCGTGCCGTGGGGGCCGCAGGGCATCTACGCCAAGAAGGACATCAACTCTATCGACGACATGAAGGGCCTCAAGTGGCGCGCCTACAACGTCGGCACCGCGCGCATCGGCGAGATGGTCGGCGCACAGGCGGTGACCGTGCAGGCGGCCGAACTGCCGCAGGCGCTGGCGACCGGCGTGGTCAATTCGTTCATGTCGTCGGGCGCGACCGGCTACGACTCCAAGGTCTGGGAGACGCTGACGCACTTCTACGACACCCGGGCCTGGATCCCCCGCAACGTCACCTTCATCAACAAGGCGGCGCTCGACTCGCTCGACAAGCCGGCCCGGGAGGCGGTGCTGAAAGCCGCCGCAGTCGCCGAGGAGCGCGGCTGGAAGATGTGGGAGAACAAGACCGAGTGGTACCACGACGAGATCAAGAAGAAGGGCATGAAGGTGCAGAAGCCGAGCCCCGAGCTTGCCGCGGGCTTCAGGAAGATCGGCGACCAGCTCACCGTCGACTGGCTCAAGCGCGCCGGCGCCGAAGGGCAGGCGGTGGTCGACGCCTACAAGAAGAGCCTCTAGGGCTTGCGCTTTTCTCCACGCGGCGGCTGCCGCGTGAGCACCAGGACGATAGATACGGATGCCCGGCCGATAGCCGCCCGTAAAGGACGGCGTCGCTTCGCTCGCCTATATGCCGGGCATCTGTTTTTGGCAGTGCTCCAGGCTCGCAGGCACGCAACCCGCTACCCACGCCCGCGCGGCCCGTGCTATGGACTTGCGGCCGCGTCTGGCGGCCCGTTCCATGCGATGCCTCGCGATGCGTCGGGAACGACAATTCAGCCTGATCCAAAGGATAGATGAGTTATGGCGAACGTTTTGGCGATTTGCGGCTCCCTGCGTAAGGGCTCCTTCAACCGGCAACTGATGAACGCTTCGATCGGGCTCGCGCCTGCCGGCATGACCATCAAGGAGGGGCCGTCGTTCGCGAAGATTCCGCTCTACAATTTCGACGACCAGCAGGCGACCGGTTTCCCCAAGGACGCGGACGCGCTGAACGAAGCGGTCAAGGCCGCCGACGGCGTATTGATCGTTTCGGCGGAGTACAACTGGTCGGTGCCGGCGGGCCTGAAGAACGCGATCGACTGGCTGTCGCGCTACAAGGAGGTCTCGTTCAAGGACAAGCCGGTGTGCATCCAGTCGGCGGCGCCGGGGCTCTTGGGCGGTTCGCGCATGCAGTATCACCTGCGCATGGTGATGCAGAGCATCGACGCGCAGCTGTTCGGCAAGCCGGAGGTGATCGTCAACATGGCGGCCTCGAAGTTCGCCGACGGCCAGCTCAAGGATCAGGCTGCGATCGACCTGATCAAGCAGCAGCTTGCGGCGTTCGGCAAGTTCATCGACCGGGTCAAGGTCTGAGCCAACAATAACCAGCCAGGGAGCAACGCCATGTATGCGGTCGTAGGCGCAACCGGTAATACCGGACGTGCGGTCGTCAAGGAATTGAAGGCGCTCGGCGAGAATCCGGTCTGCGTGGTCCGCAACGCGGACAAGGCGAAGGAGGTGCTCGGCGCCGAGACCAAGACCGCGATCGCCGAGCTCGACGATCGCGCCGGCCTGGAGAAGGCGCTGGCCGGCGTCAAGCGCGTGTTCATCGTCACCGGGCACAATCCGAAATCGGACGTGCAGCAGATCAACGTGATCGACGCCGCCAAGGCCGCGGGCGCCGAATACGTGGTCAAGGTGTCCGGCGGCCGCGACGTGATCGGCCCGGACGTGGAGTCGGTCAACGGCCAGGCGCACTACAAGATCGAGGAGCACCTGAAGAAGACCGGGCTGCAATGGTGCATCCTCAGCCCCGGCCTGTTCATGCAGAACATCATGGGGCAGGCCGCCAACATCAAGAACGACGGCAAGATCATCCAGCCGTGGCCGAAGGATCTGCCGGTTGCGCTGATCGACGTGCGCGACACCGGCGCGCTCGGCGCGCGCGTGCTGCGGGAGCCCGGCAAGCACAACGGCAAGCTCTACACGTTCAGCGGCGTGAGCACGACGTTCGGCGAGTTCGCCAAGGTGATCGGCGAGACGATCGGCAAGCCGATCACCTATGTGGAGATCACGCTGGAGCAGGCGGAAGCCGGGATGAAGTCGCGCAACATGCCGGACTGGCTGGTCGCGCACCTGGTGTCGATTGCGCGCGCCGGTGGCAAGGGCGCGTTCTCGAAGGAGAACACGGGGCCGATCCGCGACATCGTCGGCCGCGCGCCGATCACGACCAAGCAGTTCGCGCAGGATTTCAAGGGCGCGTTCGGTTGATCTGAACCGACGCGTTTGCCGCGCAAGCGGTGTCCCGCGGGCGGGGTCAAGCTCGTGGGTGGCGGCCATCTGGCCGGCACTTTCAAAAAATGTGTCGCGATCAACATTGCTTGATCGCGTGCAGCGCGTGATCCGCATCGCCCCCATACTATGTTCGGGGCAGATATCGGGGTCGACACATGTCACGGCAAAGGAATTTGCAAAGGATTCTATCGATTGTACTTTTGCTGACGGGCCTTTCGGCCGCAGCTGCGGAGCAATCGTTTTCCGAGCGGATGGGCATCAATTCTTTCCTTGGTATAAGCCCCTCGACGCAGGACTTCGTGAACCGGGTCACGCTCAACGAGATGTTCGGGCAGGAGCTGGCGCGACTTGCCGACGAGCGGGGCGGAGAAAAAATCAAGGCCTTCGCCGGACAGGTCTTGAAGGATCACAAGGCGACGTCGGCGCACATGCGAACGCTGGTGCAGAGCGGCAGCGTCAAGGTTTCGCTTCCGACTGAGCTCACAGAAGTTCACTTGAAGGAGCTGGCCCGGCTGAAAAACCTGCGCGCGGCCGAGTTCGACAAGGAGTTCGAGTGGCTGCAGGCCGAACTGCACGAGGACGCGATTTCGCTGTTCGAGCGGTATGGGGTGGGCGGCGAGCATCCGGACCTGAAGCGGTTCGCCTTCAGGCATTTGCCGGATCTTCGAGAGCATTGGCGGCTGGCGAAAAATTTGCGCCGATGAGCCTGCCGTGACCCGCCGTGCTGAACCTGCGCGCGGGCGCGATCAGCCCACCGGTTCCTCGAACTTGAACCCGATGGTCTGCAGTCCCTCCAGCGCCTTCTTGCCGTATTCGTCCTCGATCTCCTTGCCGAGGCTCGACGCATAGAGGATCGGATCGACCTGCTGGTCGGTCTCCGGCACGATCATCACCAGAAGCCGCCCGACCTCGTCGGAGATGTTGAAGAACATCCGGTTCTCGCCGCGCGGGATCGAGATCATGTCGTTCGGCTCCAGCACGGTCTTGTGCTCGCCGTTGTCGCCCCAGGAAATCTCGAAGCGGCCGGTGAGGCAGAAGAAGTTCTCCACCGTGTTGAGATGGCGGTGCAGGCCGGGCCCGTTGTGCGGCGGGCATTCGGCGATGCTGACGATCAGCCCGCGCGGGCCTTTCACCGGGGCGCCGGCGCTGCGGCCCTGATAATCAGCCGGTGCCATGACCGGATAGACGCGGCGCGCGGTGACCTTCTCGACCGCGCCCGGCGGGATGTTGTGGGCGTCAAAGTTCTGCTTCTGATAGCTTTCCAGCTTGTTGAAGCGCGCGACGCGCTTTTCCATCTGCTCGGGAGTGAGGGGTTTCTGGGCCACGGCGTTCCTCCACGTCCTTGTTCCGTTGGGACCATTCTTCCTTATTTCGAGCAAGGCTGCCAGCCATCGCCCACCGGCGTCATTCCGGGGCACGCGCGTAAGCGCGTGAACCCGGAATCCAGTCGCGAAGAAGGTCCCTGAGGTACGGGATTCCGGGTTCGCCGCCATAGCGCGTCGAAGACGCGCGTGAACGCGCTGATGGCGGCGCCCCGGAATGACGGCGGAGAATTCAGCGCGCCACGTTGGAAATGTGCACCGGCACGCCGAACTCGCGGTGGCAGACTTCGGCCAGTTTCGCGATGCCCTGGCGGATTTCGTCGTGCGTCGGGCTTGCGAAGCAGAGCCGCATCCGGCTCCTGCTGTGCGCCTTGTTCACCGACCATTCCGGGCCGGGATTGATCGCGACGCCCGCCTGCAGGGCCGGCTGGTAGAGCTTCTGGGTGTCGACATTGTCGGGCAGCTTCACCCACAGGAAGATGCCGCCCTTCGGCTCCTCGAACTCGGCCGCGGTGCCGAACTGCTCGTTGAGCGATTCCATCAGCGTATCGAGCTTCTTGCGCAAGCCCCGCGTCAGCACCGGCACGTGCTCGGTGAAGTGCGGCGCGCAGTATTCGGCGAGCACCATCTGCTCCAGCGCGCCGGAGCCTGCGTCGTACTTGGTCGCGAGCATGCGCGACAGGATGCTCCAGGGCGCGACGATGTAGCCGACGCGGAGGGCAGGGGCGATCGACTTGGAGAACGAGCCGATGTGAATGACGTTGGCGCTTTTGCTCATTGCATGGAGCGCGGGCGGCCGCTTGTGGTCCCAGATCAGGTCGCAATAGCAGTCGTCCTCGAAGATCGGCACGCCGTGCGCCTCGGCGAGACGCAGCATTTCGGCGCGGCGGGCTTCAGGCAGGATGGTGCCGGTCGGGTTCTGCACGGTCGGGATGGTGTAGATGTATTTCGGGCGGATGCCGCGGCGCTTGAGATCGTCGAGCGCATCGGCGAGCGCGTCCATCTTCATGCCGTCGCTGTCGAGCGGAACACCGACCGGGGTGACGCCAAGCCGGGTGAGACGGTTGATCGAGCCCTGGTAGCACTCCTGCTCGATGATGACGGTGTCGCCACGCGCCAGCATCACGCCGTTGACCAGGTCGAGCGCCTGGAGCGAGCCGGAGGTGACGAGGATATCGTCGGCGGTGCAGATCATGCCGGCGTCGCGCTTGAGCTTTCCGACCAGGAAATCGCGCAGCGCCCGATAGCCCTGCGGCCCGCTTGCGAGGCCGTAGGTGGCCAGCGTCCGGCCCTCGCGCTTGAGCACCGAATGGGCGGAGGCGATCAGGCCGTCGAGCGGCAATTCGTCGGAATCGTTGTTGCCGCCGGTGAAGTTGTATTTCGGCAAGCCGGTCCATTTGGCCGCGCCGGCGGGGATCCCGGCCGGGACCAGCGGCGTGAAGTCGAACGCGGTGCTCATGCAAACTTGTTCCTCATTCCTGATTTTTTTGCCTGGTTCTTGTTGCCGATGCATTCTAGGCGGCGGAGACGGTGACGGGATAGCGCAGGAACCCGCGAAAGCGGGCGCGGCCGCCCCGAACGGGTTCGCCGGCGCGCTCGATGGTGCGGAACCTGCGGACCAGCTTGCCGATCGCGACCTGCGCCTCCATGCGGGCGAGTGAATTGCCGGCGCAGGTATGGATGCCGAACCCGAACGCCAGATGGCGGTTCGGCTCGCGGCGGATGTCGAGCCGGTTGGGATCGGAGAACTGCCCCGGATCGCGATTGGCCGCGCCGATGCACAGGTGAACATAGGTGCCGGCCGGCATGGCGATGTCGCCGATGCGGGTGTCGGCGATGGCGCGGCGGTTGCCAAGCTGGTTCGAGCTTTCCAAGCGCAGGAACTCCTCGACTGCGGTTTCGATCGCCTCCGGGTGGGCGGCGAGATCGTCCAGCGCATTGGTGTGGCGAAGCAGCAGGTCCACGCCGTTGCCGATCAGGTTGGTGGTGGTCTCGTGGCCGGCGTTGAGCAGGAAGATGCAGTTGTGCAGAAGCTCCAGCTCCGAAAGCCTGTCGCCGCCGCGGTCTGAGCCTCCGCCGAGATCGGTCGCGCCGATCAACGTGGAGAGGATTTCGCCGGGATCGAGCGCGCCCTCGCGCTGGCGTCGCACCACGAGATCGCGCAAATAGGTCTTGAAATCGTCGACCGCGGTGACACCGCCGGAAAACTGCTCGGGCGACAGCACCGGCTCGAGCGCGCCGAGGATCTTCAGCGACCAGTCGCGCAGCGGTCCGCGCTCGTCCTGCGGGATGCCGAGCATGTCGCCAATCAGCTGCACCGGGATCGCCGCGGCGAAGTCCTCGATCAGGTCGATGCGGCCGCGCCTTTCGGCATCATCGAGCAGGCGGTCCACCAGCGCCTCGATGCGCGGCTGCAGTGCGCGCAGCGCCCGCGGCGTGAACGCGGGGGCGAGCAGCTTGCGCACGCGGGTGTGGATCGGCGGATCGTTGAAAACAAGACTGGTGGTGTGGTGTTCGTAGAGCGGGCTGTCGCCGAATTTCGGCTTGAACTGGACGGTCTTGTCCGAGCTCCAGGTCCTGGCGTCGCGATAGACCTCGACCAGATCGTCATAACGGGTGAGGAAATACGAGCCGTCCGGCATGCGATGCACCGGCTCGCGTTCCTGCAATGCGCGATAGGTCGGGTAGGGGTCGTCAAGAAAGGCGCGGTCGAGCCGGTTCAGATCGAACGCCGCTGCAAGCGCCGCCTGTTCCATCATCGGCCTGCGGGCTTAAGCGAGCCCGCTCGCGCGCGCCTGCTCGAGCGCCATCACCGCCCAGTCCTTGTCGCCGTCGCCGTGCGCGACCGCACCGATCAGTCGGTCGCGCCAGACGTTTCCGCTGGGCAAGGGCACTGCTGCGATATGGCCGGCCTCCAGCGCGAGGTTGGCGTCCTTCAAACCCAGCACGGCCATCTGCCCGACCTTGGAATAGCTTTCGTCGACCATGATCTTGCCGTAGACCTTGTAGGCCGAGCAGTTGAACAGCCCGTCGGTCATCACGTCGTAGAACACGCTGGTGTCAACGCCGTACTTGCGGGTGAGCGCGAAGCCTTCGCCCATCGCCTCCATGGCGCAGCCGAGCACGAAGTTGTTGGCGATCTTCATGGCGGTGGCGGCCTCCGGATCGGCGCCGCCTTCGAAGGTCTTGCGTCCCAGCGCCTCGAACAGCGGCTTGCACTTGGTCATCGCGGCGGCGGGGCCGGAGGCGAACACGCCCGCGGTGCCGGCCGTCACCAGCTCCGGCCGGCCCATCATGGGGGCCGCGACCAGCGCGTGCCCCTTGTCGGCATGCGCGCCCTTGATCTTTCGAATGACCGGAATGCCATGGGTGCCGGCGCAGACGTGAATGCCGCCCTTGGGCAGTGCGTCAAGCAGCCCCTGCCGGAACACGACGTCTTCCAGCGCTGTGTCGTCGGCGAGCATGGTGTAGATGACGTCGCCGTAACGCGCGGCGTCGGCGATGGAGCCGATGATCTTCGCGCCCGCCTCGGCCAGCGGCTTCAGCTTGTCCGGCGTGCGGTTATAGACGCCGACGTCGTGCTTGGCGGCCAGCAGACGGGCGACCATGGCCCCGCCCATGCGGCCTGTCCCGATGAAACCGACCTTCATGGCGTTTTCCTCACTTGCTCAAATGTTCGTCCCGTCATCCTGAGGCGCGAGCGAAAGCGAGCCTCGAAGGATGAACGGCCCCGACGTTGCAGCATCCGGGCAGTCGCCCTTCGAGGCCCGCCTCCGGCGGGCACCTCAGGGTGACGGGGATAGATTAGCGTGTGCAGCGGACTATTGAAGCTGCCCGCGCACCCATTCCAGCTCGCGGCAGACGTAGTCGACGATGTCGCCGGTCTTCAGATGGTCCGGCAGAACGTCCCAGGTGTAGGTCTCGATCTCGAGCTGGCGCGACAGCGGCTTCTGCTTGTGGAACTTGAGCGCGTCCTCGATGGCGAAGCGCGTGGTGCCGAACTCGCCGAGATCGTCGAGGAACACCGGCACGTGAAAGTGGGTGCGCCACTCGCGCGGGCCGGGGTCGCTCTCCCAGGCCTTGAAGGCGTCTTCGAGATTGAGGAAGCGGTTGAGCTTGCCGTCCTTCTTCTCGACGGTCTGCGTCAAATAGATCGTCTTGGCATAGCGCTTGAGCGTATCGACGATCTTCTGCGTCACGTTCGGAACCCGCATCGCCGCGGCTTCCTGCAATTTGAAGATCGGAATGCCGGCGTCGACCAGCTTCTGCAGCGAGGTCGGAATGTCCTCGTACACCACGGCCTGATGGCAGATGTCGAACACCGTGCCGACGAACTTGCGCTGGGCGAGGATCGCGTCCGCAATCGGGATACCGGCGAACTTCGCCAGCATCTCGGCGGATTTGCCGGTGTAGAGGTGGTTGGTGAAGTAATCCACCGTTTCGTCGGTGGTCTCCAGGAAGCAGAACGGCTCGGGCTCGAGCGCCAGCGTGACGGTGCGGCCGGTGCGCTCCTCGAGCTTGATGAGGTGCGACGCCACCCGCATCACATGCTCGGTGTAGCTGTCGACCACGGCCTTGCCGGTGACGTTCGGCTTGAAGCCGAGCGGCGCGCTCTGGATCGACGGCTGGATGCTTTCCGGCACCACGTCGGCGAGGATCTCGGCGACATTGATGGTGTATTGCGTGCGTTCTTCCGAGCGCCAGTCCGGCTCGTACACCTGCTCCTTGACGATGGTGTTCTTGAACGGCCCGTAGGGAAACGCGTTCACGGTGTAGAGGTACATGTTGTTGTCGGCGAGGAACTTCTTGAGCTTGTCGCGCTCGGGCTTGCTCTTCACCAGGGTCGTCGCGGAAGAGTTCGACAGCCGCAGTGACACGCCGAACGGGTCTTTCGGGCAAACGCGCTTCTGCACCTGCGGCACATAGGTCGTCAGCGACGTCCACATGTCCTCCCAGGTGTCGCCGGGATGCACCAGCGTGGAATAGGTGAGGTGGCCGAGGCCCTTGCCGAGGTCCATTTTTGGTTTTCTCTCTCTTTAAGAAACATTTTCGACTTTGCCGCTGGCCGCCGAGCGGATCACCGCCTCGGTCACCGACGCGCCGTGAAGGATCTGCTCCGGCGGGATCGGGAAGGGCGCCTTGCCGTCGATCGCGCGTGCGAACGCCTCGAAGGTGGCGCGCACGATGTCGAGCTTCTCGGCCTCCCAGGTTTCCGCGGGTCCCTTCACCGGCTGGAACTTGCAGGCGCCGAACTGCCGTGTCCGCCGCTCCTCGGAGGGAGCGCCTGCGACGTGCGTCACGCCCTCGATGCGGTGCCAGCCCTTGGAGCCGAACACCTGGAAGCTGAAACCCGCGCCGGTCGCCGTCATGGTGCCGAGATAGCCCGACATGCCGCCCTTCATGCGGAACAGCATCGAGGTGGTGTCGTCGGTGCCGTTCTGCACGGTGCGGGCGAAGCTCTGGCAATAGACCGTGTCGATCTCGCCGCAGAGATAGATCATCGCGTCGATCGCGTGCACGCCCATCGGCGCGAGCCCGCCGAGCGGCGCTTCGTTCTTGTTGGAGCGCCACGCCGTCGGCGGCAGGAACAGCGCGTTCGGATAGGTCATGCTGGCTTCGATGTGCTGGATGGTGCCGAGATCGCCCGCCTTGATGCGGTCGTGCAGCTTGATCATCTCGGGATGGAAGCGGCGGTTGTAGCCGATGCCGGTCACGCGCCTGGCCTTGCTCAGCGCCGCCAGCGCCTGCTCGGCCTCCTTCCTGGAAAACGTGAAAGGCTTCTCGCAATAGACGTGCTTGCCAGCCGCCGCGGCCGCCTCGATCTGCTGCACATGGCCGGACACCGGGGTCGCGAGCACCACGGCGTCGATCTTGGGATCGGCGAGCACGTCCGTGTAGCCTTTTGCGATGGCGAGCGAGTGCTGCTTGGCGAAGGCTTCGACGTCGGGCGTCACGGTGCGGGTCTGCAGGGTGGTGAAGCGCATCAGGTCGCTGCCGGAGGCGAGCGACTCCACCATGGTCTTGCCCCAGGTGCCCAATCCGATAACCGCCGCGTTGATCATTCCTCGGTTCCTCGACGTTTGTTTCTGCTTATTTAGGCCAGGTGAGCATCGCGAGGACGATGCAGCACATCATCCAGAACACGCAATACTCGATGCCGCCGATCACCCAGATCCATTTCCTGGTGACCTTGTAGGTCGCGGCGGCCGCGACGAACAGGTGGAAGGCGGCGATGAGCGCGACATAGGGCGTGTAGAAATCGAGCACCAGCGCGATGGTCAGCACCGTCTCGATCGCGCCTGCGACATACATCCAGGTCGCCGGCGGATTGAACTTGGCGGCCTTGAAGAATCCAAGTGTCGCTGGCTCGGTGAACTTGCCCACCACGTGGGGAATGAAGAACAGCGCGCAGGTCAGGCGCAGCAGAACGATCCCGTTGAGCAGGTTGAATTTATCGGCCCACGACATGCTTTCCCCCGTGACGTGATTTGCGGTTCATTTCAATGGATTGTGCTGGATGGTGCAAGGGCGGTGGTCTCCCCCCGCCTCAACCTGAGGAGCGGGCCATAGCAGACGTAGCCTGCGTACACTTGGCTACGGGCCCGCGTCTCGAAGGATGGGGCGGCCCCCATGGCTGCGACAGCCGGGCGGCCTCGTGCTTCGAGACGCCGCGCTTTGCGCGGCCCTCAGCATGAGGCCGGGAGAGGTTGGTATTCGCGGAAAGACTCACCACCCGATCTTCTTGACGCTGACGCCCTTGAGCCAGTTCGCCCCCAGCGCGTAAAGCGCGTCGGTCGCGGGTCCATCGACGCCCGGCATGTCGTCCTTCACCTTGTAGCCCACCTTGGTCTGCAGGTAGGCGAGGTGGCGGTAGCCCACCGGGAAGCGCGCCAGAAGCCCGGGGTCGAGCTTGGGCGCCTTGGCGGGATCGACCGGAACGATCTGGTCCTTCTCATAGGTGAGGCGGCGCCAGACGAGGCCCCACTTGCCCCTGCGCTTTTCCAGAAAATCGTAGAACCGGCCGATGCACAGCACGTCGCATTCCACGCCTTCGAGTGGCGCGCGCTGCGAGATCGACATCTTGGTCTGGGCGATGGCGCGGGTGCCCTTGATGTCGATCGAGGAGCCGCCGAGGAAGTGATAGATGCGCACGCCCTTGGCGTAGCCCTGCCGGTTGGCTTCGATGAATTCCTCGTAGGTGCCCTGGAACCAGGTCGCCCACATGCGGCCCTCGGGGTGCCACACGGTGCGGAAGCGGTCCCACTGGAAGCTGTCGCGCCACACCGCCCAGTTGTCGATCAGCTCGCGGATCGCGAGCTTGTCCTCCATATCCTTTTTCATTTTTTGCCTCCCCGGAGCCCGCTGGCGCCGGCCGCAACACTGCCCTAACGTCCCGCCGGACGCCAGCAGGAGCGCAAAAATGGCAAGGCTTTCGGGACGCACCGCGATCGTCACCGGCGGCGCGGTCGGCATCGGGCGGCACTATTCGCAGGCGCTCGCGGCCGAAGGCGCGCAGGTGATGATCGCCGACATCAAGGACGGCGCAAGACTTGCCGGCGAGATCGCGGCGAAGCACGGCCGCAACTCGACCGACAGCATGCAGTTCGACGTGAGCGACGAGGCGCAGTGCAAGGCGCTGGTGGCCAGGACCATGGAGCGGTTCGGCAAGATCGACATCCTGATCAACAACGCCGCGCTCTATGCGCCGCTGCCGACGCTCAAGGTCACCGAGATGGACGTCGACCTGTGGGACAAGGTGATGGCGGTGAACATCCGCGGCCCGTTCCTGATGACCAAGCACGTCGCACCGCACATGATCGCGAAGAAATACGGCAAGATCGTCAACATCGGCTCGGGCACGGTCGCCCGCGGCATCCCGGACTTTTCCCACTACGTCACCTCCAAGGGCGCGGTGACGGCGTTCACCCGCTGCATGTCGCGCGAGCTCGGTGCGCACGGCATTTGCGTCAACACGCTGGCGCCGGGCTATACGCTGTCCGACACCGGCCTCACCAACACGGTGCATGTCGAGCAGTCCAAGGCCGCGGCGATCCAGCGGCGGGCGCTGAAACGCGACGAACTGCCCGAGGATCTGCTGGGAACGCCGATTTTCCTGTGCTCGGCCGACAGCGATTTCATGACCGGACAGGTCGTGACCGTCGACGGCGGGGCCAACAACACCGCCTGATTTCACGGCAATCCGGTTTTTTGGGCCTGCAAGCGCCGCAGGGTCCCCAGC
>Ga0247825_10001147_pt1 | contig 17285 bp, 13 predicted proteins | sample 13C_Vanillin_Day_FD_194413 | JGI IMG/M metagenome (GOLD analysis project Ga0247825, IMG submission 194413) | Soil microbial communities from agricultural site in Penn Yan, New York, United States - 13C_Vanillin_Day48 | ecosystem: Environmental > Terrestrial > Soil > Agricultural land | place... | reverse complement strand
GCTGCGGGCTCTGCCGGTTTGTTCTCCAGAAACAGAAATCCGAAGAACAGGGCGCAGATGGAGACGATCAGCAGGGTCCGCGAAGCCCGGGCCATCATCCGCGCGGTGGCATCATTGCTCGCGGACCGGAAATAGATCTGACCCAGGTGCAGGGTGAAGGAGATGGTCGCCGAGGTTCCCACCGCGAGCGCGACGTAGTCACCTCGGGTGACCAGGATGGCGATGCACGTGATGAAGATCGAGGAGGCTAGAAATCCCAGGATCGCCGCGTGACGGCCCATGCGATGGATGGAGCCTTCCATGAGCTCCCGCTCGTACTCCCAGTTGGCTTTCGCTTGCTCCACGAGCTTCGCGCCGTCCTCCGTCTGACTGAGGGAGGGGCTGACCTCGAAGAAGAACTCCTTGTTGGCCATTCGGCGCTCGACCAGGAGTGAGACGCCCAGGGTCAGGAGCGCGGGTGACGCAGACAAGAAGAGGATGCCCAGCAGGGACATGGAGACGGATCCGTCATGGCTCTTGAACGGATGAATCCCATCCATGACGTGGTAGGCGATGAAGAGGACGATGCCCAGGAGGAACAGCAGCGCTGGCTTCACGAGCAGCGGAGCCAGCGCCGAGACCGTCTTCGCGAACTCGATCCACTGCTGCCGGAGATTGAACGCGTGCGTGACGATGAGGAGCACGGCGATTCCCACCAGCGCGGCGACGCCCAGCTTGTACCCGCTGGACTGTTCCCGGAAAGGCGCGCCCAGGCTGCTGGTCGCCAGGATCCAGGTGCCCACCAGCAGCGCGAAGGTGAGCACGCTGATCAGCAGGGCGATGCCAAAGATGCGCAGGAGCTGGGAAGTGTTCTTCTCGGCCATCGGGCTTTCCCTCGGTCCCCGATGATGAGCAGTCCCCCGGACCAGCGTCAAAAATCGAGCCTCACTGCTGGAAGTCGTAGACGCTGCCGAGCTGGAGGATGCGGGTCAGCTCGTCGAGCGCCGTCATCGTCTCGCGGGCGAGCTTCGGGTCCTGCAGGTCCTTCGCGTAGAGCGTCTCGCGGTAGTGCTTCTTCACCCAGGCGGCGAGCGACTCGTGGAGGGCGGGAGAGTAGAAGACGTTGGCCTTCACGGCGGCGCGCTCCTCGTCTGTGAGCCAGATGCGCTGGCGCAGGCAGGCCGGGCCGCCGCCGTTGTTCATGGACTGGCGCACGTCCAGGTAGTGCACGGCCTTCACGGGGTTGTCCTCGGCCACCACGCGATCGAGGAAGCGCCGCGTCGTCTCCATTTCCTGGCTCTCGATGGGAGCCACGATGGCCATGCTGCCGTCCGGCAGGGTGAGCACCTGCGAGTTGAACGGGTATGCCTTCACCGCGTCCTTGACTGGCAGCTCCGCCTGGGTAGCGATGATGGAGGTAAAGCCTGGGCCCAGCTTCTCGCGCAGCGTCTGCAACAGGCCTGGAGCATCCACGAACGCCAGCTCGTGGAGCATGAGGAAGCTGCCATTGCCCACGGCGACCACGTCCGTGTGGAAGGCGCCCGCGTCGATGCCCTCCGGGTGCTGCTGCGGGAAGAGGGTGCGCTCGGGATCGAGCTGGTGCAGGCGGGCGAGCGCCTGGCTGGCCTCCAGCGTCTGCCGGGCGGGGAAGAGCTGGGGCCCGCGGGCGACCTTCCACGCGCTGCGCCCCCAGGCGAGCAGGTGCACCGCGGCGTGCCCGGGAGTGGCGAGCCGGGTGTGGTTCGCCGCGCCCTCGTCGGCGAAGTGGCCTCCGCCGGGCAGGGGCGCGTGGACGGAGAACCGCGCCGAGTCCGAGAAGATGGCGCGCAGGACGGAGTGTGTCGTCTCCGCCTCGATGGCGCGGTGGAACATCTGCTGGAGGTTGGCAGGCGTCAGGTGCATCCGGTGGTCCGTGGTGTCCACGGAGGGTGCACAGGTGGCGGCGTTGGCCGTCCACATGGCGGCGGCGCTGGAGGTGAGCGGGTGGAGGTGTTCGGCCTCGCGGGCGGTGTGGGCGATGACCTCCTCGTCGGTGCCGGTGAAGCCCAGCATCCGCAGCGTCCTCAGCGAGGGGCGTGGCTGGGGTGGCAGCACGGCCTGTCCAACTCCCAGGCCCGACACGAAGCGCATCTTCTCCAGGCCTTGGAGGGCCGCCTCGCGGGGGTGGCTGGCTTGTCCGCCATGGGTGGTGGAGGCCAGGTTGCCGACCGAGAGGCCGCCATAATTGTGGGTGGGGCCGACGAGACCGTCGAAGTTGTACTCGCGCATTGGGATATAGAACCGCGGCTGTGGAGCACCCACCCTTAGCAAAGCGGCTGAAGCGTTTCCTCCGCTACCTGCTCATCCGGGCCGCGTTGGCGATGGTGTACCCCATGCCCCTTGGGGTGGCACGGTGGCTGGGTGTGCGCTTCGGGACACTCGCCTTTCTCGTGGCCCGGGGCGAGCGGCGCAAGGCGCTGAAGTCCCTGGGCCAGGCCTTCCCGGAGAAGACGGAGGCGGAGCGGCTCGCCCTGGCTCGTGCCTGCTTCCGCCATCTAGGAGCCGCCATGTTCGAGGTGGGATGCACGGCCGCGCTCGACAGGGGGCTGAAGCTGCTTGTGGAGTGGCCTCAGGAGGACCGGCATGTGCTGGAAGCGGCGCTCGCTCGGGGCAAGGGTGTGGTGTTCGTCTCCGGGCACGTGGGGAACTGGGAGCTGCTGGCCCGCCGGGTGGCCTCCGAGGGCTTCCCTTGCCAGAGCATCGCCAAGGAGACGTCGGACCCGAGGCTCACCGCGCTCGTGGGGCGCTTCCGGGCTCGGGGCGGGGTGCGGAGCATCTGGCGCGGGCAGGAGGGCGCGGCCCGGCACATGCTCAGGGCGTTGAAGAATGGGGAGATCCTTGGGCTGCTCATCGATCAGGACACGAAGGTGCAGTCCTTCTTCGTGCCCTTCTTCGGAGAGCTGGCGGCCACGCCTCGGGCCGCGGCGGATCTGGCGATCCGCACCGGCGCGGCGGTGGTGGTGGGCTTCTGCCAGCGCGAGGGGAGCGGCTATCGGCTGAGCATGGAGGAGGTACCCCCGCCGGCCGAGCAGGATCGAGAGGCCGCGGCATGGGCACTCACGGCTGCGCTCTCACAGCGCATCGAGGCAGCCATCCGCCGTAGGCCCGAGCAGTGGGTGTGGATGCACCAACGATGGAAGACGCGAGCGGAAGCGCCCGCCCCGGTCCGGTGATAGGAAGAGCTTCGTGCCACGCCTCCTCTTCTCCAGCTTCCTCGTCCTCCTGGCAGCCTGTGGCCCTCGCCGCGAGCCAGCGGCGACGTCCGAGTCTCCTCCCCAGGTGGTGCTCCAGGGCGTCCAGCTCCAGTCCTTCGAGGGCGACCAGCTCGTCCTCGCCGGCCGGGCCGACCGTCTCACCTACCAGCGCACGGAGGGAGCGGTGACAGCCACCAACACCCTGCTGCGCCTGCCCAGCCGGCGCGACACCCAGCGCGCACCCTCCGGCCCCCGTGGCGGCATGGAGATCCGCGCACCCATGATGGAGGGCAGCCTCTCCTCGCGGCAGCTCACGGGCTCCGGAGGCGTGGTCATCCGCACCGCGGATGGTTCCGTGGCACGTACCCCCCGCGCCACCTACGACGCGCCCGCTCAGCACGCCCAAGGGCGAGAGGGCGTGGCCATCCAAGCACCGGGCTATGCCCTCCGGGCCGACAGCTTCGACCTGTCCCTCGAGGAGGGAACATTCACCTTCGAAGGAAACACGCAGACCGTGGTGGGAGGCGCAAGGTGATCGAGTTCCTGGCCATGGCCTTCTTCCTCGCTCAGCCCACGGCTCCAGCCCCCGCGACGGACGGCGGCACGCGTCCGCCCATGCTCGGGAACGTGGCCCTGAACAACCCGGTGGAGATCACCGCGAAGCTCATCACCGGGGAGCGCAACTCGGCCACCTTCACCGGGGACGTGCAGGTGAAGCACCGCACCCTGGACCTCAAGTGCGACAAGATGGTGGCGCACTACACCTCGGCGCGCGAGGTGACACGCGTGGAGTGCACCGGGGGCGTGCAGGCCCAGGACGGCGACCGCTTCGCCCGAGGCGAGCGCGCCGAGTACGACGTGCCCAGCGGCGTGCTGGTGGTGACGGGCTCGCCAGAGGCCCGCCAGGGCACCACATACGTGACGGGCACGAAGGTGCGCCTCACGCTGGGCAGTGAGCGGCTCGAGGTGGAGAACGCGCGCATCATCGTTGAGACGGCCCCCGCGGGCGGCGCGAAGAAGGGCAAGGGAGGCGCGAAGAAGCCATGAGCGGCGGGCGGCTGTGGGCCGAGGGCCTTCAGAAGAGCTACAGCAAGCGCCAGGTGGTGCGCGGCGTCTCCTTCAACGTGGCCCAGGGCGAGGTGGTGGGGTTGCTGGGGCCCAACGGCGCCGGGAAGACCACGAGCTTCAACATGGTGGTGGGGCTCGTCACCCCGGACGCCGGCCGCGTGCGCGTGGAGGACGAGGACCTCACGCACCTGCCCATGCACCGCCGGGCCCGCCGCGGCCTGGGCTACCTGCCGCAGGAGGCCTCCATCTTCCGCAAGCTCTCCGTGCGCCAGAACTTCCTGGCCGTGCTGGAGCTGCAGAAGGGGCTGGACCGCAAGGCTCGCGAGGCCCGGGCGCAGGCGCTGATCGATGAGTTCGGCCTCGGCCACGTGGCGGATGCCCTGGGCGAGACGCTCTCGGGCGGCGAGCGGCGGCGCGCGGAGATCGCCCGCTCGCTGATCCCCAACCCTCGCTTCATCCTCTTCGACGAGCCCTTCGCCGGCGTGGACCCCATCAACGTGGGGGACCTCCAGCGGCAGATCGCCCTGCTCAAGCAGCGGGGCCTGGGCGTGCTCATCACCGACCACAACGTCCAGGACACCCTCGGCATCTGCGACCGTGCCTACATCATCGCCCAGGGGCAGATCCTCGAAGAGGGCACCCCCGCTGCGATCGCAGAGTCGCCTCGGGCAAGGGCCGTCTACCTGGGCGAGCGTTTCCGCTTGCAAACTTCGTGAAACCCGCCCCCGAAGGGCCGCTCCCACCCCGCTCGAAGGGCGGGTGAGCATGCTCTGACGCAGGCCCTCCCAGAGGGTTGGCCTACCCTTTGCGTCGACGTCTGAACAGCTTCGGAGAGACCTGAAAGGTCCCCTAATTCCTTGATTCAACTACGAAATTTCATGGATGCAAGCAAGGGGCCATGAACTTGGGCACTAGACGAATGGAGGGGGTCTTGCTAGTTTGGCACGGTCCTTGATGGAAAGGTGGTCAAGGCCATGTTTCCTTAAGGTGGGGAGCCCGTCTCATGGCGATGGAACTCAAGCAAAGCCTGAAACTCTCGCAGCAGCTGGTGATGACGCCTCAGCTGCAGCAGGCGATCAAGCTCCTACAGCTCTCAAGGATGGAGCTGCTCGAGCAGGTCCGGGAGGAGATGGAGCAGAACCCGCTTCTGGAGCAGCCGGACGAGCAGGCGCCGCTGGATGTGGCGGAGAAGGAGCCGGGAGAGGCCTCGCTGGAGGCGGCGAACGTCGAGGTGCCGCGGGACCAGGAAGCCTCGATGGTGGGCGACAGCACCCCGGAGTTCAAGGGGGACTCGGACAACCCGCCGGAGATCGACTGGGAGGCCTACCTCAACAGCTACCAGTTCCAGGAGCAGAGCACCGCCTCCAACAAGGGCAACGTGGCCACGGAGGACATGCCGTCCTTCGAGGCCAACCTGGTGAAGAAGGAGGATCTGGTCGACCACCTGCAGTCGCAGCTCGGCATGCTGAAGCTGAACGACGCCGAGCGCCGGGTGGGGATGCTGATCACGGGCAACCTGGACGATGACGGGTACCTGAAGCTGCCCGAGGTGGAGGGCGATCCGCTCATTCGCCTGGCCAACGAGGCGGACGTGCCCATGCACGTGGCGCAGCGGACGCTGCGGCGCATCCAGAACCTGGATCCGAAGGGCTGTGGCGCTCGTGACTTGCAGGAGTGCCTGCTGATCCAGGTGCAGGCGCTGAAGGAGAAGGGCGCCCCACTGCTGGGGCTGATGATCAAGAGGTACATGAAGTACCTCGAGAGCAAGAACCTGCCGGCCATCGCCAAGGAGCTGAAGGTCTCCCTGGAAGAGGTGGTGGAGGCGGCGAAGCTGTTGCCCAAGCTAGACCCGAAGCCGGGGCGCAACTTCAGCGGGGATGACGCGCCGTTCATCACCCCGGACGTGTTCGTCTACAAGATGGGGGACGAGTACACGGTGGTGCTGAACGATGACGGCCTGTCCAAGCTGCGCATCTCCAACACCTACCGGAACGCGCTGAAGAACGGGGCGGTGTCGCCGGGGCAGACGAAGGAGTTCATCCAGGACAAGCTGCGCAGCGCGCAGTGGCTCATCCGCTCCATCCACCAGCGGCAGCGGACCATCTACAAAGTCACCGAGAGCATCATCAAGTTCCAGCGGGACTTCCTGGACAAGGGCATCGCGCACCTCAAGCCGCTCATCTTGAGGGACGTGGCCGAGGACATTGGGATGCACGAGTCCACGGTGTCGCGCGTGACGACGAGCAAGTACGTGCACACGCCGCAGGGCATCTTCGAGCTGAAGTACTTCTTCAACTCGTCGATCGCGCGGGTGTCCGGAGAGGACACGGCGAGCGAGGCGGTGAAGCACCACATCAAGCAGCTGGTGTCGCAGGAAGATGCGCGCAACCCGTACTCGGACCAGAAGATCGTGGAGCTGCTCAAGGCCCAGGGCACGGAGATCGCCCGGCGCACGGTGGCCAAGTACCGCGAGGTGCTGGGCATCCTCCCCAGCAGCAAGCGCAAGCGCTACTACTGAGCGGGGCCAACGGGGAGCGCGCTGAAGCTCCCCTGTGCCCACCCTCCGCCTGACACCGCTCGTGGCGTCAGCCTGTCCTGACGTCAACAGTGCCATTGCCCCTCCGCCAGGGGCTGGGGCCGCCTGCCATAGAATTGCAGCCTGGCTGCCGCGAAAGAGCAGAGAAGAGTGGGGGGACGTCCTCGATCATGGACTCGAAGTCAGGCGACTCCCAGAGGTCGACCCTCGTACGTGGGGTCTCTTCGCTCCCTGGACCGGCACGGGTGCCTCTTGTCTGGGCGAGCCGAGCCTTCTCCGCGGGGGATGTCGTGGCCGGGCGCTACCGGGTGGTGCGCTTCCTCGCCTCGGGCTCGATGGGCGAGGTCTACGCCGCGGAGGATCTCTCGCTGCACGAGCGCGTGGCGCTGAAGGCCATCCGTGCGGAGGTGGCCGGCGCACCGCAGTCCCTCGCGCGCTTCAAGCGCGAGCTGCGCATGGCACGGCGAGTCACCCACCCCAACGTGTGCCGGGTGTTTGATCTCGGGCAGCACCGCTACACGGAGGATGAGACCGAGGACGGGCTGACCTTCCTCACCATGGAGCTGCTGGAGGGAGAGACGCTGCTCGAGTACCTGGCGAAGCAGGGGCGCCTGCCGCCCGGAGAGGTGCTGGAGCTGGCCGAGCAGATGGCGGGGGCGCTCGATGCGGCGCACAGCGCCCAGGTCATCCACCGGGACTTCAAGACGGGCAACGTGATGCGGGTGCCCTCGGGAACGCAGGGGGGCGTGAGGGCCGTGGTGACGGACTTTGGCCTCGCGCTCGCCGATGACGCGGTGATCACCCGTGACCGGGAGCTGCTGGGGAGCCCTGGCTATATGTCTCCCGAGCAGGTAGAGGGCTCGCCGCTGTCAGCCGCGTCCGATCTCTACTCCTTCGGAGTGGTGCTCTTCGAGCTGGTGACGGGCCGGCTACCCTTCCTCGCGACGACGGCTGCGGCCACGGCGCTCATGCGCCTGCGCGAGCCACCGCCCTCCGCACGGGAGCTGGTGCCAGAACTGGACCCTGCCTGGGACCGTGTCCTCACGCGCTGCCTGGCGCGCTGGCCCGACGAGCGCTACGCCACTGCCGCCGAGGCTGTCGCCACACTGCGGAGCGGGGCCGGCACCACTGTCTCCGCCCGTGGGAGCATCGCGCCGCCGCCGAAGAGGCCGTCGGGCTCCATGCCGGTGGCCCGGCGCTCCGTGGCTGTGCTGGCCCCGCGAAACCTCTCTGGCCGCAATGAGCTGGCATGGTTGTCCACTGCCCTGGCGGAGATGCTCTCCGCGGAGCTGGCCCTGGGCGGGCAGGTGCGCCTGCTGTCCGGCGAGAGCGTGGCGCGCATGTGCAACGATCTGGCGCTGCCCGAGAGCGAGGGCTTCGCGGAGGACACGCTGGGACGCATCCGGGCATGGTCCGGTGTGGATGGGGTGCTCACGGGCAGCTATCTCATCGTCGGGCAGGGGGACACCGCAGTGCTGCGGCTCGGCCTGCTCCTGCAGGAGGCTGCCACCGCCGAGACGATGGCCCACCTGACTGTGACAGGGACAGAGCAGCAGCTGCTGGAGCTCGTCACCCGGGCAGGGGAGATGCTCCGGCAGCGGCTGGGGTTGGGCCCCTCCGGCACCGAGAAGGGACGCGGAGTCCTTGGCGCGATGCCCGCCCACCCCGAGGCGGCCCGCCTCTACGCCGAGGGCCTTGCCGCCTTGCGCGGCCATGATGCGGCCAGCGCCGTGGAGAAGCTGGAGCGCACCGTGCATCGGGAGCCCGGCTTCGGGCCCGCCTGGTCCGCGCTCGCGGCCGCCTTCAAGCAGCTCTACCTGGAGTCGCGAGCGCAGGAGGCCGCGCGCCGGGCCTCCGAGCTGTCCGCCGGCCTGTCAGCCGAGGAGTGCCTGCTGGTGCGCGCCCGCCACCATGAGGCCCAGGCCGAGTGGACGCAGGCCATCGAAGCCTGGCAGATGCTCCTGAGGCAGTTCCCCGACAATGTGGAGTACGGCACCGCGCTGGTGTCCGCCCAGGTGGCCGCGGGCCGGCCGCGAGAGGCCCAGGAGACGCTCATCGCGCTCCGCCGGCTGCCCGCGCCACTGAGCGAGGATGTGAGGCTTGACCTCGCCGCAGCCGTGGCCATGGGCGAGACCTCTGACTTCGTCACCTCTCGGCAGCTCGCGAGCGAGGCGGTGCGCCGGGCACGCCGGGTGGGCCAGACCCAGCTCGCCGCGTCCGCGCTCATCCTTGAAGCCTATGCCGCACGAAACCTCGGTAAGCCTGCCCAGGCCGTCGAGCTGTTGGAGGATGCGGAGCGGCTCTTCCTGACGGGAGGGGATCGCGGCGGCGCCGCGCATGCCATCATGGTGCGAGCCTTCGCGCTCAAGGATCTCGGACGGCTGCGCGCCGCCGAGGGCCTCATCCTGACGGCGCTCCGTGTAGCCCGGGAGCTCCAAGGCACCTCGCTCGTGGCGGAGTGCCTCACGAGCGCCGGTGTGCTGAGCTGCCTGCTCGGAGAGCTGGACGAGGCGCTGCTGCGGGGCCGCGAGGCGCTGGAGCTGTACCAGCGCCTGGAGCTCCCCATCGGAGCCAACTACGCCACCCTCGTGCTGGGGATGGTGCAGGGGTACCGGGGAGAGCTGGACGAGGCGCAGCGCCTGCTCGAGCAGGCGAGCCGTGTGGCCCGGGAACGCTTCGGGGATGGCTACGTCGAGGCCTGGGCCTGCTATGAGCTGGGGCTCCTCCTGCTGGCACGGGGAGCACCCGAGCGCGCCCGGCCCCAGCTCGAGCGTGCGCTGGAGCTGCGCCAGGCGCGAGGGATTCGCGCCTTCGTGGCCGAGACCGAGCTTGCCCTGGCGCGGCTGTGCATGGACGAGGGGCGGCTGGAGGAGGCGCTCGCGCTGGCGGAACAAGCCCTCGCAGCCCATGCGGCGCTGCGCAGTCCGGACAATGAAGGGCGCGCGCACGCGATGAGGGCGCGGGCCCTGCTGGCTCAGAGGGACCTGCCGGGAGCGCGCCGGACCCTGGCGCGAGCGCGGGTGCTCGCGGAGGGCAGTGAAGACCTGCACATCCTGGCGGAGGTGGCGCTCACGGGGGCCTGGGTGACGCGTGCGGATGGTGAGCCCGCGGAGCGCGAGGCGGAGGCGCGGCAGCTCGAGGGACTCGCGGCCCGGGTGGCTCGGGCGGGTCTCCAGGGCGTGTGGCTCGAGGCACGGCTGGCCTTGGCGGAGCTGTCTCGGGACGGGGCAGAGCTCCAGGCCATCGAGCGCGAAGCCACACGCCGCGGCTATCTCGCGTTGGCCAGGAGGGCAGGCGCGGCAGCGCGGCCCTGAGGCGGGCGAGCCAGCAATGGCTGCCATTATTTGTCAGGCGCGCTGCCATTATTTGTCAGGCGCGCTGCTAATGTTTGTCAGGCGCGCTGCCATTCTTTGTCAGACACGGTAGGTCATCTCTACCCCGCCCTGCGGGGTGATATGGCTTTAGGGCCAAAAGAATATTCTTTGCGCCGGAGATCCCATCGGTTGCGCGGGCAACGCATTCCGACAGGGGGCGAAGTGACTGTCCGAGATTGCCCAAGGAGCCAATGCAATGCCGTCCATGCGCTTTGAGGCGAAGCGGGAGACGTGTGCGCTGCAGGCAGTGATTCCCAGAGCGAGCTGGGCCGTGTCATTGGCGGTGCTGGTGCTGGCCGCCATGACGGGGTGCGGTCCGCTGGAAGAGGAGCCGCCAAGGTCAGACGAGGCGTTGGAGCGCGGTGAGCAATCCCTGGCAGGCTCGAATGGGCTGGCGCTCAACGGGTTGGTCATCAATGGCCTGGTCATCAACGGGCTGGTCATCAACGGGCTGGTCATCAATGGCCTGGGGACCGCGGGGCTGAGCTCCCCTGACTTCAGGAGGTGGTTCAATCAGGATCCGGCGCTGGGGAGTATGGTGATGAAGTACGTCGTCTATTGCGCGGTGAACCGGGGGCGGCAGCTCAGCTTCGTCAACCCTTCCACGGGTATCACCTATACCTGGGATGGGTGGTTGGGCCTGGCGCACCGCTGGTCGGAAGGAGAGCCGGCCACGCGGGTGGAGCAGCAACTCATGTCGGCCTGCCTGGCGGCGCACGTGAACACGTATGGGATGCACGTCCAGCTCTCGCTGCTGGGGGAAACGGCGAGCGGCCGGCCTCTCCCCGCCACCAGGGGCGAGCTCGCGGAGTACAGCACGAGGGAGGCGTGCTTCTTCGGCAACCTGTTCACCGGAGAGGGGCTGTATGCGGCCAATGACCGCAACTCGCTTCCACCCGAGAGGAGCACACCGAGGCGCTGCGGCCTGTCCCGGACGCTCATCGGGACGGATTCCGAGTGCAGCCCCATCACCCGGGTGGGCTCGTGCGAGCAGCTCTCCTGCACCCAGGACCGGGAGTCGAACTACTACCGGTCCTGCTCCTACAATGGGATTGAGTACAAGGTGCTCACCACGCGCCTCCACCCCTCGGACGTGTACACCTGCGGTGACGGTGTCTGCCAGGTGAGCGAGCGCTGTGGGACAGGCCAGACGGCCGACAACTGTGGCCTGGACTGCGGTCCCTGCTCCTGAAGCTCGCGTGGTCCAAGAGCGGCTCGCGCGGGAGTGATAGGGTCGCCTTGGTATGTTCCGCACTCTCTCCTCCCTCCGTTTCCTCTCTGTCGTGCCATCCCTCACCGTCCTCGTGCTGCTCGCTGGCTGCGGCGGGCGCACCGAGACCCGCCCGGTCTCCCTGGAGGACCTTGCCAGCCGCGCGCTGACCTTCACGCTCATGGACGTGGACGCGGAGGAGACGCCAGATGCCCTGGGCTCGCACCGCTTCACCCTCACGCTCGCTCAGGCGCAGGACGGCTGCACGCGGCTCGAGGACGGGGTGACGGCCACCTTCAATGGCCAGCCCATGAAGATCGAGCCCGGTGGCTTCCCGGACACGGGCGGGCGTGATTCCTGTGAGGAGTCGCGCGCCTGGATCGACTTCGATCCGGAGATGTGGGACGCCGAGCCCATCGAGGATGCCCGGGTGTTCCTCGTCGGCGAGGACGGCACCCAAGCCGTGTCGCTCATCGTCAAGGGCGCCAAGGCAAAGCGTCACTTCGTGTTCCAGGGCGTAGGCAGCGGGGGCACTCTGCGCCGAGGCCAGACGTACACCTATCGCTGGGTGCCGGTGGAAGAGACGCCCGGGCCCATCACGGCCACGCTGCTGCGTGAGAACGGACAGGCGGCAGCCACCTTGCAGACCACCCAGGACGGGGGCGACTTGAGCTTCACGCTCCCCGAGGCCACGCCCGTGGCCACCCACCTGCTGACCCTGAAGGCCAGCCTGCCGGGCGAAGTGCTCGAGTGTGAGGGCGTGGCCTCCTGCGAGGGAGCCATCATCCACTCCACCGACTTCGTGGTGGCTGTCGCTCAATAAGAGGATCGGCTGCTCGCTCTCCGGGCAGGAGAGCTATCGCGACCGTGCCTTGCCCTTGAGTCGGTGGTTGCCGGTCCCAGGAGGCGCATCCACCGTGGCTGGGAACTCCATGGAGGACTCATGCCTCGTAACCCCGATCCACGTCACTCTGGCCCGAAGGCCCCTTTCAACGAGCAGTCCCAGCCGCACCCTGGCATTGAAGAGCGGATGCAGGAGGCGCCGGACTATGGCGAGCACTCGTACAAGGGGCTCGGCCGGCTGAAGGACCGGGTGGCGCTCTTGACGGGTGGCGACAGCGGCATAGGCCGAGCCGTGTGCCTGGCCTTCGCCCGCGAGGGCGCCGATCTGGCCTTCGCTTATCTCAACGAATACGAGGACGCGGAGAAGACCCGGCGGCTCCTGGAGGAGGAGGGGCGTCAGGTGCTGGCCATGGCCGGGGACCTGGCCGTCGAGGCCCACTGCCGCAAGCTCGTCGAGGAGACGGTGAAGCGCTTCGGCCGCATCGACGTGCTGGTGAACAACGCCGCCTTCCAGGGCAAGGAGGTGGAGAAGTTCGAGGACCTGGATCCCGAGCGCGTCGAGCGCACCTTCCGCGTGAACATCCTGGCCATGTTCCACCTGGTGCGGCTGGCGCTGCCCCACATGAAGCCGGGCAGCACCATCATCAACGTGGCCTCCATCCAGGCGTATCAGCCCTCGCCGAGCATCCTCGACTACGCGAGCACCAAGGGCGCCATCGTCACCTTCACCAAGGGCCTGGCGCAGTCGCTCATCGAGCGCGGCATCCGCGTCAACTGCGTGGCCCCTGGGCCCGTATGGACGCCGCTCATCCCGCAGTCCTTCAGCGGCGAGCACCTGAAGAAGTTCGGCGAGACCAACCCCACCGGCCGGGCCGCGCAGCCCGCGGAGCTCGCGCCCTCCTTCGTGTTCCTTGCCTCGGATGAGTCGCGCTACGTCAACGGAGAGATCCTCGGCGTCACCGGTGGCAAGGTCCTCGCCTGAGCTGGCTCGGACGTGAGGCATGGGCATGGGCCGCGATGCGGACTATGACGTCATCATCGTGGGCGGCGGCCCCGCGGGGCTGTCCGCCGCGCTGATCCTCGGCCGGTGCAGGCGCAGGATCCTCGTCTGTGATGACGGGAACCCGCGCAACGCGGCCTCGCATGCCTCGCACGGCGTCTTCACCCGGGATGGGGCACCTCCCTCGGAGCTGCTGAGGCTGGGCCGTGAGCAGCTCGAGCCCTATGGCGTCGAGCTGTGGAACGTGCACGTCGCGGACGCCCGGCCCGTTGACGGCGGCTTCGAGGTGATGCTCGAGGAGGAGAACACCACGCTGAGCTGCCGCCGGCTGCTGCTGGCCACCGGCGTCGTGGACGAGCTGCCTCGCGTCCAAGGCCTCGAGCCGCTCTACGGCCGCAGCGTCTGGCACTGCCCCTACTGCGATGGCTGGGAGGTGCGGGATCAGCCGCTCGCCGCCTATGGCCGAGGGAACGATGGCGTGGACCTGGCGCTGGGCCTGAAGACCTGGACGGACGACATCCTCCTCTTCACCGATGGCGGGCGGCCCCCCTCTCCCGAGGAGCAGAAGGTCCTCCAGCACGAGGGGATCCGCTGGTGCGGCGAGCGCATCGCGCGCCTGGAGGGTACGGACGGGCAGCTCGAGCGGGTGGTGCTCGCCAGCGGAGAGTCCATTGCCCGCCGCGCGCTCTTCTTCCACACGCACCCGCGGCAGCGCTCCCTGTTGGCCACACGGCTGGGCTGTACTTTTACGCGCAAAGGCTCCGTCAAGACGCGCAAGCTGGAGGACACCGGCGTACCCGGACTCTATGTCGCTGGAGATGCCTCACGGGATGTTCAATTTGTGATCGTCGCGGCCGCGGAAGGGGCCAAGGCCGCCCTGGCCATCAACAAGTCCCTGCGCATCGAAGACTGTAGAGGACCCAACCCATCACGTGACTCTCCCTTTGCCGTCCCTGAGAGCATGGAAGTGGCTGAATCTCCTGGGAAATAGCTGGGGAATAGGGACGCCCGTTCACCTGTCGGAGAGAGGGGGCGCACAGCCCCTGGTTCAGGGAACGAGCGGTCATGAGGGGGGACGGGTTGCTTTTGTCCCCCCAGACCGTTTCTGATCTGAGATGGAGCACCGTCCTACCTACGGAGGAGGCAGCTACGCATGCAGATGAACATCACCTTCCGCCAGTTCGGAGCGTCGGATTCCCTCAAGGAGTACGCACGCGAGAAGGTCGACCGGGTAAATCGGCTATTGGACCGGGCTGGTGAAGCGCATGTGGTGCTCTCTCTCGAACGCCATCTGCACCACGCCGACATCACGATCCACTCGGGCTCGTGGGTGCTGAGAGGCCGGGAGAAGAGCGAAGACATGTACGCGTCGATCGATCTCGCGATGGACAAGATCGAGCGCCAACTGCGTCGCTACAAGGACAAGCTCAAGAGCCACCACGGCCGCGAGAAGGTGCATCACCGGCAGGACCTCATGAACCAGCTGTCGCGCGTGCGCCACGCCGTCTTCGAGATGCCCGAGGAGCTGGAGGCCGCGCCCGAGGCTCCTGCAGCCCAGGCTGCTCCGGCCCCCGAGCCCGCGAAGCCGGCCGAGTCCTCGCCGCGCGTGCTGCGCACCACGCCCCTCACCGTCAAGGTGCTGAAGGTGGAGGATGCGGTGATGCAGATGAACCTGATGAACAACGACTTCTACGTCTTCCAGGACGCGGAGACGCACGCGATGTGCGTCGTCTACCGCCGCAAGGATGGGGCGTACGGCCTCATCGAGCCGCACGCGCCTGACGAAGCTCCTGCCGCGGCTGGGCGGTAGCAGTCCCCTGAAACACGAGCGCTCCGCCTCCCGGAAGGGTGAGGCGGAGCGCGGTGGATGCGCCCCGGGAGGGTTCCCGGGGTGGTGTTCTCTTACTGCATCTTCTTGCACGAGGAGTCCGGCAGGTGCCGGATGAGCTCCCTGGGCGCGGTGAATCGGGCCATGGAGACGGACGGGGCGTAGGTCTCCGTGTAGCTGGCGAGCGCCAGGGTGAGCAGCGTGGCCATCTCGCCGACCGGGCGCGCCTGGAGGCTCTCGGGGAAGTCCACGTAGAACTGATCCTCGAGCAGGCCCGCGCAGTCGCGCTTGCCGGAGAAGCCCCCCTCGACGCGCGTCATGTAGTAGGCGCAGGCGCCGACGCGGCCCACCATCACATTCTCCTTCACGAGCAGATCCACGGTGGCCCCGCCGAAGCTGCCAGAGGCGCGGGTGTCATCCCCCTCGGAGAGCTCCAGCAGCGTGGGCTGCGCGCCGAAGACGCCCGTCACCCTCTGGAAGTCCCACCGCAGATCCACCGGCCGGTCCCGGAAGCGGCCGCGCATCCCAGTCTCATGCAGCACCAGCGACGAGGAGGGGCCGGTGATGTGCTGGCTCGACACCACCATGGGCTCGGCGGAGCGCTGGCCCATCCGGACTGCCTGGCCCTCAGAGCGCAGGCCAGCTCCGGCCCCAGCGCAGCCCACGCCCAGGAAGAGAAGAGACGACAGCAGCAGTGCGCGCGACATGGTTTCCTCCGTTCGTTCGTTTGTTCTTTCAGTTGCCGTGACAAAAGGAAGAACGAGGAGCCAAAAAGGACATATCGCGCCTGAGCGCTCGTTTCGCGGATCCGCGCTCCAGCTCAGGGGGCCGCGCTCTGGAGGGACTGGCTGCTCTTGCCTCCGCCCGAGGAGCCTCGGGGGGCAGCGGCCTGCTGCTGGCCCACGGGGTTCAGCCCGTGGCCGAAGTTGAACATGCGCAGGTTCACCGGCAGCCGCCCGGGGGTGCCAATCTCCCCGAAGAGGGCGGCGCTGGCGGCGGTGGTGGAGGCGGGCTGGTACGAGTACACGGCCAGCACTGCGCGAGCCTCGTCCACCAGCTCGGCCAGGTACGGTAGCCCCATGGACACCACCACCACGGGCTTGCCGGTAGCGGCGGCCATGGTGACGAGCTCCGCCTGGTGCGAGTTGATCAGGCCCACCACCACCACGTCCGCGGCGAGCGCGGCCTTCCGGGCCTTCTGTCGCAGTGAGGCCCGGCTGGACTTGGCGGGGTAGGCGGGGACGGTCAGCACGGAGGCGCTCGGAGCCCGGGCGCGGATGGCCTCGGCCAGCGAGGGCTCAGCGGTGATGACGGCGATGCGCGAGGACGCAGACAGGGGGAAGTGGCGGCCGTCGGTGCGCAGCAGGGTGACGGAGGCGCGGGCGATGCGGTGAGCCACCTCGCCATTGGCGGGGGGCGGTGGAGTGGCGAGCCGTTGCTCCAGCATGGGCGGCGTCTCGAAGAGGCCCCGGCGCACCTTGGCGGTGAGGATGCGGCGCACGGCCTGCTCCAGGCGCGCGGCCGGCAGCTCTCCGCTCTGCGCGGCGGCGAGCAGCTCCTCGTACACCTCCGTCTTCTTCTCCTCTCGCCAGGGCACCAGCACCATGTCCACGCCCGCCTTCACCGCCAGCACCGCCGCGCGGCCCACGCCATAGCGTTGGGCAATGGCCTCCATCTCCATCTCGTCGGTGAGCACCAGCCCGTCGAAGCCCAGCTCCTGGCGCAGCAGCCCTCCCAGCACCTGGGGGCTCAGGGTGGCCGGCACATTGTCCCCGGTGAGGCGGGGGATGGCCACGTGGGCCGTCATCAGCCCGTCCAGCCCGTCCTCGATGGCGGCGCGGAAGGGCTCCATCTGCGCCAGCACCTCCTCGCGCGTCTCGGTCATCACCGGCAGCGCCTTGTGGCTGTCCGCGTCCGTGGCGCCGTGGCCGGGGAAGTGCTTGGCCACCGTCACGAGCCCCGCGTCCTCCTGTCCCCGGACGAAGGCCCGGCCCAGCTCGGAGACCAGGGAGACGTTGTCGCCGTAGGAGCGCACGCCGATGACGGGGTTGCGCGGGTTGAGGTTCACATCCAGTACGGGCGCCAGGTTCATGTTGAAGCCCAGCCGCTTCAGGTCCTCTCCCTGCGCTCGACCTGCCGCGTAGGCCAGCTCGGACGAGCGGGTGGCCCCCAGGGCCATGTTGCTGGGCAGCACCACCACCTGATCCTGGACCC
>Ga0247825_10001146_pt1 | contig 17297 bp, 13 predicted proteins | sample 13C_Vanillin_Day_FD_194413 | JGI IMG/M metagenome (GOLD analysis project Ga0247825, IMG submission 194413) | Soil microbial communities from agricultural site in Penn Yan, New York, United States - 13C_Vanillin_Day48 | ecosystem: Environmental > Terrestrial > Soil > Agricultural land | place... | reverse complement strand
GCCCCGCCGCCTTGGCATCCGTCTCGGATAGCCCGCCCCGCTGCAGCATGGAGCCCGCCCCGATCGCGACCCCGGCCATCGCCGCGCGCAGGTCCGTGCCCACGATGTCCACCAGCCGCTCGCGCACCGCGTCCATGCGCTTCTGCTCACGCAGATCCCTCGTCACCCCGCCGAGCGCCACCGGCCATCCCGTGTCCCGTGACACCAGCGTGAAGAGCCGGTGCCTCACCGGGATCACCTCGCCCGTGCGCCGGTTGCGCAGCCGCAGCTCCCCTTCCCACTCTCCCTTCTCACGCACCACCGCGAAGGCCAGGCGCGCCGCCTCGCGATCCGCAGGCAGATACGTCTCCAGCACCGCGCTGCTTCGGAACTCATCCAGGCTCTCGAAGCCCAGCAACCTCCGCCCATACGGGTTCAGGTACACCGGCCGTCCCGTCAGCGTCGAGATGGCCATGCAGTCGGCCGCTTGCTCCACCAGCGCCAGATAGCGATCGCGCTGCTCCCCCACCTTGCGCTGCGTCCCCACGTCCGTGTGCACCACGGCCGCCGCCACCACCTTCCCGTCCACCCGCACCGGGATCGCCGAGGTGCGCACCAGCATGTCCACCCCGCCGCGCCCGTGGTTCACCAGCAGCTCGCGCGTCCACGTCATCCCCGTCAGCGCCCGCGCCAGCGGATCCTCTTCCTGCTGCACCGGCTTCTTGGTCTCTGGCATCCGCGCCTTGAGACGCTCGGTCAGGGCCCCGGAGTGCCCCTCCAGCCCCTGCGTGCTGTCCACTCCCAGCATCTCCAGCGCCGCCAGGTTGGCCCGCATCGCGCCGCCCTCACCCACCAGCCAGGCCGGCTGCTCAATGGCCTGGAGCACCCCATCCAGCTCCGCGTCTCGCCGGCGCAGCGTCTCCTTGAGCGTATTCAGCGCGCGCTCACGCTCCAGCGCCACCCTGGCCGTCTCCGCCAGCGTCAGCAGCGGCCCACCGCCCCGCGCCATGAACCACACCAGCTGCTCCTGCATCACGCTGAAGGCGCCTACCTTGGGCGAGAGGACGAAGAGCACTCCGCCCACCCGCTCTCCGCTCATCAGCGGCGCCACGATCAGCGAGCGCGCGCCCAGCTTCCGGCACGCATTCAGATCCACCCGCGAATCCAGCTCGGTGTCGTCGCTGCGCATCACCTGCTGCCCCATTGCGGCAAGGCCGGCCAGGCTCTCGTGCACCCGCAGCTTCTCGCCTACCGCGCGCGTGAGGGTGCCCGTGGTCGCGCGGCAGAGGATCTCCCCTCCCTCGACGGTGCCCACCGCCGCGCCCGCCGCCCCTACCATCTCCTCGGCCCGCGCGGCGATGAGGCGCATGACGGCCTCCACCTCGCCCCGCTCCGCCAGCGTGGTGAGCTCGGTCTGGACCTCGAACAGCCGCATTGCCAGCGGTGACTCGCCCGGATCCGTCACTTCGGTGTCGGAGGACATGAGCTCGGACGCTTCCGAGCGCACCGGCGGCAACGAGCCGTAGGACTTGCGCGTGGGCATGGCAGTGATCCGAGTATCGCGTCAGCAAGCCAGGGGGAAGCCAGGGGCGCGATTTACCCGCTTGCCGCCCGCTGCCCTTTCTATAACATTTGGGCACCAACAATCTCCCCTGACAGGTAGGACGCCACGGAGCAACGTGGGGAGGTTCGCGGCATTGTCTTCGGAGGAGTCATGTCCGGCAGTCGCGGTGCGACGCAGGCAAGCCGTGTCACGCCAGTCCCGTGGAAGGCTCGGGCGTGGCGCGAGCTGGAGTCCGCGCGGGCCCGTACCTTGGGCCTGCTGGCGGGGCTGCCGGAGGCGGAGCTGGTGCGTCAGCACTCGCCGCTCATGTCTCCGCTCATCTGGGATGTGACGCATGTGGCCAACTACGAGGAGCAGTGGCTCTTGCGCCCTCTGGGTGGATCAGCCCTCAAGGATCCGGCCTTCGACTCCACCTATGACGCGTTCCGCCATCCGCGCCGCACCCGCTCCGAGCTGCCACTGCTGTCCCCGGCGGACGCCTTCGCCTACGCCGCGCAGGTGCGCCAGGCCGTGCAGGAACACCTGGAGAAGCTGCCGGAGGACTCGGCCGATCCACTGCTGCGCGATGGCTTCGTGTTCGGCATGGTGGCTCAGCACGAGCAGCAGCACGCGGAGACGCTGACCGCCACGCTGCAGCTCTTGACGACGTGGGAGTACCGTCCGGCCGCGCGCGAGCGTCCACGCCCCGGCGCCGTGCCACAGCACGAGGTGCTCATCCCCGGCGGCCCGGTGCGCCTGGGCAGTGACGGCGCATGGGTCTATGACAACGAGCGGCCCGCTCACGAAGCCGAAGTGCCGGCCTTCTTCCTGGATGCGCACCCCGTGACGAATGGGGACTACCTGGTCTTCGTGGAGGCGGGGGGCTACGAGGACCCGCGCTGGTGGCACCCGAAGGGCTGGGAGTTCATCCAGGCCGAGGGGATCCGCTACCCGCTCTTCTGGCTGCCGCAGGGCCAGCACGTGTGGCTGCGCAGGCGGTTTGGCTACGTGGAGCCGCTGCCCAAGGACGAGCCCGTGCAGCACGTGTGCTGGTACGAGGCGGACGCGTACGCGCGGTGGGCCGGCAAGCGCCTGCCGACCGAGGCCGAGTGGGAGAAGGCCGCGGTGGGCAGCGATGGCACGCCGCGCGAGCACCCGTGGGGTGCTGCGCCGCCAGCGCTCGCGCACGCGAACCTGGGCGGTGACACATGGGGCCCTGCCCCCGTGGGCTCCTTTCCCGAAGGACGGAGCGTGGACAACGTATGGGGGTTGCTGGGGGATGTGTGGGAATGGACAGCCAGCGATTTCGGAGGGTACGTGGGCTTCCGCTCCTTCCCCTACCGTGAGTACTCCGAGGTGTTCTTCGGCGCCGAGTACAAGGTGCTGCGCGGAGGGGCGTGGGCGAGCGCGCCCGTGGCCGTGCGCAACAGCTTCCGCAACTGGGACTTTCCGATCCGCCGGCAGATCTTCGCCGGCTTCCGCTGCGCAAGGGACGCGACGTGATGACGAGAGCGATGGAGCAAGGCCTGGCGCGTCCGCAGTCCTTCACGGTGGACGTGCACGTGCAGCCGGGAGATGCGCAGCGCGCGCTGCGCGAGGAGGCGCTGGCCGGGCTGTGCGGGCGCCCCAAGGAGCTATCGCCCAAGTGGCTCTATGACGAGCGCGGCAGCCAGCTCTTCGATGACATCACCCGCCTGCCCGAGTACTACCCCACGCGGCGCGAGCGGGAGATCCTCGAGGCACGCGCGGCGGAGATCGTCCGGCTGAGCGGCGTGGACACGCTCATCGAGCTGGGCAGCGGCACCAGCGAGAAGACTCGGCTGCTGCTGGACGCTTTCCAGGAGGAGGGGCGGCTGCGGCGCTTCGTACCCTTCGACGTGAGCGAGGTGTTCCTCCGCAGCGCGGCGGAGCGGCTCGCGGGGGACTACCCTCGGCTGCACGTGCACGCGGTGGTGGGCGACTTCGAGCACCACCTGAGCCAGCTGCCGCGAGGCGGGCGGCGGCTGGTGGCCTTCCTGGGAGGCACCATCGGCAACTTCAAGCCCGAGCAGCGCGCCCACTTCTTCCGGGCCGTGGCCGGGGGGATGAAGCCCGGGGACGGGATGCTGCTGGGCACGGACCTGATCAAGGACCGCGAGCGGCTGTTCGCCGCCTACAACGACAGCCAGGGCGTGACGGCCGAGTTCAACCTCAACGTGCTGCGCGTGCTCAACCGCGAGCTGAGCGCTGACTTCGACGTGGAGGCGTTCGATCACCTGGCGCCCTTCGACGAGGAGCACGGCTGGATCGAGATGCAGCTCATCTCACGGCGCGCGCAGGTGGTGCGGCTGCCTGCGCTGGATCGCTTTGCCCACTTCGAGGAGGGCGAGGTGCTGCGCACGGAGGTGAGCTGCAAGTTCCGCCCAGAGCAGGTGGAGGCGGAGCTGGCCGCCGCGGGGCTGCACCTCTCTGAGTGGTGGACGGACGCCGCGGGGGACTTCGCGCTCTCCCTGTCCTTCAAGCGCTGAGGAGTGAAAGAGCGCCTGGAGGAGTGCGCGCCGGGTGCTCAGTGCCGGCGGGGCGGATCGCGGCGCACGGGCACGGGCTGAGGCCGAGCCTGCCTTCCCGCGAGCGCTGCGGCGGTGATCAGGCCGAGAAGGAGCGCCCCGGCGAGGCTGATGGCGGGGGAGAGCAACTCGGAGAGGGCCATTGCTTTCACTCCTTCTCGAAGTGTGGGCACCAGAGAGCGGTACCCACCACGGCAGTCCACTCTTCGGACGTAAGCAATAGGTTATGAATTCGCCGCGAAAACGTGAAGCCCCGCTCGGTATGAGCAGTGGTTGACACCCAGCGTATCTCGGCGCGCCCAAGGTGGGACACTGGCTGCCTGTGTGCGGTTCCTCAGGGCCACCTCGCTCACAAGGATGAGGCGCCACAGTGCAGGCGGGCGAGCGTCCTTCTCAGCGAGGTGCTGCCTGCACCTGGATGTCGCGGCAGGCCTCGGTAGCGAGGCGCACCTCTTCCGCGGTGGCGCCCGGCAGCGTCGCACACAGGAACAGATCAGGTCCGATCCGGCGAGCCCCAAGGAGCGCTGGCGCATGCGGCCCGAGCCCTCCGTCCATGAGCTTGGGCGCCAGGGTGACGCGCACCAGAGCAACCTGCCCGTCGCCCTCCTCCTGATCCAGCGACACATGGAAGTCGGAGAACTGCTGGCGAATGGAGCCAGTGAGCTCCTCGACCGAGGGCATCTTCTCTCCCTCGCCGCGGCGCACATCCACACGAATGACGGGCCGACCTTGGGGCCCGGCCTGGAAGCTTCCATCCGCTGCCACGAGCGCTGACCAGCCAGGCGGCAGAGGCACCTTGACGCCAGCGCGTGGGGTAGACGGACGTTCAGTGGGCTCCAGCGAGGCTCCATCCCCTGGCGAGGGAGCGGGTGCCTCCTTCTTCTCGGGACACCCGGCGGCCAGCATGGCGAGCGCCAGCACGGCCGCCTGGAGTGCCCTCTGCGGGGAGCGCGGCACTACTTCTTGTCGCCACCCGGCGTGGGCGGCTGCGACCGGCCACCCTCCATCTTGCAGGTGCCGTCATAGGAGGCACCGCGCTCGATGGTGAGTGCGGGCGTGGTGAGGTCGCCCTTCACGCGGCCCGGCTGCTTGAGCTCGATGATCTGTGCCGCCGTCACGTTGCCCACCACCGTGCCATGAATGATCACCGTGCCGGCGCTGATGGTGGCCTCGACGCGCGCGCCATCGCCGATGACGATCGTGTCCTTGGTGAAGATCTCACCGTTGAACTTGCCGTCAATGCGCACCTGCCCTTCAAAGGTGAGCTTTCCGGTGAACTCGCTCCCCTTACCGAGCAGCGTGTGAATGTCGCCTGGACGCGTCGACACGAAATCCTCCTCCCGCTTGAACAGTGGCTTGCTGGTAGTGGTGCTGGGTGCTTCGTCTTTTTTCCCGCCAAGGAGCGCCACGCGCTACTCCTTCCTGAGAAGCTTCAACAACCGATCCAGGTCATCGTACGAGAAGAAGTCCACTTCCAAAGTTCCTTTACCAGGAGACTTCTCGGTCAGACGTACTTTTGTCCCCAATCGACGCTGAAGCTCTTCAATCAGCGCCTTCACCTGGGGGCTCTGCTTTGGGGGCCGTCCCCCGTCCTTCTTATGGTTGCGCCGCTGCTGCACCAGCTTCTCGGTGTCGCGCACGGACAGCTTCTGCGAGGCCACCTGCGCGGCCAGGGCCTGCATCTCCGGCAGCCGCGGCACGCCCAGCAACGCGCGCGCATGGCCCATGCTCAACGAGCCATCAGCCACCAGATTCTTCACGTCATTGGGCAGCGCCAGCAGCCGCAGCGCGTTGGCCACGGTGGAGCGCTCCTTGCCCACGCGCTGGCTGATCTGCTCCTGCGTGAGACCGAACTCGTCCTGGAGCCGGTGGTAGCCCTCGGCTTCCTCAATAGGATTGAGGTCCGCGCGCTGGAGGTTCTCTACCAGCGCCAGCTCGAAGGCCTGGGCCTCCGTCACCTCGCGCACCAGCGCGGGCACCTCCTTGAGGCCAGCGGCCTGGGCCGCGCGCCAGCGCCGCTCACCGGCGATGAGCTTGTAGCCCTGCCCATCCTTGCGCACGAGCACCGGCTGGAGCACGCCCTGGGCTTTGATGGACTCGGTGAGCTCGGCCAGCTTCGCCTCATCGAAGTAGCGGCGCGGCTGGGAGTTGTCCCGGTGAATGGACTCGATGGCCAGCTTGAGCACGCCGTTGCGTGCCGGGGCTTCGGCCACCACGTTGGGCACGGCGGCCACGGGGGCGGCCTGGGGGATGAGGGCCGAGAGCCCCCGGCCCAGCGCCCGCTTCTGTTTGTCGGCAGCGTTCAGCACGTCATCTCTCCACGCGGAAGGTTGAAAATCCCCGGGTACAGCCTGGTGAATCAAGCAACCTTGCGTGCGGGCGGCTTCCTGCCCTCGCGGTTCATGATCTCGCGGCCCAGAGCCAGGTAGCTCTCGCAGCCCTTGGACTTGATGTCATAGAGGATGATGGGCTTGCCGAACGAAGGGCACTCGGCGAGGCGCACGTTGCGCGGCACCACCACGCCGAACACCTGGTCCTTGAAGTAGCCGCGCACCTCCTCCACCACCTGGTTGGCGATGTTGGCGCGCCCGTCGAACATGGTGAGCAGGATGCCCTCCATCTTCAGCGACTTGTTGAGGTCCTGGCGCACCAGGTCCACGGTGTGGGTGAGCTGGGACAGACCCTCGAGCGCGTAGTACTCGCACTGCAGGGGGATGAGGACGGAGTCAGCGGCCACCAGCGAGTTGAGGGTGAGCAGGCCCAGCGACGGCGGGCAGTCGATGAGGATGTAGTCGTACTCCTTGGCCAGGGGACGCAGGGCCTCGCGGAGGCGGAACTCGCGGCGCTCCTGGTTGACGAGCTCCACCTCGGCGCCGGTGAGGTCGGGTGTAGCGGGCACGACATGGAGGTAGCGCAGCTCGGTGGAGTGGATGAGCTCCTTCATGGGGCGGCCATTGAGGAGCGCCTCATAGATGGTGCCGTGGAGCGCGTCGCGCTTGAGGCCCAGGCCGCTGCCAGCGTTGCCTTGTGGATCCATGTCCACCAGGAGCGTGCGGCGCTCAGCCGAGGCGAGGCTGGCGGCGAGGTTGATGGCGGTGGTCGTCTTTCCGACGCCACCCTTCTGGTTGGAGATGCAGATGATTCGACCCACGTGGCTCATCCTCAGTCCGTCCCCGGTGTCCGGGGTGCTGCGTTGCGGGGCGGTATTGAGCCAGTAAATGGTCACTCAATCTAGTGTCATTTTTGGCCTGCTCGCTTACCTCCTGGATGGGTCCGGAAGGGTGCCGGAGCGGCATGCCGGGAGTCGTCTCCGGGGCCTCGAGGCAGGTCCGCAAGGAGGGGATGTTCCACGTGGAACACGGGTGTGCCGGGGCCCCGGAGGACGTTCCACGTGGAACACGGCCACACCAACAGCTGCGCACGTTCCACGTGGAACACGGCCGCGCCGCATCGCCAACCGCGGATGCGGATCCGATGCAAGGCCCGCGCTGTTCCACGTGGAACAACCGCGCGACTCCAGGCCAGGCCCTCTATCTATAAGGTGGCCAGGTGGGGCGCGTGCCATACGCCAGTTGTCACTGCACGCGCCTTGTCCCAGCGCCCGCACCATCAGAGAATGCACGCGCGAAAGCGGCGGGAGGCCGTTCATGCCGGCAGCACAGGGAAGCACTCTGATGACAGGATCTCTGCCGCGGATGGGCACCTGCCCGGGATGCGAACAGCCCGCGACTGGCGAGCGGTGCACCCACTGCGGCGTCGCGGTGCGCGTCGGTCCATACCGCGTGCGTCAGGTGCTCGGGCAGCGCGGCGCCGCGCGCACCTATCTCGCGGATGATGTGGATGGGCTCATCGTCCTCAAGGAGCTGTCCTTCTCCCAGGCGCCCTCCGAGGCCACCCTCCGCGCCTTCCACCAGGAAGCAAAGCAGCTCCAGAGCCTCACCCATCCCCGCATCCCCCGCTACCTGGACATGCTGCAGCTCGGCCTGGGAGCCGACACGCGCCTCTACCTCGTTCAGGAGTTCATTGAGGGCACTCCGCTCGAGACCGAGCTCGCGGGCCGCCACTCCACCGAGCTCGATGCGCGAGAGCTCGCCCGCCAGGTGCTCGACATCCTGCGCTACCTGCAGAACCGCTCGCCGCAGGTCTTCCACGGCGACCTCAAGCCCGCCAACCTCATCCGCCGCCCGGATGGAGCGCTCTTCCTGGTGGACTTCGGCGCGGCCTGGGTGCGCGGCGGCGCCAGCGCCGAGCTCTCCCGCTACACGCCTCCCGAGCAGACGGGTGGCGAGCTGGATGCGACCACGGACTTGTTCGCGCTGGGCGTGACGTTGGTGGATGCGCTCTCGTGGGATCCTCAATGGAAGCAGCGCAAGGGCGCCGCCGCGGAGGAGCTCGCCACGCATCTGGATGTGGCTCCGCCCTTCCGCGAGTTCCTCGAGCGGCTCACGTCCGTGAAACCCACCTTCCGCTTCACCTCCGCGGGGGAGGCCTTGAATGAGCTGGAGGTTCCGCAGCGGCTCCCTCGCTCACTGCGGCGGCGCGTGGGACCGATGGCGCTCGGCGCGGGCGCCGCGCTGCTGATCTTCGGTGCCGGATTCTTCGCGGGTCGCGCCACCAGCCCCACTCGCCTCGTGGACCCGCCCCACAAGCAGCTCCCGCAGCCGGAGCGCCGCACGGAGCAGCGCCCCACCCCTCCGCCCATCCTCCCTCCGCAGCGTGCCTCCAGGCCCGGTGTGCCCAATCCCCCCTCTCTCTCCGACGGGAGCAACTCGGTGGGGATGGTGCTGAATGTCGTGGAGCGGTGGGCGCCCGGCCACAAGCCCCGGCCCTGCGAGCTCGCGAGGAATGGGTTCGCGAGTGCCTCCGGGCACTACGAGTCGGGGCTTGCCGGGGCCGCGTTTGATCATGATCCGGCGACCCTCTGGCGCAGTGACATGTCGACGGGGGCCTGGCTGCAGGTGGACCTGGGGAGCCCCCGTTCTCTCAACGCCCTGGTGGTGGACTGGGCGTGGGACACCCAGTTCGGCACCAGCGCCCAGAGCATGGTGCTGACGAGCCTGGACGGCATGCAGTGGACCTACCTGCACAAGGTGATCAACAGGTCGGCGAACAACGATATCCCGCGCCAGCTGTGGTTCCCCCAGCGAGTCGCGCGCTACGTGCGCTTCACGGGGATGGAGTGGCATGGAGGCTTGGGGCACGTGCGCTCGCTCGAGCTCTATGGGCCCGAGTGCCCGCTCGAGCCTGTTCCCTCCGAGAGGACAGGCGGGGACCAGAGCAACGTGGATCTCTGATCATCCGCGACCCGGCCACCACCTCGTGCCGGAAACTGGCCCTCTCGTGATTGGCTCCTACACTGTGCGCATCGCCCGCGCCCGCGAGCGATGAGCCGGGAGGCGCGCCATGCATGCACAGAGCGGTGGAAAGGGGAGGGGGCTGTTAGCGGTGCTGGGAGTGCTGGCCAGTGGATGCAGCCAGCAACCCGCCGAACCTGCCGCACGCCCGAGCTCTCCGAGGAAGGCGGTGCCCGACGCGCACGCCGCTCCGCGCATCACGAGCACCTTCCAGTCCGAGCTGCGCTGGTACACAGGCACCCGCGTCACCTTCCGCGTGGTGGCGAGTGATCCGCAAGCACGCGCGCTCACCATCACCTGGGCGGCCAACGAGGGCGCCTTGGGTCCACCCGTCTCAGAGGCCACGGCGAGCGAGGCGGAGTGGATGCCTCCTCCGTGCATGCTGACGAACACGGAGCCCGCCATCACGGCGACCGTGACGAACGCGCTGGGGCTGTCAGCCTCGACAACCTTCACGCTCGTGGGAGCGCCCACGTGCCTGGCGGAGGGCGAGCTGCCGAAGAGCTCGCGGGTCCTCCCGGGCCAGGCGGAGTCCGTGGCGTGGACCTCCCGCTGAGCCCTGCTCGCGAGGTAAGGGCGGCTCAGGCGTGGGAGAAGACGGCGACCTGCCGCCCAGCTCCCGAGAACGGCAGCCGGTACTGACGGGCGGAGATCAGGCGAAGCTTCCGCTCGGCAGCGCGCGCGTGCAGCTCTTCGTCGGGCTGGGCCTTGCCGAGCATCGCCACCACGCGGCCTCCCGGCAGGAGGTAGGCGGGCGCCAGGTTCAACCAGTCCGGCAGATCCATGAACGCGCGGGCGATGAGCAGCTCCGCGCGAGGAATGCCTTCATCCTCGGGCTTGCCCTCGGCGCGCGCGTGGAGTCCCCGAGCATCCTTCAGCCCAAGTGTGGCGATGGCGGCCTTGAGGAAGCCGACCTTCTTTCCCACCGCATCGACGAGCGTCACGGTGAGCGCCGGCCGCGCCAGCTTGAGAGGGACCCCCGGGAAGCCGGCGCCCGCGCCGAGATCCAGCAGCGAGGCGGCACCCTCCACTTCAGGTAGCACGGCGAGCGAGTCGAGGAAGTGCTTCTCGAGCACCTCTTCGGGCTCGGTGATGGCGGTGAGGTTCACCTTGGCGTTCCACTTCAGAAGCTCATTCATGAGGCGAAGGAGCTTCGGAGGGACGTCCTCGCTCACACCTACACCGAGCGTCCGGCACCCCTGTTGGAGCTGATCAAAGAAGCGGGTGTTATCCACAGATCCTCCACACCCCCCCTAGGCCCAAGTGCTTGATTTCGTTGATCGCTCTCGCAAAGCCTGGGTTATCCACACGTTTCCCACAGGCCGAGTCTGAGCATGTCCACAGTTCCACAGAATGGAAACGGCGCTCGGAGCGCACGGGGACATACAGACTTGGTGGGGTAGGAGACGCGGATCAGACCGGATGGGTTATGTGTGGGCGAGGGGCCTATGCCCCAGGGGTGACTCCGATTGCCGCTGCCGTCTACCCCGAAGATGGGTCCGTGATCAAGAAGCTCACGGCCATCAGTGACAGCCAGGGCCTCAGCCCGCGGTCCGCTCTTTCTTCAGCGCCACCAGCAAGAGTGACAGGGCCGCGGGTGTGAGCCCCGGGATCCGCCGCGCCTGGCCCACTGTGCCGGGCTTGTGCGCCGTGAACTTCTCCACCGCCTCCGTCGACAGCCCTCGGACCTCCGAGAACCGGAAGCCCGCCGGAATCACCCAGCCGTCCCACGCCTCCGCCTCACGAGCCGCCGCGCGCTCGGCCTGCGCGATGTAGCCCTCGTACTTCACCTCCACCTCCACCTCCTCGGCCACCTCGGGCGGTACCTCGGGCCACTCGCGCGCCTCGGCCGCCAGCGCCGCGTAGCTCACCTCGGGCCGCTTCAGCCGCGCCGCCAGCCCCGTGCGCTTCAGCCGCGCCACCTCCTCCGCCACCGCTCGCGCGCGCACCTCCACCCGCTCGAGCGTCTCGCGTGGCACCAGCCCCACCCGATGCCCGTGCCGGGCCAGGCGCAGCTCCGCGTTGCCCTCGCGCAGCTTGAGCCGATGCTCCGAGCGGCTGGTGAACATGCGGAACGGTTCGTCCACTCCCTTCGTCACCAGCTCGTCCACCAACACCGCCCCGTGCGCCTCGTCCCGGCCCAGCAACAGCGGCGGCTCGCCCTTTACCTGCAGCGCCGCGTTGATCCCCGCGTACAGCCCCTGGAACGCCGCCTCCTCGTACCCAGAAGTGCCGTTGAGCTGCCCCGCGAAGTACAGGCCGCGCACCGCCTTCGTCTCCAGCGTGGAGGAGAGCTGCGTGGGCGGCGCGTAGTCGTACTCCACCGCGTAGCCGAACCGGACCACCTCCACGTGCTCCAGACCAGGGATGGTGCGCAGGAACTCGAGCTGCACATCGGCAGGCATGCTCGTGGACAGGCCCGCCGGATATACCAGCGGCGAGTCCGGGCCCTCGGGCTCCAGGAACACCTGGTGGCGCTCGCGTGCGGCGAAGCGCACCACCTTGTCCTCCAGCGAGGGGCAGTAGCGAGGCCCTCGGCCAACGATGTCTCCTTGGAACAGCGGCGAGCGGTGCAGGTTGTCGCGAAGCAACTGGTGCGTCGCCAGCGTCGTGTACGTGATGCCGCAGGTGACGGGAGGCTGGAGCGGAGCAGACACACCCCCGGCCAGCTTCTGGCGCGTGCGCCACGAGAAGAAGCGCGGAGGCAGATCACCCGGCTGGGGCTCCACGGCATCCCAGTCGATGGAGTCCCGCTTCAGCCGCGCAGGCGTGCCCGTCTTGAAGCGTCCAAGCGTGAATCCCAGGGAGCGCAGCGACTCGGAGAGCCCCCTCGCGGCCTCGTCACCCAGCCTTCCACCGACCTCCTTCTTCTCGCCCACATGCATGAGGGCCTGGAGGAAGGTGCCGGTGGTGAGCAGCACGGCGCGCGCCTGGATCTGGGTGCCATCACCGAGCACCACGCCCGCAATCTGGCCTCCCTCGGCGACGAGCGAGGAGACCTCGGCCTCGTGCACGGTGAGGTTCGGCTGGGAGAAGAGGACCGACTGGACGATGCGCGCATAGGCGTCCCGATCACACAGGACACGGGTGGCCTGGACTGCAGGGCCCTTGGAGGCGTTGAGGGTCTTGAAGTGGGTGCCAGCGCGGTCCGCGGCGTGGCCCATCTCACCTCCGAGCGCATCGAGCTCGCGGACGAGGTGTCCCTTGGCCGTGCCGCCCACAGCGGGGTTGCAGCTCATGACGGCTGCGCGATCCCGCTTCAGGGTCAGCCCGAGCGTCTCGAGCCCCAGACGGGCGCAGGCGAGGGCGGCCTCGCAGCCCGCGTGCCCCAGCCCCACGACGATGACGTCATACCGGTGCTTCATGCCCTTCTCCAGACCCGCACCCGTACCACAAGGAGCATGGAGAGACGGTGTCCTCGGGTCCCCAGCTGACTCGCGCAAGGCCGGACAGCCTGTCAGCCAAGTGCCCGCCAGCGAACGGTGGACCTTGTCCTCCAAGGAGATGTGTCCCTATCTCCCTGTCAGGGCGGGCAGGCGGTGGAGGGGAGCCATGGAGACGGGCATGGAGGCGGTGGAGCCCTCTGCAGAGGGCCGAGCGGAAGAGGAGCGGGCGAAGCGGGTGGTGGTGAAGCCCAGGCCCCTCAACGCGGAGACACCCCTGGAGGCGCTGGCTCAGGCCCGCACGCCTACCGGCTCGTTCTTCGTGCGCAACAACCACCCCGAGCCGGAGCTGCCAGCCGCCACGCACCAGATTGCCGTGGAAGGGGCAGTCGAGGCGCCCTTCACGCTGAGGCTGGCGGACCTGGCCCAAGGGCCCCTGCATGAGCTGACGGTGACGCTGGAGTGCGCGGGTAACGGGCGTACATTGATGGCTCCACTCCCGGAGGGCGAGCCGTGGAGCAAGGGCGCGCTGGGCACGGCGGTGTGGAAGGGAGTGCCACTGTCGTTGGTGCTTGGCCGGGCGCGTCTACACCCGGAGGTGCTGGAGGTGCTCGTCGAAGGAGCGGACGGGGAGGGGAGCAAGCGCTTCGCCCGCTCGCTTCCCGTGAGCAAGGCGCTCCACCCGGACACCTTGCTGGCGCTGGAGATGAATGGAGCGCCGCTGACTCGCGAGCACGGAGCACCGGTGCGGCTGATCGCCCCGGGCTGGTACGGCATGGCCCAGGTGAAGTGGGTGCACCGGATCGAAGCCCTGACGCGGCCCTTCGAGGGCTACTACCAGCGCGAGCGCTACATCTATGACAGGGGCGATGGCCAAGCGCCGGAGCCGGTGACGCGGATGCGGGTGAAGTCGCTGATCCTCTCGCCGGCGAGTGGGACGCGGGTGGCGCCGGGCCGGGTGGTGGTGCAGGGCTTGGCATGGAGCGGAGAGCGGCGGGTGGTGCAGGTGGAGGTGGCCGTGGACGCTGGGGAGACGTGGAAGCCGGCCACGCTGCTGGAGACACCGAAGCCCTCCGCGTGGGTGCTCTGGGCCTTCACCTGGGAGGACGCAGCGCCCGGGCGCCACACCCTGCGAGCGCGCGCGACGGATGAGGCCGGCGAGACGCAGCCGGAGGCGGCGCCATGGAACCGCCTCGGCTACGGCAACAACGCGGTGCAAGTGCACGTGGTGGACGTGGGCTGATCCAGCACTCTCGGGCTACATCAGGCATCCGAGCACATCCTCGAGGCTTCGAGGCCGGGCACTGGGTGAGGCGTGAAGGGGCAGAAGCTGGATCTGCTCGCCGGGAACGCTCGGGCTCTCCTTCGGAGCACCGGAGACGGTGATGGGCGTGGAGCACACCTCTGCCTCCGGGAGACAGCCCGGCACAGGACGGGTGCAGTCGAGAACAGGGTGAGTGGACCTCAGGACACGCTCCTTGGTCGGGGCAGGACCAAGGAGTAATCCCTGTGTCTGACATCGGAAGTGGTGGGAGAGGTGTAGCGCGTCACATCTCGGGCGAAGCCGTAGAGCAGTGGACGTTTGGTAGGTCAGAAGGTGAAGGAGAACTCGACGGTCTCGGCGGCCCCTCCACGGGCTGAGAAGATCCACCCCTGGATCAGTCCGGTCAGGCAGCCCGCGAGATACGTTGAGCACTGCTCACCCGAGAGACACGAGACTTCCCTTGCCGACCCGTCCGCCTGGACGGACCAGCGCATCTCCAGCTTGCCGCTCAGGCCCGGCTGCTGCTTCCGCTGCTTCTCCACGCACTCGGCGACGGCGGGCTCGTGGGCCGTGACGACCTTCATGATCTCCGATGGCGTGAGCAGGGGAGGCAGGAACTGGCGCTTCCAGTTGTCCAACTTCATCGCCAGGTCCATGCGCTGCCCCGAGGTCGCGGCTCGAGCCGCCTGCTCGCCCATCTCCTTCAGTTGCATCATGGCTGGACCGCCATCCGCTGCATTGCTCCGCTGGCGCAGCTGCTCCTCGTAGTCTGCCACGCGCTTGAGTAGCGTTGTGCGGTCAATGGGTGAAGGTCGCGAGGGCTGACTGACAGGCGCAGAAGCCGGTGCCGGCTCCGCCTGGGCGCTCACCTGGGGTTCTGCCTTCGCGGAAGCGGTCTTCTGGGCGAGGAACTGTCGCTCCCACGTGTCCAGCCTCACAGCCACATCCATGCGCTGCCCCGAGGTCTTGGCTCGCTCAATCTTCTCTCGGATCTCCTTCAGCTGCGCCATCGCTGGACTGGTGTCACCGTCATTGCCTTGCTGACGCAGCTGCGCCTCGTCACCGGCCACACGCTCGAGCAGCACGGTGCGATCAATGGGTGAGCGCCTCTCCAACGGGCTGACGGCCTGAGAGGGCCGCGCGGGGGCCTGCCGGACATCCCCAGGAGGTGGTTGTGCAGGAGCGGGCTGCTCGGAACTCGCAGGTGGAGGCTGTGGCCCGGGCTCCTTGCGGGCGAGCGCCTGCGCCTCGGGCGCCGACGTCGCTGGCGCTGGTGGAGCGGGCGGGCTCTCAACCAGCTCCTTGCGGACCTGGGTACGGATCTCCTCGACATCACGCTCCATCTTGGGCGAGACCTTGAAGGGCAGCTTCGCCTCGGGCTCCAGGAGGAGCGCCGTCTTGAATGCAACCAGGGATTCGTCCCGCTTGCCCATGTCCGCTAGGATGATGCCTTCATGGAGCGCGACGGCGACGTCCTGATCCAGGGTGTTGGCCAGCTTCTTGGCGCGCTGAACTTGATCGAGGGCTCGCTCGTACTCCAGGCTCTTGTACAGGCGCGCGGCAGCCTTCAGGTAGCGACTGAAGTCATCCTGAGCTCGCGCGGTGGATGGCACGGACGCCATTACGAGCAAGAAGACAGCAAGCATCCATTGCGCTGGACGGAAGGGGTGAAACATGGCGCGCGATGGTAGGAGAGGGTGACTCAAACGTCCACCAGCAGTGTCTAGCCCCATAGCCGGGCAGGCATCCGGGTCAACGCTTCCTCACATACCGCATTCCCCTAGCACCCCACTCTGTGACACCGTCTGCTCGCACGGCGGGACGCTTTCGCTGTGCTCGGGTGGCCTCGGACCCTTCCCGAGGAGGAACAGCGCGTGATGCAGCAGCTCGGCAAGTACCAGTTGATCCGCAAGCTCGCCACGGGCGGCATGGCCGAGGTGTTCCTCGCCAAGGCCGCCGGCCCCATGGGCTTCGAGAAGACGCTGGTCGTCAAGCGCATCCTCCCGCACCTCGCCGAGGACCCCACCTTCGTCGAGATGTTCCTCGGCGAGGCCAAGCTCGCCGCGCAGCTCAACCACCCCAACATCGTCCAGATCTTCGACTTCGGCGAGGCCGACGGCGAGTACTTCCTCGCCATGGAGTACATCGACGGGCCCAACCTCCGGGTGCTTATCAAGCGCGCCCGGACCGCCGGGATGCCGCTGCCCCCCGCGCTGTGCGCCCGGCTCATCGCCTCCGCGTGCGAGGGCCTCGCCTTCGCCCACGACTTCAACGACCCAGCTACCGGCGAGTCGCTGGGGCTCATCCACCGCGACATCAGCCCGGACAACATCCTCGTGTCGCGGCAGGGCGCGGTGAAGGTGGTGGACTTCGGCATCGCCAAGGCCGCGGGCCAGAGCCACAAGACGCAGAGCGGCGTCATCAAGGGCAAGCTGGCGTACATGCCGCCCGAGCAGATCCGCGCCAAGCCGCTGGATCGCCGCGTGGATGTGTACGCGCTCGGGGTCGTCCTCTACGAGCTGCTCACGATGCACAAGCCGTACGATGCCTCCGTTGATGCCAGCATGATGCAGGCCATCCTCTTCGAGGAGCTCATCCCCGCCGTGCAGCACCGGCCGGATCTGCCCGAGAGCCTGCAGCGCATCCTCGACCGGGCGCTGGCCAAGGATCGCGAGCAGCGCCACCCGGACTGCCTCTCGCTTGCGGCGGAGCTCGAGGAGTTCATCCTCTCCGTGGGCAAGCCGGTGACGGCCCAGCAGATCGTCCAGCTGATCGCGCAGGTGGCGCCCAACACCGACGCCCCCATGCCGACACCTCAGTCCGGCACGGCGCGCGGTGGCACTGGGCCCAAGCACTCGCAGACGCCTGTCCACACGCCCGCCCCGATCAACCTCAATACCGGGACGAGCCCTGCCGTTCCCGGCGTTTCACACTCCGCGAGCACTCTTCGGCCGGCGGACATGGTGGCTCCCGATGACACCGAGCCACAGAGCCTGCCGACGAAGACCGTCGCGCTCATGGTCCCAGAAGCTGCGGCTGCGACGGAGAACGACGATCCTGTCGTCCTGCCCCCTCCGCAACGATGGCCGCTCGCGATCCTGGGCGCCGTGCTGCTCCTGATGGGCGGAGGCTTCCTGTGGTGGCAGACAAGCTCTTCGCCCACCCCTGTGGCACCTCCCGAGGTCGCGCAGCCGTCTCCTCCCAGCACGACACCTCCCGATACGATAC
>Ga0247825_10001145_pt1 | contig 17303 bp, 14 predicted proteins | sample 13C_Vanillin_Day_FD_194413 | JGI IMG/M metagenome (GOLD analysis project Ga0247825, IMG submission 194413) | Soil microbial communities from agricultural site in Penn Yan, New York, United States - 13C_Vanillin_Day48 | ecosystem: Environmental > Terrestrial > Soil > Agricultural land | place... | reverse complement strand
GCGGGATCGGTCTCTGTGAAGGTGAACATCAAGGTGGTGCTCGCCGGCACGGCGCTGCCGACCGGCGCCATGAGCACGGCTCGCACCAACCACACCGCAATCCTGCTGACGCTCGGCAAGGTGCTTGTCGCCGGCGGGTACAGCGACACCATCACCCTGGCTTCGGCAGCGCTGTACGAGCCCGGCACCGGCCTGTGGACGGCCACCGGCTCGATGAGCACCACGCGCTACTTCCACACCGCGACCCTGCTGGCGGATGGCCGGGTCCTGGTCGCGGGGGGAGAGGACCTCGCCGGCGCATTCCGCGACTCAGCCGAGCTCTAGGACCCCGGCACCGGCGCGTGGACGCCCGCCGGCTCGATGAGTGTGGCCCGCAGCGGCCACACGGCGACGCTGTTGCCGAATGGCCAGGTGCTGGTCGCCGGAGGAACCAACGGCGGCTTTCTTGCGACAGCCGAGTTGTACGACCCTTCCACCGGCCTGTGGACGGCCACCGGCTCCATGAACACTGCGCGCGGCGTGTTCACCGCCACCCTGCTGACGGATGGCCGGGTGCTGGTCGCGGGCGGAACGAACGGCAGCCCGCTCGCCGCGGCGGACCTGTACGACCCTGCCTCCGGCCTGTGGACGCCAACCGCATTCGTGCTCGCCGCTCGCCTAACGCATACCGCGACCCTGCCGCCGGACGGCACGGTGCTGGTGGCGGGAGGCAACGGCGGCAATGCTGGCGGTGGCTCTCTCGCTTCGGCGGAGCGCTACAGCACCAGCACCGGCACCTGGACGGCCACCGGTTCCATGAGCACCGGCCGCACCGGCGCCACCGCGACCTTGCAGCAGGACGGCAAGGTCTTGGCCACAGGGGGCTACGACAGCAGCGACCTCACGCAGGCCTCGACCGATCTCTACGACCCTGCCACCGGCCTGTGGACGGCCACCGGCGCCATGATCGCCGCACGCTACTTCCACACCGCGACGCTGTTGCCGAGTGGCAATGCGCTGCTTGCAGGGGGCGCCAATGACGTCAGCTCGCTGGCATCGGCGGAGTGGCATGTGCCGTAGTGACGCTCGCGTGCCAAACCCTTTGCCAACGGGCCACATCGATCCGGTTGGCGACGAAGACAAGCCGCGTCGGTGCGATCCATGCGCCGGTGACCTCAATGCCGTTGTGCCGCACGACGCCTTCAATGGCAACGCCCGCCTGCCGCTCGTTGAGCACGACCGGTTGTGGACGAAGCGGAATTCGACAGTGCGCTTGAAATCTTGATCCCTTCTTGCCGACGAATGATTGTCCGCCGGCATCCAGCGCAACGGCGGGAGCTGCCGAAGCCAAGCGCCGAGGGGGCAGGCGCTTCCACGACGCCTGTTGCGACGAGGATCGATGGCCCGTGCGCAAGCGGCATGCTGATCCCCTCGCGCAAGGGTCCTCAGGTCGCTCGCATGGGGCGTGCAAGCAATCTTCAACGCCAGTGGGGTCTCCATTGCTCCTCCTCCCTTGCTGCGGCAGACTCTCACCGACCTATGCAAGCAGTGCCTCGCATGAAGAGATTCGTGTCCGCTGGCGACGCGGTCAGTTCGATGCTGAGGGCCGGGAGGTCACTGGCAGCCTGTGGCATCCCGACACGCCGATCAATCGGGACATTGCGGAACGGATGGTGCGGGCGGGAGATGAGGTCTATGGCGAAGGCTCGCACTGGATCGAGGAGCGCGTGGCGTAGCCGATGAATGGAAGCCATGTCGCGGCCTTGTGCCCTGTGGCCTTCGCCCAAGGCCAGGAGTTGTCGATAGGCCCATCCGGCGTGCAGACGACGCCGAGGACCCTGGAGATGGCGCTGCGCAATCTCCAGGAGGTCGCCTTCCTCCGCACCGACGATGCGGCTGAAGGTGGCGATGAACGCGGGTGAGGCTCGAGCTTGTGCGCCGCCCCCATCCACGGCCTCAAGCCTGTGGTCACTGCGGCAGCGGCGAGAGCCATGGTCTGGGGTCGTCGGGCGGCGCGAGCGGCGCTCCACACGCCGCGTTGCCGCCCATCTGAACGCCCGTGATCCAGTTTCGAATCATGTCGCCTGCGTGTGCGCCGGCGGGCCGCGTCACGCTGCGGTCATCGGCTCGATGATCGCGCGCACCTCGGTGACCTCGCTCGCCGGCAAACCGCTCAGCTCGGCATGTTCGTAGACCGACGATTCGTGATCGGCAAGGTAGATGCAGAAGGTCTTGTCTTCGACGACGTAAGACTGAACCCACTGCACCTTGCCCGCCAGCTTGGTCAGCGCCGCATTGGAAGTCGTCGAGGCCTCCTTGAGTTGCTGGCCATTCAACTGCCCCACACCGGGCAGGTCGCGTTCGATCAGGAAGCGCTTCATGAAAACGCCTTGAAGTTGAACCCACGGCAATCCATGGCCCTGCGGCCGCGCCGTGGGAGGAGGCGACCGGCGGCATGCGTTGACGTGCGTCGAGCTTCGTCTTCGCCCCCTGTCCCACGTCGCTCGAGGCCAAAGGATTTTCGCATGAGTGATCCTCATCGATTGCAACGGCAGGTCAAAAGCTTTGTGTTGCGTTCACTTGAACAGCATTCAAGCGTAGGATGCCGAGCCATGCCCTTGTCGGCGACCCTGGTCCACCAGCTGCGCGCGTTCGAGGCGGTCGGACGGCATGGCAGCTTCAAGCGCGCGGCGGATGAATTGAGCGTCACCCAGTCGGCCCTGAGCCATCAGGTCCGCCATCTGGAGCAACACCTCGGTGTCGCGTTGCTGCTGCGGCTGCACCGACGCATCGAGATGACCGAGGAGGGACGACGGCTGTGCGCGGATTGCACCGCGGGCTTCCAGACGCTCGAGCGCGCCGTGCGTCAGCTGACGCACACCGACGCAGAAAGCACGCTGACCGTCGGCGTGGCACCGTATTTTTCGGCTCGGTGGCTCACGCCCAGACTGGGTCGCTGGTGGGCACGACATCCGAACATCGACCTGCAACTGCGTCACGCGTACCAGCCAGCGGATTTCCTGCACGACAAGGTCGACGCCGGCATCAGCTGGGGCCACGGCAACTGGGACCAAGCGGAAGTGAAGCGCGTGCTGACGGGCGAACTCGTCGCCGTGTGCAGTCCCGCCCTGCCGAGCCTGGGCGCGATCGCCAAGGACATCGGGACCTTGACCCGGCAACGGCTGATGTGCGAATTTGATCGGCGCCATTGGGAACTCTGGTTCCGCAATGCTGGCCACGTCGTCACCCGAAAGCTCGATGTCGTCGTGTTCGACGATTCGCACGCGTTGCGGCGCGCCGCGCTCGAAGGCCACGGCGTCGCTCTTTTCTTCCGCGGACTGGTCCAGGAGGACCTCGCCTCAGGCCAGCTCGTCCAGATTCTCGATGTGAGCGTCGACCCTGGAAGCGCCTACTACTTCGTGCGTCCGAAGGGAAAGCCAGTCGGCCCCAAGCTCGCCGCGTTCCAGCGCTGGTTGATGGACGAGGTTCGGCGTGCGCCTTTCGCGTAGCTGCGCAAGTCCATTTGCGAGCCACCGCGGACCCGCCGCCTCCCGACGTCCGAAATATGATGGAGCTCGCGCCTGCCGGCAGGAAGCCTCCGGCCATTTCAAAGACACAGCAACAGAGAAAGAGATATCACCATGGCAAACGCCTATTGGGTCTGTACCTACCGTGCCGTCAAGGATGCCGACAAACTGGCGGCCTACGCCAAACTGGCAGGCCCGGCCATCAATGCCGGGGGCGGGCGCTTCCTGGCGCGCGGCCTGCCCGCCAAGGTCTACGAGCTCGGGTTGTCCGAACGCACCGTGGTGATCGAGTTCGGCAGCGTCGAACAGGCCACCACCACGCACGACAGCCCCGACTACCAGGCTGCGTTGGCCGCGCTTGGCGACGGGGCCGAACGGGATCTCCGGATCATCGAGGGGACTTGAGGTTCGGTGACGTGCGAGGCCATTGCAACTCTTGCACAGGCACCGGTTGGCGATGACGCGCGCGGAGCTGCCCGAATTGGCATCCGCGCACTGGGACAGCCTGGCGACGATCTGGCCGTCGGTGCGCGTGAAGTGCAGCGAGAGGTGGTGTCTCGCGATACGCCAGCCCTTGGCGATGTGGCGCAAGGTGAACCGACCGCGCGATGGTGCCGTTCTTCGGAACGCCGGACCCGCCGGGGCTTCGATGTCATACGCCGCGTCCGCGTTATTGCAAGCGCCCGGAGCCGGGATCGCTGCGGGCGCCGGCGGCGCGGCGTGCGCGCCCTTTGCCCTACCATGCGCCCATGGCCCGCACACCATTTCTGACTGTTCGACCGAAGGGACCGCCCGCTTGATTCAGCTGCGCACCGCCGTCGCGCGATTGCTATGGCGCGCCTTGGCCGTGCTGTGCCTGCTGCTGGGCCTGGTGGGCATCTTTCTGCCGGTCGTGCCGACGGTGCCCTTCGTGCTCGTCGCCGCGTGGGCCGCGGGCCGCGGCTGGCCGGCGCTGGAGTCGTGGCTGGTCGGGCATCCGCGCTATGGCGTGCATGTCCGGCAATGGCGCGAGGGCGGCTTCGTGCCGCGCAGGGCCAAATGGGCGGCCAGCATCGGGATGATGGGCAGTGCGATCCTGCTGCAGTTCCTGCCCGTGCCCCACGCCGCCCGAATCGCCGTGCCCCTGTGCATGGCGCTGGTGGCCGCCTGGCTGTGGGCGCGTCCCGAGCCGCCGACGGCCAAGGGCGACCCGACACGGCCGATGACGAGGGAATAGGGGTGCGAGAAGCCGAACCGCGCGACGTGCGGGAGGGGGCAGCGGGCGGCCGCGGAGTGACCAAGGTCACATCGGCTCTGTGCGCTGCGTACTCCACCGACCAGCGGAAGTGGCCTAAATTGATGATCACTGAAATCGCGCACACGGCGCGATTCACTCCACCGGAGCACATGGCCATGAAACTCTCTTCCCGCGGCCTGTTTTGGTTGACGAGCGCACTGTCACTGATGGCGATGGCCGTCGCGCTGCTGCTTCCGAACCCCGCGATCGCGGCTGACCGCGTCGTCCTGAGCACGCCCGACATCCAGGGTGCCCTGATCGGCAGGGGCATGCGGTCGAGTGTGGACAGGGGCGCCTGGGGTCGAAAAGACGAGCGAGTTGGGGACATTTGAAGTCGGCTGGAATGCGATATTCCGAAATCGCTCATACAGACTTGGCGTCGACCGGGTCAGCCGAGTGCACCGAGACGGCACATCGCAACTCATGAGGCCGACGATCCAGTTCGTGCCAGAACGGTCGTCGGCGCCTCTGGCAGGGCGGTCAGGGTCGCCAGAGCGTTCGGCGCCGAAGCGACCAACCCGACCAGTTGGTGTGCGCTGTGCGCGTGTTCGCTCTGGACGTACCCCCAGCGGGCGACACCTTCATCGAGGCGGTCGAGGAAGGCTGGTGGTACGTGTCTGCGCTGCCTCTGGCGGCGAGCGCATGAGCGCCTTCTTCACCGCCGCTTCCCGCGGCGTGCGCAGCCGGCTGGCGACCCATGATGGCTGAACCGCTTTGCTCGTCAAGACCGATCCCCTCTTCAAGGTCGCGCACGCCGTCAGCGCTGCGACAACCCAGGCAACTCAGCGCGAGTGACAGGTCGGCGGACGTTCTCGGTGCCCATTGACACGCGCGCAGGGCGTCGAACAAGATGCCTGTGCGCCTGTCGCGGCGTCGAGGAGGGAGTTGAAGATGCATCCAGCAAATCGCGCACGAGGCGTTCGGCCGCTCCTGCGCCTGCTGACGTGGCTGACATGGGGCATCGCAGCCCTTGGCGCCGCGCCGGTCGTGTCGGCCGCGCCGAAAGCCAAGACGCCCTACGACCACTACCTCACCGGCAACCCGGCTGATGCGGGCTCGTTGCAGCCGCCGCGCTCGCCGTCAACGCTGTTGATGGGTGGTGGCACCGACGTCGACGCAGCGTTTCGCTGGATGATCGACAAGTCCGGCGGCGGTGATTTCGTCGTGATTCGTGCCACGGGTGCCGACGGCTACAACCAATACATCTACGAGATGGGCGGCGTCGATTCGGTCGAGTCGCTCGTGATTCCTTCGCTCGACGCAGCCAACGACCCCTTCGTCGTCGAGCGGGTGCGCAAGGCGGAAGCCTTGTTCATCGCCGGTGGTGACCAGAGCGACTACATCGAGTTCTGGAAAGGCACCGCGCTCGACGACGCGATCCGGGATCTGGTCCGCCGCAACGTGCCGATCGGCGGCACCAGCGCCGGGCTGGCAGTCCTGGGTCAATTCGACTTCGCCGCACTGAAGGGGTCGGTGACCTCGGCCGACGCATTGGCCAACCCCTACAACCGCCGCATGACGCTCGACCGCGAATTCCTGACTGCCGCCGCGATGACCGGCGTCATCACCGACTCGCATTTGTACGAGCGCGACCGCATGGGGCGCTTGCTCGCTTTCCTGGCCCGCCTCACCAACCCCGGCGACGGCTGGATCAGCGTTGAAGCGGCGCGCGGCATCGGGGTCGATCCATTGACCGCGGTGGCGATCGAGAAGGGCGTGGCGACCCGATTGGCGGACCGAGACGCGACTGGCGTCGACCTCGGTGGGTCCGTGTATTTCCTGCGGCCTTCGGTGGCGCCGACGGTGTGCGAGCCGCGCCGGCCCCTCACCTTTCGCAACGTGCTGGTCGAGCGACTGTCGGGCGCGGGGTCGTTCCACGTCAAGAACTGGACCGGCGTCGGTGGCTCGACGGCACGGTACGACCTGTCCGCCGAAGCCGGCGTGCTGATCTCTTCGCAGCCGGGGGGCGCGATCTACTGAACGGCCGATGGGTCGTGCAGGGCAGATTGGAAGCTCCAGGTCGCTTGGTCGAGATTCCAACCAGCCACCCCTGGTCGCGGCTGCTGCTTCTCGGTCAGTGATCCAGTGGCGAGATCCGACAGCGTCGCACCTGCAATTGCGGCCAGGCCTGAGGAGACGCTGAACTGCTTGACGGGGCCATTCGCCCTGTGCGCGGTGGCGCTGACAACTCCGCCATTGATAGGATGTCCTGCGGTCCGCCGGGTGCGATGATCCCCAGGGCGGTGCTGGAGCATCCGGCTCTATCGGCGTTGCACGACAACTCTGGAGGGACCACCATGGCGAACGTATTCTGGGGCGTCCACACGGCACTGACCAAGGTTCAGTTTGCCTCTGTGCTGGCCATCGGCGATTCATGGCTGTGGTATCCGGTTGACAATCTGGCCACCGAGCTGGGCTCACTGTTCCCGAGCGAAACCTTCGTGGTGATTGGGAAAAACGGCGCTGAGGCAGCGGATTGGGCACAGGGCGCCCGCAAGGCCATTGACTTCGGATTCGACATGTTTGCCTCCAGTTGCAAGGCCCTGATCCTGAGCGGTGGCGGCAATGACGTTGCGGGCCAGGATGACTTTCTCCGACTCCTTCAGCCGGACTGCTCGAGCTTCACGACAGTTTCAGAGTGCTGGCGCCAAACGCAACCCGTCGCGGTGATCACGGGCATCATGAATGCCTACCGTGAGGTGATCGTCCGCTTTCGCGCCTTCAACCAGCACGCCCCGATCGTGCTCCACAACTACGACAACGCGTGGCCGACCGGCAAGGGCTTGTTCGGCCCCTCGGATTGGCTGAAGGTGCCGATGGACATCGCCAAGGTGCAGGGAATGAAGCTGCGCCGGGACCTCTTCAAATCGCTCATCACAGCGCTGGGGGACGCGCAGGACCATCTGGCGCTGAGCGGCGGCCTCGGACCCATCATCGCCGTTGAGACGGCGGGAGAATTGCCGGAGGATGGGACAGAAGGCTGGTGGGCCAATGAACTGCATCCGACTCCCAAGGGCTTCCGGAGAATTGCGCAGAACCGATTGATGCCGGCCTTGGAGTTGGTCCTTTCATAGGGCTTGACTGAGACAGAGCCGGCGGAGGGCCTGATCCACTTGCACCGTCCCGTGACGGATCGACAAGGGGTCACGAGAGGGACGATCGATCAAAGCGCAAAGCTCTGCCATTCGACAGCCAGCCCTGAACGGGTCGAGGCGCCCGCGTGCATGGCGGTGGCATCGCGGTGGACCTGGCCTTGGCTCACACCGCCGTGGACCGCGCGGGCTCCACGGCGATCACCAATGGCTGATGGCTGCAGTCGCAGAGGTTGAAGGCAGATGCTCGTGGCCTTCGATGGTCGACCGGACAGGAAGGCTCGCAAGCCCAGGGTCCCATCAGGGTTGGCAGAAACGTCACGGCGGGTGGGCGCTCAGGCGAAACGCAACGGTCTGGCCTTCTCGATCGGTGGCACGTCCACTTGCCGGGACATCAACTTCTTCACATACGCTTCGTCCGGCATGCGCGGCGAAAGGAATGCGGGCATGTGCCAGCGCGGCGGCCAGGAGGTCCTCGGCACGTGCCCACAAACGCGCGGGCTGCTTCACTGGCGCTCATCTCACCTGCTCACCGTGCTGCGAAGGCTGCTGTCGGGCCCGTGTTTGCTTCGGTGATGTCGTCGACATTGGAAAAGCGCGACCGCGGTCCGTATCATCATCCAGCCTGCGCTCGACTGCGAGCAGGCTGGCTGGGCGGCCGACGCCTGGTGACCGTGAGTCGGTCCTCGAGCTTGCCAACCGTCCCGGCGACTCGGAGAATCTTTCTCGCACCGCACTGGCTGCTGTGCAGACGCGATGAACCCCGACCCTGCCCCTCCCGTCGCGCTGGTGGTCGACGATGAGCCTGTGACCCGCCTGATGGTGAAGCGGTCGCTGGAGAAGCTCGGCTGCGCTCCGGTCTTGGAGGCATCCGACGGACTCGCCGCCCAGAAAGTCCTGCAAGAGCACCCGGACGTCGCGCTGGTGCTGACGGACATCATGATGCCTCGCATGGACGGGCTGGAACTGCTGCGCTGGGGCCGTCAGGCGGTCCCGGACGCCATGTGGATCGTGCTCTCAGGGCTGGAAACCTTCGATTCGGCCGTGACCGCAATCCGCCTGGGTGCCTTCGACTTCCTGTCCAAGTCGCCGCACTCTGAAGAGATGGGCGTCGCCGTGCGCAATGCGCTCGAGCGACGGCAATTGCTGGCGGAACGCGAGCGGCTGCATCACGAACTGCAGCGCAAGGTGCGCCAACTCGAAGAGACTTCCGAAGTGCTTCGTCGCGACCTCGAGCGGGCGGAGGTGATCCAGCGCGCGCTGCTGCCGCGCAGCCCGCCCCCGATGGAGGGCTACTGCATCCAGGCGGTCTACCGGCCCGGGCAGCATGTCGGCGGCGACCTCTACGACGTGGTGCGGCTGGGCGAGCGGCACCTCGCCTTCTATCTGGCCGACGCCACCGGGCACGGGGTGACCTCGGCGATGCTGTCGGTGCTGTTCAAGCAGCGGCTGGTCCTGGTGGACCCGGCGACAGGCCTCGCGCTGCCGCCGGCGGAGGTGTTGGCCGCGGTGAACCGCTCGATCTGCGAGGCGCACGCCGCGCCGGGCCTCTTCCTGACCGCCGTCTTTGGCCTGCTGGATTCGTCGGATGCGAGCCTCACGCTGGCGTCGGCGGGCCACCCGCCCGTGCTGCACGCGCGCGATGGCCGGGAGACGCGCCTGATTCGCCGCACGGGACCCGCGCTCGGGCTGGCGCCGGACGCGCAGTTCCAGCAGGAGCGCCTCCAGCTCCTGGCGGGTGACCGGATCCTGCTCTACACCGACGGGCTCCTGCCCTCGGGATCGGAGCGCGAACTGGACCTTCTGCAACAGGTGCTCGCCAAGCCGCTCGCCAGCGCGCAGGAAATGATGGCCCATCTTCACCGCGAAGCGCCGTCCGTCGCGGATCGGGATGACGTGACCATCCTGCTCATCGATGCGCATGCGGGCGCCTCGTGGTTCGACAACGGCGCCGAGGTCCCCGCGGCCCATGACGAAGGCGCTGTACGGCCCGAGGACGAGGTCGTCTTCCATGGCGAGACGGATGGCAGCGCCCATCTTGCGTTGCGCGGCCGCGCCTCCTGGCTGCATTGCGACGCCTTCCATGAAGCGGCTCTGACCGTGCTGAAGGACGGTCGCCCCCTGGTGCTGGACCTGTCCGGTTGCGAGTACATGGACAGCACTTGTCTCGGCACGGTGCACGAACTGGTCGCGTGGGGTGGTGTGTCGCTCAGGGGCGTGGGGCCTGCGGTGCGCGCCCTGTTCGAAGAGCTGAGCATGCAGCAGGTGCTCGTCGCGATCCGCGAGGACCTGCCTGCCGCGCCCGAGCTCCGCGCCCTGGGCACGGGCGGCGACGAGGCCGCCGCGCAGAGTCGGATCCTGCGTGCGCACGAGGCCCTGTCCTCGCTGAGCGAACGCAATCGCGAGGAGTTCAAGGATGTCGTCGAGTCGCTGCGCGACGAGCAGGGTGGGCCGAGATGACCGTCGCCGTTCGCGTGCTGCATCTCGAGGACGATCCGGCCGACGCCGAGCTCATCCGCGGCCGGCTGCAGGGCGAGGATCTCAGCTGCGACATCGTGTGGGTGCAGAGCCGGGAAGACTTCGTCTCCAACCTGCACCGGCAGGCCTTCGACCTCGTCCTGTCCGACTACGAGGTCGGCGGCCTGGAGATGCTGCAGTACGTGCGGCAGCAGCAGCCGGAGCTTGTGCTGATCGTGATCTCTGACAGGTTGATGACCGAGGAAGAGGCGGTGGAATGCATGAAGGCCGGCGCCACGGACTACGTCCTCAAGCAGCGGGTGCGACGGCTGGGCTTCTCGGTGCGGCGAGCGCTCGAGGAACAACGGCAGAGGGCGGCACTGCGGCAGGCGGAAGAGAACCTGCGTGCCCTGAACGCCGAGCTCGAGGCGCGCGTGCGCCTGCGCACCGCCGAACTGGAAACAGCCAATGCGTTCCTGAACTCGGTCATTCACCAGATCCCGTATCAGTTCATGGTCAAAGACGCCGTCGACCTGAAGCTCGTGCGCGTCAACCGCGCCCTCGAGGAACTGACGGGGCGCAGCGAGCAGGAGCTGCTCGGCAAGACGGTTCACGACTTCGTCAGTTCCAAGGAAGAGGCCGATTTCTTCACGGCCAAGGACAAGGAGGCTCTGGCGCTGGGCCGCGAGGTCGACATCCCCGAGGAGACGTTGCATGCGCACGATGGCAGCGTGCGGATTCTTCACGCGAAAAAGATCCCGATCCTCGATGAGAACGGCCAGCCGCGCTACCTGCTGACCATGTCGGAAGACGTGACGGAGAGGAAGAAGAAGGAGCATGAGATCGAACGGCTGAACGCGGCCCTGGCGCACCGGAGCGCCGAGGTGGAAGCCGCCAACCGCGCCAAGGGCACCTTCCTGGCCACCATGAGCCACGAGATCAGGACGCCCATGAACGGCATGCTGGGCATGCTGGAACTCCTGAGCCTGTCCGAGCTCGACACCGAACAGCGCGAGACGCTGGGGCTCGTGCGCGAATCGAGCCGTTCACTGCTGCGCGTCATCGACGACATCCTCGACTTCTCGAAGATCGAGGCCGGCAAGCTGGAGGTACGCCCCGAAGTCGTCTCGATCAAGCGCCTGATCGAGGAAGTTCACAGCATCTATCTGGGCAACGCCAGCAGCAAGGGCCTGATCGTGCGGCGCATGGTCGATGCGCGGATCAGTCCGGCGCTGCGGGTCGATCCGGTGCGCCTGCGCCAGATCCTCAACAACTTCGTCAGCAACGCGATCAAGTTCACGTCCGAGGGCTGGATCGACATCAACGTGCAATGCCTGGGACGCGCGGATGGACAGGAACGCCTGCGCTTCGAGGTCAAGGACACCGGCATCGGCATCTCGCCCGAAGACCAGGAGCGGCTGTTCCAGCCGTTCACTCAGGCGGAAGGCGACGCTGCGCGGCGGCGGCCGAGCGGTACCGGGCTCGGGCTGGTCATCTCCCGGCAACTGGCGCAGCTGATGGGGGGCTCGATCCGGCTGGACAGCGAGCACGGCAGGGGCACGACGATCACCTTGGAGCTGTCGCTGCCCATCGCCGAGCCGCCGCCGGGTGGAGACAACGAGACGGGGGGTGCGCAATCGGTCACTACGGCCGCGCGCCGCATCGCACCCAGCACCGCGCAGGCCGAAACCGAAGGAACCCTCGTGCTGTTGGTCGATGACCACCCCGTCAACCGCATGCTGCTGATGCGCCAGGTGCGTGCCCTCGGCTACGCCGCCCAGACCGCGGACGACGGCGTGAACGCCCTGGAGATGTGGAAGTCGGGCCGTTTCGGCTTGGTCATCACCGACTGCCACATGCCGCACATGGACGGCTACGACCTGGCGCGCAGCATCCGCGAGCTGGAGTCCGACGCGGGGCGAGCGCGCGTGCCGATCGTCGCCTGCACGGCGAATGCGATGCAGGGAGAGGCCGAGTCGTGCTTCGCCGCCGGCATGGATGACTTCCTCGTCAAGCCGGTCGAACTGGCACAGCTCAGCGAAAAGCTCGATCGATGGCTGCCCCTTGCTGGCGCAACGCGGGTGTCCGCGGCGCCTGCCGATGCGAGCCGGGAAGCTGCCTCTTCGCCCAGACCGATCGATGAGGCGCTCCTCCATGCGAAATGCGCGGGCGATGCGTCGATGGTGGCCGAGGTTCTCGCGGCCTTCCGACAGACCTGCCAGGACGACTCGACCGCGCTGCGGCAGGCGGTGGCCGCCGAGGACGCTGCGCAGGTCACCCAGTTCGCCCACCGCATGGCGGGCGCTGGCAAGATGGTCGGCGCACTGGCGTTCGCGTCCGCCTGCGAAACCGTGGAGCGCGCGAGCCGGGGCGGGAACTGGAAGAGCGTGGTCGCGGCAATGTCGGCGTTCGACAATGAACGGATGAGCCTGGTCGCGTACTTTGAGCGCCACGGGCAACAGCAGATGCTGTCCTGATCCATGCGGCGACCGATGGCCGCCCGGCATCCTCATGCGCGCCTGCGCGAGCGGCCTGTCTAGCCAGTAGACGCTCTCCAAGGCCCGCGCGCCCGGTCGCTCGTGCGTATGGCAGCCGGACGTCGCAAGCCTGCATGAAGCAAGCGGTGGCCTGTTCGAGGCGGAGAGAATTCAAGTGTCACCAACCACCAATTCTTTGATTCGCTCCGTCGCCTCGACAAGACGCGGTCCAAGATCGTTCATGAGTAACTCGGGCGTCAAGCGACTGACCGGCCCGCCGATATTGATCGCATAGGGCTCGCGTCCGTCGCCGAGGTTCACCACTGCGCCGGCGAGCGCGTCGTGAATGCGCAGCCGCGCCGCGGGATGCAGTGCACACAGCAACGCCCGACCCATCGAGGTCGAGTGCAGTGGAATGCGGGCGCCGACGTCCAGTCCGAGTGTCAATCGCGCCTGCCCCCGTGAATGAGCCAGGTAAACCATTTCCACCCGGTGTCGCACACCGAGCGACACGGCGGCCTGCGAATACTCCGCGAGGTCATCGAGCACGGGTCTGGCCACTTGGGCAATCTCCATGCTCGATAGAACCTTGAAGCTGAGCGTCAGCCCGCCGGCGCTCAGCGCGTACTCACCGTTGGCCGGATTGTGATGAAGGAAGCCAAGTTCGGTCAGCGTGAAGGCCAGTCTCGAGACGGTGGCCTTGGGGAGCTGTGTGCGACGAGTGATCTCCTGATAAGTGACCCAGCGTTCGCCAAATCGAAAGCACTGCAGGACGCGCAGCATCACAGCCGAAGAGTTCGTGACGCTCAACGAGATCGTCGGTGGCGTCGACCGGGACTCGAACCTGATTGCCAACCGCAACGCGGCGGATACGGCTGCGCTGGACGTCGCCTATCGGTCGGGGATCGTGATGGACGGGAAGAACCACGCGAAGCATGCCGAGATCGACATGCGCGGCTACGACGATTCGCTGATACCAGCGGTGCCACTGGCTGCGGGCTCGTTCCTCACGGGTATCCATCACGTGTGGCGCAGCTTCGCGATCCGCGACCGTCTCGACCGCGACGCCGGCGGGCACGACAACCAGGTGATGTGGCGCTTCGGGCTCAGCGGCTTCATTGTCCCGCCGGGCACCATGGCCAGTGACGCCTTCCTCACGATGGACAAGTGGATGACGAACCTGAAAGCCGACACCTCTACCGCAGCGATCGAGCAGAAGGTGAAGTCCTCGAAGCTTGCCGAGGCGTTCGACTATTGCGTACTGAGCACCGACGCCACGCAGTCGACCAAGGTCACCGACAAGGCCATCTGCGATGCCGACCCGTTGCTGAACCCGGAATCGTCGCCCCGCCAGGTCGCCGGTGGCCCGCGTGCGGAGGACGTTCTCAAGTGCCAACTGAAGGCCATCGATCCGGCTGACTACGCGCCGGCGACGCTCACGGGCGGACAACTCGGTCGGCTCCAAGCCGTCTTCCCCACCGGCGTGTGCGACTGGAGCAAGCCCGGTGTGAGCCAGCAAGCGGCTGTCAGCCCGCTGACGTTCAAGTCGGGGCCTGGCGGCCAGCCCTTGCCGCAGGCGCCGAGCGCCGTTGCGGCCGAGTGAGGACCTGCCGCTAAGGCATTTGATCTGCGGTACAAAAGCCGGGGCCTGGTGCCCCGGCTTTTCGCTTGGGTCGAAAGGGCGGCTCAGGCCTTTGTGTGATCCGGCATTTGAGCTTTGCCAGGGACTGCGCCGCTCAACCACACCACGGCACATGGCGGGAGGGTCCGAGGAACACCTGCTGGCAAGGCGAAACGCGCAGATCTCACGGTATCAACAGGCCATTAGACTTCCCGCAGCCAGGCCACAGAGCGCCTGCACCCCAAGCTTCTCCATGTCCGTCGCATCTCCATCCATCTGGACCCCCTTGCGCCTGCCCGCATTCCGGGGCCTGTGGGCCGGCAGCGCCATCTATTTCACCGGGAACGCCATGCAGGTCATGGCGGCGTCGTGGCTCATGGTGGAACTCACGGGCTCCTCTTTCCTGGCAGCGCTCGTGCAGACCGCCGTCTTCCTGCCGATGTTCCTGCTGGCGCTGCCGGCAGGCGTGCTGGCGGACATCACCGACCGACGGCGACTGATCCTGACTGCGCTGGCCGTTCAGGTGGCGGTCGTCGTCGTCCTGTCCCTTCTCGCCTTGGCGGGATGGGCCGGACCGGGGACCTTGTTGCTGTTCACCTTTTCCGCCGGCTGCTGCACGGCCGTGCTGTCGCCGGCCTGGAACACCAGCTTGGCCGACGCAGTGCCGCGAGAGGACATGCCGCAAGCCATCACGGCGATGTCCATCGCCTGGAACAGCGCACGCGCATTGGGGCCGTCGGTCGCAGGCTTCGTCTTCGCGTGGCTGGGTGCGGGCTGGGTGTTCGTGGTCGCCGCCGTGAGCGCCCTGGTGATGATGCAAGCACTGCGGCGTTGGCCACCTGCTCCCCATGCGAAGTCGCCCTTGCCGCCGGAGCGCCTTTGGAGCGGCACCGTCGCAGGCCTGCGCTACGCCAGGCACTCGCCGATGATCCTGGCGCAGTTGCTTCGCACCGTGGCCTACAGCGGCACGGGCTCGGCCCTGTGGGCGCTGTTGCCCGCCATCGCGGCGCAACAACTCCAGTTGGGCGCCACCGGATTCGGCTTCCTCATGGGATGCCTGGGAACGGGCGCGGTGGCTGCAGGCTTGGTGCTGGGCAAGTTGCGGGCGCGCCTTGGGCTTGAGCGCCTCGTTGCATTGGGGTGCTTGGTTTTCGCGGCCGTGATGCTCATCGCTGCGTTTGTTCGCATGCCCGTGGTGGTCTTCGTCGCGCTGGCCATCGGCGGGGCAGCCTGGATGGCGGTCATGGCCACCTTCAATACCGCCACCCAGTCCAGCGCGCCTCCGTGGGTCCGTTCCCGCGCGGTGGCACTGCACACGCTCAGCGCACTGGGTTCGTTCGCCATCGGCTCGGCATTTTGGGGCGCAGTTTCCGGCGTCACAGGCCTGGCCATCGCCTTGAGCATCGCAGCCCTCGCCATGACGGGAGGCATGGTTCTCTCCCGCTGGCTGCCGTTGCGAATGGGCGCTTCGCAGGAGGTCACGCCCGTTGCCCTCTGGGAAGATCTGTTCATCAAGGAACAGCCTCTGCTGGCCGACGGTCCCGTGTCGGTGGAGATTGGCTATTGCATCCGCGCCGGCGAGGCAGAGGAATTCTTGAACGCCGTGACCCGGTTGCGCGCCGCGCGGCGCCGCGACGGCGCGACGCTCTGGCGTGTCTATCGCGACCAGGGCGATCCGTCGCGCTATATCGAGCGCTTCATCGTCGCCTCGTGGGCCGACTACTTGCGCCAGCGCGCGCGGGCCACGTTGGCCGACCAGGAACTGGAAGCCCGCGTACGGGCGTTCCTGCGCGAAGGCGAGGCGGTGACGACTCAACACTACATCGCCGAGCGGTGAAATCGCCAGCGCGAAGGGTTGGCTGGAGACATCGAGCTGCGGCCGCTTTCGGGCATTCTTGATCATCGCCCGGACGACAAAAGCCAAGCGCTCTTGGCGTTCATTGTCAATGTCGTGCGACATAGTGCGTCTCTCATGCAGATCCCAAACTCCGCTTCCGAGCTGGTGATCGCTCAGAGAAACATCCGGACCCACCGGATGCCCCATGCCGTGTGGCGAGACGCAGGTCAAGCGGTTGAGCCGGCCAGCGTCAAGACTCGACACTCCGCGTACGTGGGACTGCGTGTTCGCCCGGCTAGCCCGCATCGGCATTGAGCGCGATGTCGCGCCCGATGCGAGGGACTGGATGGGATGGTGGCCGATTTTGGACATACGACCCCCTTACCCCTTACAGGGACTTCCCCAAATAGTCAACGGCATTGCCATTGCAATCGAACACCTCCTGATTGGCGGCCTTCCTTACGACGCGGTGAATCGGTGCGAGGAGTCAAACGAGGAACAGACTGCACATCTACAGACGGCCTTGTTGCACTCGCGTTGCGAGTGCGGACCCAGATACGAACCGGCTCGGTGAGGCCCCATTCATTTTCCGTGGTATTCACACCTATCGGTGCCACAGGGGGTAAGTCGGGCTTGCTCACCGACGGTCTGACCTGTTGACTGCATCTACGATTTCACGTCTTGCAAGAACTTTCTTCCGAGAAAGCCGCGCTCGCCCCGATTCTCAAAGCCAATGGCAGTGATCGTTCCCGCCGCCAGCGCGATGCGATGACGCAACACGACATCGAACATGAGCGGCCGTCCGTCGAACGCTTCTCGCAGCGCAATGGCCGCGTCGGCGGCGAGACCCGCAGGGTCACCGGACGTCCGGCCATCGCGCCAGACGACGAGCACCGCATCGCCTTCGATCTGCACGACGTCGCCACCGTACGCGACGACGATGTCGAAGACCTCGCCGAAGTAGCGGTCCAGCACGGTGTTCAGGCGCTCGGCGCCATGTGGACCCTCCGCCTCGAAGCGCTCGGTCAGGGGCGACG
>Ga0247825_10001144_pt1 | contig 17305 bp, 17 predicted proteins | sample 13C_Vanillin_Day_FD_194413 | JGI IMG/M metagenome (GOLD analysis project Ga0247825, IMG submission 194413) | Soil microbial communities from agricultural site in Penn Yan, New York, United States - 13C_Vanillin_Day48 | ecosystem: Environmental > Terrestrial > Soil > Agricultural land | place... | reverse complement strand
GCTCGAACGCCGGACCGGTGGTCGCATCGTCGGCGGCGTCGCGGGTGGTATCGCCGATCAGCTGGGCGTCGACGTGATGAAGGTGCGGGTCGCGTTCGCCTGTCTCGCCGCGCTCGCCGGCGCGGGCATCGTCGGCTACGGACTGTTGTGGATCTTCACGGCCACAGGTTCCGACACCGAGAAGCCCAGTGCGTCCGAGCGACGGAGAGCGTACGGACTGATCGCGATCGGCCTGGCCGGTGCGTCCGCGCTGTCGTGGTTGTTCAGTGGCCGCGTCGGTTCGGTGATCGCGCCGATCATCGTGGTGGCGGTGGGCGCGGCCCTGGTCTGGCGCGAATTCGATTCGGAGGGGCCGCGCACCGTCATCGGGCTGCCGCAGCGTCCCACCGTCCTCACCTGGGCGCGGGTCCTCGGCGGCGTCACGTTGATCGTGTCGGGTCTCGGTGTGGTGATCCTCGCGCAGGTCGACTTCGCTGCGCTGCGTTCGTCGTTGCTGGCTGTGGTGGTCACCCTGGTCGGCGCCGGGTTGCTGACCGTGCCCCTGTGGTTGCGACTGTGGCGCGCGCTGGGCGCGGAGCGTGCCGCCAGGATCCGCAACGACGAGCGTGAGGAGATCGCGTCACATCTGCACGACTCCGTCCTGCAGACCCTGGCGCTGATCCAGAAGCAGGCCGACCATCCGCAGGAGGTCGCGCGGCTGGCCCGGGGGCAGGAACGGGAACTGCGGAAGTGGTTGTTCGGTGGGGGAGACGCCGACCATTCGAGTCTCGCGGAGGCGTTGCGCATCATCGCGGGCGAGGTGGAGGACCACCACGGCGTCACGGTGCGGCCGGTGACGGTCGGCGACGTGGCGCTCGACGTCGACGACACGGGCGAGGGTCTGTCGAAGGAGAGTTTCACGGCGGTGCTGGGTGCGACGCGGGAGGCTCTGGTCAACGCGGCCAAGCATTCCGGGGAGACGGACATCAACCTGTTCGCCGAAGCTGAGCGCGAACAGGTCAGTGTGTTCGTCCGGGACCGCGGCGTCGGATTCGACGTCGACGAGGTGTCCCCGGACCGTCAGGGCCTGGCGAAGTCGATCCGCGGACGGATCGAGCGGCGAGGCGGGCACGTCGACGTGCGGTCCGCGCCCGGCAAGGGCACCGAGGTGCGAATCCACATGCCGCGGAACGGCCGGACGTGGGCGGCAGCGGCCGCTTCCGAGGACTCGGACACCGCCGGCGTCGAGGACGTGCCGTTCAGTCAGGGTGCGTGAGCACCACTTTCGCCGTGTCGGCACACTGGTGCGCGGTGTCTGCTCGCATGCTGTCCCACTGAAGGGTAATGTTCGCCGGCGACACGACTGTGGGGGTCGTGTGGTCGCACCGTGCTGCGGCGGGGTGGGACGCGAGATGTCAAGGGGGGATTTCATGTTCGACCGTGAGGGTCTGCGCGTGCGCGAGCACGAGTTGCAGAATCAGATCGATTCGATGCTGGCCACGCTCGACCGGCAGACGCAGGATCTGCATGCCGCTCAGCAGCAGGTGGCGCAGCTGCGGGTGAGTGGGGCGTCGGCCGACGGACTGGTGCAGGTGGTGGTGAACTCGGTGGGCAGCGTAGTGGACGTGCACCTCGCCCCCGACGCGTTCCGGCGGTCCACTCCCGAGTCGTTGGGGCGTGCGATGACCGAAGCCGCCCGGCGTGCGGGCGAGGCCGCGCACACCGAGTCGACGCGCATCATGGGATCGATCGTGGACGCGACCGAGACCCTGCCGGATCTGCCGGACCTCGTTCCCGGTGCTCCGAGCCTTCGGGACTTCCTCCCGCGCCTCGAACCCGACGTCGGCGGCGTCCCGGCCGATCGGGAACCGGACCCGGACGATCCCGACGACGCGCGGTGGAATCGGCCGGTCCTGCGGGACGGGTGGCAGTGAGCGCGCAACTGTGGGTGGACCCGGCGCATCTGCGCAGCGTCGCGCCCCGATTCGATGCGCTCTCACAGCGGATGGCAGAGGTCGCCGCCGCACTGCACTCGACCCTCGAGGCCGAGGGGGAGTGCTGGGGCGGCGACGAGACCGGGACGACGTTCGCGAGCGGGTATGTGCCGTCCGCGGACGTGGCCGAGCGGTCGCTGGGGTTCGCGGTCGGGGCGCTTGCCGCGCTCGGATCCAGGCTCAGGAGCACCGCCGACTCGTTCGACGACACCGACCGCGGCACCGCATCCAGCCTCACCGGGCTGTTCTGATGGGCATCGAGGTTCCGGGCAGTGTCCGGTGGCTGGCAGAGAAGGTGGTCGGGGCGGACTGGCCCGACGCGGACGAAACGGCGATGGAGCGGCTCGGGCAGGGGTGGAAGGACGCCGGAGCCTCGCTCGACGACATCATCGAGGAGGCCGACGCCGCGATGCGGTCGGCGATGTCCGGGGTCAGTGGTGACGTCGACACCGCGATGGCGCAGCGCTGGGCGCGGATCGGTGCGGACGGGGCGCTACGCGAGTTGTCGGGGTTGCTCCACGAACTCGGCGACACCCTCGACTGGTCGGCCGACGACATCCGGGTCGCGAAACTGTCGATCATCGCGGCCCTGGTGGCGTTGGCGGCCGAACTCGTGGCGGTAGCCGCGGCCAGCGCGATGACGTTCGGTGCGGCGAGCCCGGCCGCATTCGCGGCGGAAGCGGCCACACAGGTCACCGTCCGGATGATCATCCGGCAGCTGATCACCTCGATCCTCACCCGCGCGGCGACGGGTGCAGCAGTAGGCGCCGGGATCCAGGCAGGCCTCGAAGCAGGATTTCAGAAGTACGAGATACACGTGGGTCGGCGCGACAGCTTCGACTGGGGCAACGTGGCCGAGGCCGGCGGCAAGGGTGCGGTACAGGGAGGTGTGAAGGGGGCGGTCAACGGTGCGTTCGGGCTGAAGTTCACCGACCCTCGTTCTCAGTTCGGGGGCATGCTCGGCTCGTACGTGCAGGAGGAGACGGTCGGCACACCGAGGTTCACCGACGCCGTCGTCGACGAGATGCTGGACCGGACCGGACTCGATGACGACGTCCGGCGTGCCCGCGACGAGATCGACGGGCGTCTGCCGTGAACGGGGTCGACAGCCGGCAGCGAGTCCGGCACGCCGGTCACCTCCGGCGTGGTGTCGCCCTCGTGCTGGACCTCGTATTGCACGCAGTCGTCGGCGCCGTGGTCGGAGTCGTCGTCTACATCGTGCAGACGGCCGGACAGTCGGTGCCGCCGAACATCGCGGAGGGAACGGCGGGGTTCGCGATGATACCGGCGTGGCTGGTGTTCTCGTTCGTCCACCGGACCGCGATTCAGGCGCGATTCCATGCGACGTTCGGCAAGTGGATGACAGGTCTGTGCGTCGTGCGGCCGGAGGACGGAACGTGGCCGAGCTTCGGATATCTGGTGAAGGCCTGGTTCCGCAGTGCCGGTGCGGCTCTCCAATCGGATACCCCGATGGACGGGGAAGACGGGATGCCGGCGGTGGTGCGGCGGCAGAGCGAATCATTCGACACGCTCTAGAGTGGGGTGACACTACCGCCCACGCGAGGAACAGCTGCAGTGACTTTGCCTGAAACACCCCCGTACCGTGTCTTTCTCGTCGATGATCATGCCGTTTTCCGTTCCGGTGTCCGCGCCGAGCTCGGCAGGGAAGCGGACATGGAGGTGGTGGGCGAGGCGGGCGGTGTCGCGGAGGCGGTGTCCGGCATCAACGCCACGTCACCGCACGTCGTGCTGCTCGACGTCCATATGCCCGACGGCGGCGGTGTCGCGGTGCTGCGGGGCATCGAGTCGGGTCCGGTGTGCCTGGCGCTGAGCGTGTCCGACGCTGCCGAGGACGTGATCGCCGTGATCCGCGCGGGCGCCCGCGGGTACGTCACCAAGACGATCTCGGGCGCGGAACTGGCCGACGGCGTGCGCCGGGTCGCCGGCGGTGACGCCGTGTTCAGCCCGAGGCTCGCGGGATTCGTGCTGGACTCCTTCACCGGACGTTCCAATGCTCCTGAGCCGCAGCTGGATCCGGAGCTGGATTCGCTGACGCCGCGGGAGCTGGAAGTGCTGCGGCTGCTCGCGCGCGGTTACACGTACCGGGAGATCGCGGAGGAACTGGTGATCTCGGTGAAGACGGTCGAAACGCATGCGTCGAACGTGCTGCGGAAGACGCAGCAGTCCAACCGGAATGCGCTCACGAGGTGGGCGCACCGCCGGCGGATCGACTGACCTCCGGGGTGTCAGGGCTGGGCGAGGAGGACGATCACTGCCACGAGCACGGCCAGGATCAGGATCGCGACCATGACACCCATGGCGATCGGCGCCCACGCCACCACCTGGTCGCGGACAGTGGGGGCCGGCGAACCGGGAGCGGGTTTCGTCGGGCGCGGCGGCCACTGCAACCGGCCGAGCGGCCGCGGCACGTTCTTGAGCGGTGTGCTCTGATGCACCGCGGGCAGACCGGCCTGGGTGGAACTCACCAGTTTGCTGCGCCGGCGTGAGTCGGGCAACGGCGTCGAGCGGTGTGCCCACGCCGGGATGGTGCCGTCTGCGGAATAGACGGGCGAGCCGACGAGGTGCGCGACGTTTCCGTCCCCGGCCATGGCCACCCGGGCCAGGGCGTCGCGGGCCTCGGCCATCGTCGGACGACGCGCCGGGTCGGGCTCGAGCAGGTGCAGCAGTGTGTCGGTGAGCGGTCCGGCCTTGCTGGGACGGTAGATCTCGGCCTTCGCGACCCGGTGCAGGAGTGCGATGGAATCGGAGTCGATCCCGAACGGCGGCTGGCCCTCGACGACGGTGTACAGCGTGGAACCGAGCGAGAAGACGTCGCTCGCCTCGGTGGGGTCCTGACCGCGGGCGACCTCGGGGGAGAAGTACGCGGGTGTGCCGGTGATGACCCCGTTCGTGGTGTCGGCGGAGTCTCCCTTGGCGCGGGCGATGCCGAAGTCACTGATCTTGACGGTGCCGAGTTCCCGGCCGCGGTCGGCGACGAGGATGTTGCCCGGCTTGATGTCCCGGTGCACGATCCCGGCGGCATGGGCGGCCGTGAGCGCGTCGGCCACTTGCGCGCCGATCTGGGCGACCTCGAGCGGGGGCAGTGTGTCGGCGATGTTCATCGCCTGGGCGAGGCTGCGGGACGGCAGGTACTCCATGACCAGCCAGGGCTCGCCCGCCTCGAGTGCGACGTCGTACATCGCGATGGAATGGCTGTGGGCGAGTTTGGCGGCGTTGCGCCCTTCCCGCATGGTGCGTTCGCGGACTCGGCGGGCCTCGTCGGGGTCGAGTCCGGCCGTCGTGGTGACCTGTTTGATGGCGACGTCGCGGTGCAGCAGGGTGTCCCGTGCGAGCCAGACCGCGCCCATTCCACCGCCGCCCAGTTTGGACCGCAGGCGGTATCTTCCGGCCACCAGGTATTCGGGTCCGATGCCCCTCTCGCTCTGCTCCTGCTCCATCACGCGTTCAGGTTAGAGGATTGTGCGGACACGGGATGCGCGACGGTCCTGACCTGGCCATTCGGGGTCCACTTGACGGGCCTCCACCGACCGGCTTTACTTGAAATGAGTTCGAAAATACGTTCGAACAAAGCGTCTGTTCGAGCCGCGTCTTCCCCGTGGTTGCCGACCGCTGTTGGTGCCGAGTGTCAGGGGTGTCGAGTTGGCTGAAGTGGCCGGCGAGCCGGGGTTTCCGGTGCCGGGGTCTCCCGAGTTGTCCGGGCTGTCCCGGCAGGAGCGTCTGGACTACCTCCGACGACGGATGGCCGCTGTTCCCGCGCGCGGTGAATCGGTGGCGAGCCGCGCCCCGGTGGAGAGTGCGTTCCCCACGACGGGTACTTCCGCAGCACCCGATTCCCATGCTGCCGGGGTACTCCCGGTTCCGGCTGCGCTGGCCGAACTCCTTCCCCGAGGCGGGCTCGTGCGCGGTTCGGTGGTGTCGGTGTCGGGTGCCACGTCGCTGCTGCTGGGGTTGGTCGCGTCCGTGACCGCGGGCGGCGGACACGTCGCGGTGATCGGGCATCCCCGGCTCGGGGTGCTGGCAGCGGTCGAGATGGGGGCGCAGCTGGAACGGCTGGCCCTGATCCCCGACCCGGGCGCCGATCCGGTGGAGATCGCCGCGGTGCTGCTGGACGGAATGGATCTGGTGGTGCTCGGACTGGGAGGGGCGTCGGTGGCGCCGTCCCGGGCGCGTGCGGTGGTGGCCCGGGCCCGGAGCAAGGGGTCGACCCTGGTCGTCACGGACGGGCACTGGGACGGCGCGGAGATGCGGCTGGAAGCCCGGGTGCACGGTTACGCCGGACTGGGCAACGGATCTCAGGACCGGGGATGCGGGCGGTTGCGTTCTCTCAGCCTGGCGGTGTGCGCCCGGGGGCGGTCGTTCCAGCCGCGCACCACCCGGCTGGACGTGCGGTCGGCGCAGGGCCGGGTGGAATGGGTGAGCACTCCGGAAGCGGTGGTGCCCCTCGCACACACTCCCGTCGCCGAGAGAGTGGAGGTGGTGGGTCTGTGAGCCGGGTGCTGGCGTTGTGGTGCCCCGACTGGCCCGCGGTCGCGGCGGCTGCTGCTGCGGACCTCCCGCCGACGCATCCGGTGGCGGTGACGTCGGGCAATCGGGTGATCGCCTGCTCGGCGCCGGCCCGCGCGGACGGGGTGCGCAGAGGGCTGCGCCGCCGCGAGTCCCAGGCCCGGTGCCCCCGGTTGCACGTGGTGGCAGCCGATCCCGACCGCGACGCGCGGCTGTTCGAGCCGGTCGCCTCGGCCGTCGACGCGGTGGCGCCCGGTGTCGAGGTGCTGCGACCCGGGCTCGTGGTGCTGTCCGCTCGGGGCGTCGCCCGGTACTTCGGTTCGGAGGAAGCCGCCGCGGAACGGTTGGTGGACCAGGTGTCGGCGGTGGGGGTGGAGTGCCAGGTCGGTATCGCCGATGAGCTGTCCACGGCCGTGATCGCCGCGCGCAGAGCAACTCTCGTGCCACCCGGTGAGGGGTCCGCCTTCCTGGCGCCGCTCCCGATGCGGGAACTGGCCGCCGAGCCGAGCCTCGCGGCACCTCACCGCGGTGAGCTGGTCGATCTGCTGCACCGGCTCGGGTTGCGCACGATCGGCAGTTTCGCCGCGCTGTCGGCGGGCGATGTGGCTTCGCGGTTCGGAACCGATGCTGTGCTGGCGCATCGGGCCGCGCGGGGTGAGCCGGAGCGCCCCCCGTCGGGGCGGTCGCTGCCTCCCGACCTGGAGGTCGAGGAACGGTGCGATCCCGTCATCGAACGGGTCGACGCCGCTGCCTTCGCGGGGCGTGCGCTGGCGGAGAAGCTTCATCGCACACTGTCGGACGCCGCGGTGGCCTGCACCCGGCTGTCGATCTCGGCGAGCACCGGCAACGGTGAGCAACTGTCCCGGATCTGGAGATGTGCGGAACCGTTGACGCCGGAGGCGACGGCGGACCGGGTGCGGTGGCAGCTGGACGGGTGGCTGACCGGGCGCAGTGAGAAGCGGCCCACCGCCGGTATCGCCGTCCTGCGGCTCGAACCGGTGGAAGTGGTGGCCGCCGGCGCCCTGCAGCTGGGGCTGTGGGGTGGAGTCGGCGACCAGGACGAGCGGGCCCGGCGGGCTCTGGTGCGCGTGCAGGGACTGCTCGGCGGGGAAGCCGTGCAGGTGGGGGTCCTCAGCGGTGGGCGGGGCCCGGCGGAGCGCATCACGTTGCTGCCGTTGGGTGACGAGCTGATTCCGCGCAACGATCCGTCGGAGCCGTGGCCGGGCACGTTGCCGGAACCGGCGCCTGCCGCGGTGCTGACCGCGTATCCGGAGGTGTGGATGTCGGACGAGCGGGGTATGGCTGTGACGGTCACGGAACGGGGGGTGTTCAGCGCGCCTCCCGCGCGGTTGCGGTGGGGGAGCCGAGAGTGGGCGGTGTGTGGATGGGCCGGACCGTGGCCGGTGGACGAGCGGTGGTGGGACCCTCCGGCCGCCCGGACGGCGGCCCGGGCCCAGGTGCTGCTGGAAGAGTCGCGGGCGCTGCTGGTGATCTGCACGGCAGGCCGCTGGTCGGTGGAGGGAATCTATGAGTGACACGGAGCGGGACACACCGCACCGCAGGGTCGTCGTCCAGGAATTGACGAGCCTCGACGGGTTCGTCGCCGGGCGGTCCGGCGAGCTGGACTTCTTCGATGCGGTGCCGGATTACGGTGAGGTGGACCGGTACAACCTCCGTCTGCTCGCCGACACGGACCTCGCCCTGCTCGGGCGCAAGACGTATCAGATGTTCTCGGACTATTGGCCCACCGAACAGGCGCAGGGTGAGGTCGTGGCCGAGATCGTCAACTCGATCCCGAAGCTCGTGTTCTCCTCGACGCTGGACAGTGCCCCGTGGGGGGATCGGGAGCCGGCGCAGCTGTGGCCGGGCGACGTCGTCGAGCGGGTGCAGCAACTTCGGCAGGAGCCCGGTGGCGACATGATCGTCTGGGGGAGCATCACCCTCGCACGGGCACTGCTCGCCGCCGAGCGGGTCGACGAAATCCAGTTGCACGTGGTGCCGATCCTGCTGGGGCACGGCCGCAGGCTCCTCGACGAGGACACCGGGATGCATGCGCTGACGTTGCTGGAGTCGAAGGGGTACGACTCCGGGGTCGTCACGTTGCGTTATCGGGTGGGGCGGGCGGCGTAACCCGCCCGGCGACCTGCCTTGCGAACCGACCGTTCGAAATGCTTTGCTGTGCAGAGGGTCGCGTGCCGGTGGCGGACAGCGTCAGGCATGGAGGCCGGCCACGGCCGCATCGTCGGGTCGTGGCATACCTCGAAAGGGTCGACTGTGACCATTTCTTTCAACCACACTATCGTCGCCGCCAAGAACAAGCAGGAGTCGGCGACATTCTTCACCACGTTGTTCGGACTGCCGGACGCCGTGCCTGCCGGCCACTTCCTGGCGGTCGCCCTCGACAACGGGGTGTCCCTCGACTTCGCGGAACCGCCGGTCGAATTCCCGCCGCAGCACTATGCGTTCCTCGTCGGCGAGGACGACTTCGACCGGATCTACGGTCTGATCGTCGAGTGGGGGCTCGAGCACTGGGCGGATCCGCGGCAGACGCTGCCGGGCACCATCAACACCAACGACGGCGGGCGGGGCGTCTACTTCCTCGACCCGTCCGGTCACTATCTGGAGATCATCACCCGCCCGTACGGGTCGGGCGGGTAGTCCGCGGCGGTCGCTAGTCTGGATTCTCGTGGAGACGAGCAGGACTACCCCGACGCGCGCCGGTATCGAGATCGCCTACCGGGACAGTGGCGAGTCCTCGGTGCCGGGGTCGTCGGGCGTCCATCCCGTGCCGGTGGTTCTGGTGCACGGGATGGGCGGTGACGGCGGCACCTGGGACCGCTTTGCCCGCGCACTCGTCGCCCGCGGGCGCCGCGTCCTCGTCGTGGATCTGCGGGGGCACGGTCGCAGTGCCCGCGCCGCGTCGTATCTGTTCGAGGAGTTCGGTGCCGACGTGGTGGAGGTGTGCGACAACCTCGGGCTGACGCGGGTGGATCTCGTCGGGCATTCGCTCGGTGGTCATGCCGCATCGCTCGCGGCCCAGGCCAGACCCGGGCTGGTTCGCCGGCTGGTGATCGAGGAGGCCCCGCTCCCGTTGCGTCCCGGTGACCCGGAACAGGTTTTCGCGAATCGGCTGCCGTCGCTGCCGGAACTGTGGCACGCGACGACGAGCCTGATCCGGCATCCGCGGGCCGCGTTCGCGTTCGACCGGTCGATGACGGGCTCGGCGCTCGAGCAGTTCCGCCGCCCGGATCCGTTGTGGTGGGACAGATTGCCGGACATCGAGGCCGACACGCTGATCCTGCGGGGCGGTCCGGGCGGAATGGTGGATCCGCGCAGACTCGAGTCCGCGGTGGCGGCGATACCGAACTGCCGGGTGGTGGTGTTCCGTAGCGGGCACAGCATTCACCGCGACCGTTACGACGACTTCGCGGCGGCGGTGCTGCCGTTCTTGATGCAGCCCGAGACGAGCTGACAAAAAGTCCGAAAATGTAAACCGCGACGGCTTCGACAGGACTAGCGTGGGAACCGAAGCGGGGGCTCGGAACGGGCCGGTTGTCAGACGAGCGCCCCGAAGCTGCGGGGCGTCCGACGGCGTCTTCCGCACGTCCGGAAGAAGGTCAACGATGTCGACACTCACGCCTGGACGCCCCTTTGCGCCCGGCAGGCAAGGGTTCAGCTCGCTCCGCGCCGGGGGCCTCAACTGGGACGCGTTCCCGTTGCGGCTGTTCACGAAGGGCAACGCCAAGTTCTGGAATCCCACGGACCTCGACTTCAGCCGGGACGCGGAGGACTGGGAGGGGCTGAACTCGGAGCAGCAGCGCAACTCCACGTATCTGGTCGCACAGTTCATCGCCGGTGAGGAAGCGGTCACCGAGGACATCCAGCCGTTCATGAAGGCGATGGCCGCCGAGGGGCGCTTCGGGGACGAGATGTATCTGACGCAGTTCTGTTTCGAGGAGGCCAAGCACACCCAGGTGTTCCGGCTGTGGATGGACGCGGTGGGCCTGACACGCGACCTGCATCCCTTCGTCGCCGAGAACCCGTACTACCGGCAGTTGTTCTACGAGGAGCTGCCGGGATCGCTGAAGGTGCTCGAGACCGATCCCAGCCCGGCCAATCAGGTGCGGGCCAGCGTCACCTACAACCACGTCATCGAGGGCAGTCTCGCGCTCACCGGGTACTACGCCTGGCAGAAGGTGTGCACGACGCGCGGGATCCTGCCGGGCATGCAGGAGCTCGTCCGCAGGATCGGCGACGACGAACGACGCCACATGGCGTGGGGAACGTTCACCTGTCGCCGGCACGTCGCCGCCGACGACAGCAACTGGGGTGTCGTCCAGGAGCGGATGGCGGAGCTGATGCCGATGGCACTGGGCATGATCGACTGGGTCAACAAGCAATTCGAGGTCCAGCCGTACGGGCTCGACGACCAGGAGTTCATCGCGTACGCCGCGGACCGGGCGCAGCGCCGGCTGGGGGCGATCGAGTCGGCGCGGGGACGCCCGGTCGAGGAGATCGATCTGGACTATTCACCCGAGGCCCTCGAGGAGAAGTTCGGCGAGGAGGACGCCAAGGCGATGTCCGAGGCCGCCGGCTGAGGCACGCGCCGCGGTGACAGATGGCAGGATCGGCTCATGGCGCTCACCGCACTCGACCGCAGACTCCTCGGCTGGTCTGCAGCATTCGTGATCTCGCAGGCGAACATCGTCCGGCTACTCGGCCCGGTGGCACCCCGGCTCGCCGACATCCAGACCGCCCGGTCCGCCCGGTCCTACACGGCGATCCTCGACGCAATGTCCGCTGCAGACAGGGCGCGCTACCGCAGCCACTACTACCCGGACTTCGTCCATCCCCTGATCTACGCGGTCGCGTTGCGCACGGGCGCACGACGTCTGGCGGAGCTGACACCACTCTCGGCGAGAACGCAGAAAGCGCTAGCGGCGGCCCCGGTGATCTCCGCGGCAGGCGACTACGCCGAGAACGTCGTCGGGCTGTATCTGCTGTCCCATCGCGAGCACATCACCGACGCGACCGTGCGCACCACCAGTGCGGTCAGCGTCACCAAATGGGTGCTGGCGCTCGGGACGCTCGGATATCTGTCCCAGGGATTCGTCCGGGTCTGGGCGGGACAGCTGTTCTCCCGCTAGATTCGGGCACATGTGTGCTGCCGAGCTCAGCGTCGAGTACTTCTCCGGACCGGCCGAGTTCCGGGAATGGCTCGGCGCTCATCACGACTCCTCACCGGGCATCTGGCTGAAGATGGCCAAGAAGGGGTCGGCGCATTCGTCGATCAACTACGACCAGGCTCTCCAGGTCGCGCTGTGCTACGGCTGGATCGACAGCCAGGTCCGCCGCGTCGACGACGACTTCTTCGTGCAGCGGTTCACCCCGCGCTCGTCGCGAAGTCCGTGGTCGAAGCGGAACCGGGAGTTCGCGGAGAAACTCGCCGAGGCAGGTCTCCTCGAGCCTGCGGGCGCGGCGGAGGTGGAGCGGGCCAGGGCGGACGGTCGCTGGGACCGCGCGTACGCGGGACAGAAGGCGGCGGAGATACCGCAGGACTTCCTGGACGCCCTCGCGCAGAATCCCGAGGCCGAGGCCTTCTACGCGACACTCGACAGCCACAACCGGTACGCCGTCTACTTCCGCCTGCAGGACGCCACGCGCCCGGAGACGCGTGCGCGCCGCATCGAGAAGTTCGTCCAGCAGTTGTCGGAGCGCAGGAAGTTCCATGACTGACCGATTTTCCCGACTGACACAATGGCATCGTGCCTGACACGATCACCGCCACCTGCTCTGCTCTGTCCGCGACCGACGAACCCCTCGCGGGCACCGCTGCGCATGTCACGGGCTGGGTGTGCCTGGAGTTCCCCGGCGCGTGGGGCCGGGACGTACTCGACGGCACCGCGCTCGGACCGGACCTGGCCCGTGAGCTGGACGCCCGCGCCGACGCGGCCGGGGTGCGGGTCATGTTCATCCGCCGGCCGGGCCGCAGCACCGCGGCCCCGGATCGGCGGACGGTGCTGCTGGCGCAGTCGCATCCCGCGCGGTCGTGGTGCGAGCGGCTCGAGATCGGCTTCCCGGAAGACCTGCTCGACCTGGACCTCGGGCTGATCGCGGGGACCGCACCCGGTCTGGGCACACCGGTGACGGACCCGGTCGTGCTGGTGTGCGCGCACGGGAAGAGGGATCAGTGCTGCGCCGTCCTCGGACGGCCGGTCGCGGCCGGCCTGGCCGCGGAGTTCGGCGACGCGGTGTGGGAGTGCTCGCACACGGGTGGGCACCGGTTCGCGCCTTCGCTGATCCTGCTGCCGACGGGGTACACCTACGGCCGGTTGTCGACGCAGGAGAGTGTCGACGCGGTCCGCGCCGCCGCCCGGGGCGAGGTGTACCCGACCGGGCTGCGCGGCCGCAGCTGCTGGGACGCACCGGGGCAGGTGGCGGAACTCGCCGTCCGCGATCTCGTGGACGCGGCCGCGGACGAGCTCACGGTGGACGCGAACTCGGTTGTCGCGCATCGCGACGGGCGCCGCTGGGTGGTCGACCTGGAGGAGTGGGAGCTGCCGCCCCGGCCGGCGAGTTGCGGGGCGGCGCCGAAGCCGGTGCGACCCGTCGTCGCCACCGGAGTCCGCGCCCTCGCCCCCTGACTCGGTCACCAGTGGGTGCCGGGCACCAGCCTTCCGACCTTCCGGGCGGCGCGGCCGAGGACCGACGACGGGTGGTGCCTAGGTTCCGGCGTGTGCTGAGGTGCCGGCGCCGCGTCGTCCGTGCTCTGCCCCTTCGCCGCCGGGGAATCGGGGAACATGCGATACATCTGGTGCATCACGCGATCCTTGACGGCGGGTGCGAAGACGTGGCCGAGTTCCCCGAGCGTGCCGGTCGGGACGTCGATGCGCTTGGGGCGTTCGATCAGCGCCCGGACGACCATTGCCGCCGCCTTCTCCGGGGAGGTGATCGGTCCGATGTTGTACCGGCCGGTGGGTGCGATCATCGGCGTCTCGACCAGTGGCATGTGGATGGTGGTGAACGTGATTCCGTCCGAGAGGGTTTCGGACGCCGCGACGTCGGTGAAGCCGTCGAGGGCCGACTTGCTGGCGACGTAGGCGGCGAACCGCGGCGTCGCGCCCTGGACCCCGGCGCTGCTGATGTTGACGATGTGCCCGAACCGCCGCTCGCGCATCTGCGGGAGGAAGGCGAGGACGAGCCGGACCGCGCCGAAGTAGTTGACGGCCATGGTCCGCTCGAAATCGTGGAGCCGGTCCGTGGAGTGGTAGAGGCCCCGCCGGATCGACCGGCCGGCGTTGTTGACGAGCATGTCGACGTGATCGTGCTCGGCAAGAACTGCTTTGACGGTGTGCTCGACCGACTCCTCGTCGGTGATGTCGCAGGGGTACCCGTAGGCGTCGCCGCCCGCCGCACGGATCTCGGCCACCACGGCGTCGAGTTCCTCGGTGCGCCGGGCGAGGAGAATGACCTTCGCGCCCTTGCGGGCCGTCGCGATCGCGGAACTCCGGCCGATTCCGGACGACGCCCCGGTGATCACCACGTGCCTGCCCACGAGCGGTCCGGCCGGGTGGGGCCTGCGCGCTCGATCCGGGTCGAGGTTCTCACGCCAGTACGACCACAGCCTGTCGGCGTACGACGCGAACCGGGGGACGTCGATGCCTGTGCCGCGCAGCGCCTCCCGGGTGTCGTCGTTCACGAACACCGTGGGCAGTGTCATGTTCTCGACGAGCACGGGCGGGATGCCGAGAGCGCCGAGCACCACCTTGCGGCCCGTGTCGAGGGCCGAGTGGGGGGTGGGAGTGAGGAAGGGGCGGACGAGTCCGCCGGGGAGTCCGGCCGCGGGATGCGGTGCACCGGCGGCCCTGGCGAGCGCGGCGTAGATCTCGCGGACCGGCTGGGGGCGCGGATTGACGAGATGGAACGTCTGGCCGTCCCGTCCCGGTGCCGACATCAACTCCACGATGGCCGCGGCCACGTAGTCGACGGGGACGACGTTGGTCGAGCCGATCCGGGGGACGGCCACGGGCAGGGCCGCGGGGAGTTTCGCGAGCGCCGCGATGGCGGGGAAGAGGTAGTACGGGCCGTCGATCTTGTCCATCTCGCCGGTGACCGAACTGCCGACCACCGCGGAGGGGCGGTAGATTCGCCACCGCAGGCCGTCGGCTTCCCGGACCAGCTTCTCCGCCTCGAACTTGGTGCGGTGATACGGGGTGGGGAACCCCTGCCCGAGATCGAAATCGGTTTCCCTGAACGGACCTTCGTGGTCCCCCGCGACGGCGATGGACGAGACGTGGTGCAGCGTCGCATCCAGTTCCCGGGCCAGCGCGATCACCGAGCGGGTGCCGTCGACGTTCGTGGTGGCCTGTTCGTCGCCCGCCGTGAGGTCGTAGATCGCGCCGAGATGCAGGACGTGGTCGGCCGCCGGCGCCGAGGTGAGTCCGAGGCCGGGCTCCGTCAGGTCGCCGATCAGCGGATGCACGCGTTCGCCGCCCGGCATGCCGTCGACGAGCGCCTCCCAGCGCGCGACGGACGCGCGCCGGACGAGGACGTGGATCTCGGCTGATGCATCGCGGTCGAGGATCAGGGGCAGCACGTGCCGACCCAGGAAGCCGGTTCCGCCGGTGACGAGGTAGGTGGACATGACCCGAACTTACTCCAAAGTAAGATAATGCACTAGTGGCCCAGACCCACCTTGGCGTGCACCTTCTTCATCCAGGCCGGAGCCCACCAGTTGGCCTCGCCCATCAGCTTCACGAGGGACGGAACGAGGAGCATGCGGACCACCGTCGCGTCGACGATGAGTGCGACGATCATCCCCACACCGAGGAACCGCATGATCGACAGACCGGAGATGGTGAACGCTCCGGTCACCACCACGAGCAGCAGCGCCGCGGCCGTCACGATGCGGCCCGTGCGCTCGGTGCCGAAGCGCACCGCCTCCTCCGTGGTCGCGCCTGCCTCGTGCGCCTCGACCATGCGTGACATCAGGAACACCTCGTAGTCGGTCGACAGGCCGAAGACCACGGCGAGGATGAGGACCACGAACGTCGCCTCGAGCGGTGCCGGACTGACCCCGAGCAGACTCGCGCCGTGGCCCAGCTCGAAGATCCACGTGAGCACACCGAACGTGGCGGCGAGGCTCAGCCCCGCCATCGCGACCGCCTTGATCGGCAGCACCACCGAGCCGAACGCCAGGAACAGCAGCACGAGCGTCGAACCCACCATGATCGCGATCATCACCGGCATCCAGTGCACGATCGCCGCGTTCCCGTCGTCGACGGTCGCCTGACCGCCGCCGACGAGGAGTTCGGTTCCCTCGGGTGGCGTGATGGCACGGAGTCCGTCCACTGAGGCGCTCTGGTCGTCGGTGGTGACGCCCTCGGAGTAGACGGCCTGGACCGCGACCAGCTCGTTGCCGGACGCGACGACGGTGGCCGCCCCGATGCCCTCCACCCGGCCGGCGGCCTGGGCGACCGCGGCGCCGTCGGCGGCGGTCGGGGCCGTGCCGTCGGTGCCCCGGAGAATGAGGGTGGCGCCGTTTCCGGTGGTGGGAAATTCGGTGGTGAGAGTGTCGGTGGCGATCCGGGCGGAGTCGTTCTCCGGGAGCGCCGTGTACGTGACCTCGCCGAGTGATGCGCTGAGCAGGGGCGAGGCGAGGACCATCAACCCCGCGACGATGCCGACCGCGATGGCGACCGGCCGCCGCATCACCCAGGTGACGACGGAGCCCCAGAACTTGCGGGCGCGAACCTCCCCGCGCTGCGCCGCATCCTTGCGCCAGGTCAGTGCGTTGATGCGATGACCCAGGATCGCGAGCAGCGCCGGGACCGCGGTGAGCGACAGCAGCGCCGCGCTCGCGACCGCGGCCATCGCACCGAACCCGAGCGACTTGATCACGTCCTGCGGAAACACGAGCATGCCCGAGAACGCGCACACGAGAAGCAGACCGGAGAACAGCACGGTGCGGCCCGCGGTCAGGACGGTGCGCCGGGTCGCCTCCGCGACGTCGGCGCCGGACTCCAGTTCCTCGCGGAAACGTCCGACGACGAACAGGCCGTAGTCGATCGCGAGCCCCAGGCCGAGCAGGGACGCCACGTTGATCGCGAACGAACTGACGTCGGTGAACAGGGTCAGCAGGCGCAGGGTGGCCAGGGCGCTGAAGATCGAGAGCAGCCCGACGAACACCGGAACGGCCGCGGCCACCAGACCGCCGAAGATGAAGACCAGCAACACGAGAGTGATCGGGAGCGCGATCGCCTCGGCCAGCACCAGGTCCTGTTGCAGCCGGTTGTTGAACGCCACACCCACCACCGAATTGCCCGCGAACTCGGTGTCGATGCCCTCCACCTCGAGCTTCGGCAACAGGTCGTCGAACGTGGCGGCGGTGATCCCGGCGTCGGGGTCGACGGTGATCGCGGCCGACGCCTTGGTGCCGTCCTCCGACACCATCAGCTGCTTTCTCGCCGCGTCCGCGGTCCAGTACGACGTCACCGAGTACGTCGGCACCTCGGCGGCGAACCGGTCGAGACTCGCGGTGACCTCGGGGCCGATGTCGTCCAGGGTCTTCCCCTCGGGTGCCGTGTAGATGGCGATGATGTCCGGCGTCTGCGGACCCAGGTTGTCCTGGACGATCCGGGCCACTTCGGCGGATTCGCTACCGGGATCGGTGAACCCGCCCGAGCTGAGTTTCGCGAAGACACCGGTGCCCCACGCGCCGCTCACCAGAACGGCGACGACGGCGAGGCTCAGGACCCACCATTTGCGTGAAACAACGGTCGAGGCCCAACGTGTCATGCGTCATCTCC
>Ga0247825_10001143_pt1 | contig 17309 bp, 21 predicted proteins | sample 13C_Vanillin_Day_FD_194413 | JGI IMG/M metagenome (GOLD analysis project Ga0247825, IMG submission 194413) | Soil microbial communities from agricultural site in Penn Yan, New York, United States - 13C_Vanillin_Day48 | ecosystem: Environmental > Terrestrial > Soil > Agricultural land | place... | reverse complement strand
AGGGCCACGAGCGACATGGCTGCGACCGTCGCCTGGTTCTTGGATCGATCCCCGTCACTCCAGCTCCGCACGACCCCCAGCAGCGGATACAGCGCCCCGCCCAGAAACGCCACCCCCAGAGCGAGCATTGCAACGATCAGCATTCTTGTCTCCTCCCTACCAAGACCGGGCATGAGTTGCCCGGTGGGCAATGTAGCGCCGCATACCCACATTTCTCGGTCATGCCGACTTCTGATGCAGGCCAATGTGGTCGAGACCTCCACCGCCGGCGATTCCTGCGAGACGCTGCAGCTGCTCGCCCATGCTGCGGCTGCCGGCCAGCGGAGTGCGGGCGTGCGGCCATACGGCGGTGACGATCCGGCTGTAGTCACGCCCCGCCAGCACGACGACGTCCGGGGCGCCGAGGAGTCCTCGGTCAGCGGCCTGGGCGTGGACAGTGTCGGCGGTGACGGAACCCGGGCGGCCGAGGCGCATCTCGTACGGGGCGACGACTGTGTCGAGGTCGAGCAGGGCCGTGCAGTCCGGAAAGTTTGTGGATGCGCTCGAGAGGTGCCAGTCGGCAGGCAGCCTCTTGGCAAAGTCGGTGGTAGGAGCCGGTATAGAGGGCTCCAGCGGGGGCTGGCTCGCCGCGTTTGCGTCCACCACACAGCACGATCATCAGAGGCGAGGCCGCCGCCTCCTCGGTGACGGGGTGACACCGTGTGCGGGTGCCGTAGTGGCGGCGGCGCGGTGGTCGTGGGTGACGTGGTCAGCAAGTGTCCCGTCCAGCCATTCCCAGCCCGGCCGGTGGCGGAGGTCGACGACGCCGTGGCGGTGACCGGCGATCAGGAACGGGGTGTTCCACAGCAGCAGATCGGTATTCGGCAGGCGCTCGATGCCGTCGTGACGCCGGAACAGTGTGGTGGTGGGACCGACCGAGAGCGGGATGCCGCCGTGCCGGCCGCCGCCCTTCGGGCCGACGCCGGGACGGGAGAACACCAGACCCACCTCCACGACCAGGCCGGCACCGGGGGTCGGAGGTGTCAGGGTCGGATCGGTGTAGCGGTAGGTCGGGCGAATCAGCGCAGGCATGTCAGGTCCTTTTGTCGGAAGCAGAAGGGGGCGCGCGAGATCGGCGGCCGACGAGGGCATCTCGCCGAGCCGGGTGCGCGGTTTGGTGGTTGGTGACGTGGGTCAGGCGGCGGGGTCGAGGGGTTCGAGCTTGGCGCGGGTGATCACGGTCTGGTCCTGGTCACGGAAGATTTCGTGGTCTTTGACGGTGGCGCACAGGATCCGCACCCGCTGGCCGGGTTCGTAGTCGCGCACACCGGTGGCGAACCACTTGATCAGCAGGTTGCCGTCGGTGCGGAGCACGAGCAGGGTCTTGGCGCCGTAGTGGCCGTCGATGATGCGGGAGACGGACGGTCACGGTGGCGCCGAGGTCGGTGACCTTGGCACCGGTCGGGGCGGGGAAACCGGGGACGAGGGTGGCGCGTTCGGCTCGCAGCTGCTGCTGCCGGGCGTAGACCGCCACCAGTGAGGCGGCGATACCCACCGACTTCGCAGACACGTACTCCCCGGCGAGCAGGGTGCGCAGGTTCATCCCTTAATCCCTGGCCGCACCGATGGTCTCGGCGGAGGCCAGGACGGCGTCGATCAGCTCGGGCTGCTCGGGCCCGGATCCGGCGGGCCTCCGCCGCGCCGTCGTCGAGTTCGCGGCGCACCGCCGGGTCGCGGATGAACGCCAGTCCCCACCCGGCGGTCGCGATGGTGTCCGCTGTCGCGGGAATCTCGCGGTCACGGCCCGGGCGCGGGAGATGTAGCCGCGGCCGCCCTCGGAGAACGCGCGGGCGAGGGCGATGGGGTCGAGCGTGTGCAGCGACCGGTCCCCACCGGCCGCCGGTTCGCCCCACTCGTTGCCGCCGAGGTCGGGCAGGTGCTCGTCGTCGTATTCGAGGGTCCACAGTCCGGCGACCTTCACCCCGAGGAACTTCGGTGATGCAGGAGGCTCCGACCTGCGTGATCTCACCGGTGCCGGTGTGGCGCACCACGTACTTTCTTGGCGCGGCGGCGGAACTTGCCGCAGTAGTCGCAGTGCGGGGTGTCCGGGCGACTCCGGCCGTCGAGGTTCTGGCCCGGTGCGCAGAAGGTCACGTAGTCGGCGTCCTCCTCGACCAGGCGGGTGACGAACAGCCAGCCGTCGAACCCGATCCGCGGGGCGGACAGGGTCAGGCGCATCCGCTGCTGTGCGGTGGTGATGCCGAGGGCGTTGGTCTCCTCGTGGGTGTGGGGGTCGAGGACGTAGGTGAACCGTTCGGCGATGTTGTTGCGCGCCAGGCGGGTGTTGGCCTTATCGATCTGCGCCAGCGCGGCCGGCAGGTCGTACGTCACGGCTCCCCCATTCGTCGCGGTCTCACTTCCCCATCACCTTACAATTTAACATTGCGATGTTGCAACCCGGGAGGGAACCGGCCACCGATCAGCACCGGATACACGCACCGGCCCGGAACCGGACGTGCCCCGCATCGGCATCGATGCGGGACACTCACCCTCGAGTAGGGATGGCGGAGGCTGCTGTCGGTTACCCGCGGGAGAGTCCGGGCTGGATCTGGATCTGCCCGGGGTTGGCCTTGGTCTTGCCGACCGTCCACTCGCCGTCCGCACCGCACACCAGCGCGCCATTGCGATCACCGGGCTTGCCGTACGTCACCGTCTCATTTCCCTGCGAGTCCGTGTTCACGATCGGACACGGACCACCGGTGGGACCGTTCGGACCGATCGGCTCGGCCTGAGCGACGGACGCCGCCCCGACCGCACCCAGAACCGAAAAGGCAGTGAAGGCGATAGCAGCAACGGTTCGGCGGGCGTTGATCATTGGCGTTTCTCCTGAGGATGTCGGGGAAGTGCGTCGGTGACAGGTACAACTCTGCCCACGACAGCGCCCGTATTGAAGCAACCCCAGGGGGCTCGATCGCCCACCCCAGGCGGTGGACGCACCCCACCCCCAACAGAGGTCGACCTCGACACATGCACCGACCGGGAACACCGACACACCCAGCACGGTCGACACCCCGGCGCCTGGCTTCACTGCACCAGGCCCTACATCCGTCATGCTCCGAATAGATTCGAAGGGAAGGTCCGTGCACTGGACCAGATTGAACACACTCACCAAGGTGCAACTCGCCGGTCACCTAGCGGGCGGTGTCCGAACCCACTAAGCGGCAATTGCACTCGCCGCCGGATCACCCTGATATTGGTGATAGCGCGGGCCGGACGAAGCGGTGCACGACCTGCGGAGTAGCCTGGTCGTCGCCCCGCTCAGCGCCGGAGTGCGGCCGCGGAGAAGTCCCGCCGCAAGGCGTCACAGACATCGGACGGCGTCCGGGTGGATGATGCCGCGCGGCGGCGATCGCACTGACCACCTGGTGGACCCGCATCCCGTCGAGATAGGACAGGACCTGTTGGTGCTTATCTGGGGACTGAATGGGGGCCGGACGCCTCTTCCCGTATTCGACCGAGGGCGGCCTTCCGTGCACCCGTAACGTGATTCCGTGCGGCTCGTCGTGCCGCTGCTGGGTCGCCGGCAAGGAGCGCATCGAGAATCCGCTGGTGGTCCGCGCGGGAGCGTTCCAGACGCCCGGGAACTTGCAGCGTCGTCTCCATACCGCGGGAGAGTATCTCGTGCAGGACGCCCTGAGTGCGGGCGAGGAAGCGATTCCCGGCCGCTTCGACGATGCGCATGTGGAAAGCTGCGTCGAGTGCCTGGAGGTGACGCCAATCGATCTTCGGCTCGAGGCTGGCAGCGTTGAGAGCCTCGTACGCTTCGGACACTTTTTCGAGCCTGGCTTTGTCACCGTTGCGCGCGGCCCAGGCAGCGGCGGGCAACTCCAGCACTTCGCGCATGTCGAAGAGTTCTTCGATGTCGACTTCTTCGGCGTAGAGGGCCTCGCGCAGGTTGCGGGTGGTCTCCGGGTCTGCGACGTACACCCCGGACCCGTGCCGGACGTCCACTCTGCCCTGCGCCTTCAGGGAGCGAAGAGCCTCTCGGAGTGAGGGCCGACTGGCTCCGAGCATGGCAGCCAACTCGCGCTCCGGAGGTAGTCGGTCGCCCGGGCGAAGTTGGTCCTTCGCGATCACATCGAGAATGCGTCTCGCTATGAGGTCGGAGACGCGTCCCCGCTGAAGCGACTCCCACATTTCATCGGCTGCCATGGAGATCTCCTTCCCGAAAATTTGGTAAGACCACTTTACCTCCTGGGCGAGAATTCTTCTTCATTGACTCTTGCGTCGCGCGTCACACCGTGCCAGACTCCCAGAAGAGGTAAGACCTCTTGCCGAAATAGGAGGAAATTATGAAAGACGCAACCCGAGCGCCGGACTTCCTCGCGCACCACGACGGCGACGTCGTCGCAGTTGCAGTGCGCGATCTCGATCCCGGCGCTGTAGAGGGTGGCTACCTGCGCGGGCCGGCATCGGTCAGCCTCGAATTGCTGGACCCAATCCCTTTGGGGCACAAGGTTGCATTGGTTGATCTCGAGGCCGGACAAGACGTCATCGAATACGGACTGCGCGTCGGTGTGACTACCGAAAAGATCACCCGCGGCTCATACGTCCATGTTCACAACATTAGGAGTGCACGGTGGCACAACAGCATCGCCTGACCGGATACCGCCGAGAGAACGGCACCGTCGGCATCCGCAATTACACGGTGATTCTGCCGCTGGACGACCTGTCCAATGCAGCCGCCGAAGCGGTCGCCAAGGTGGTGCCCGGAACGCTCGCTCTGCCGCATGCATACGGCCGCCTTCAGTTCGGGCCTGACCTGGACCTGACCTTCCGTACCCTGATCGGGACCGGTTGCAACGCCAACGTGGCCTCGGTCGTGGTCATCGGCATCGAGCCGAACTGGACCGACCGGGTAGTTCAAGGAATTGCCAAGACTGGCAAGAAGGTTCAGGGATTTTCGATCGAACGCCACGGGGATCTCGAGACGATCGCGAAGGCCTCACGGGTGGCCGCCCAGTTCCTTCAGGACGATTCCGAGAAGCATCGCGAGCCGGTGGAACGCAGTGAGATCGTTCTGTCGGTCAAGTGCGGCGAATCCGATACCACCAGTGGGTTGGGATCGTGCCCGACCACTTCCGAAGCGGTGGACCGCTGGGTGGACGCCGGCGGCACGGTCTTCTTCGGTGAAACCACGGAGTTGACCGGAGGCGAGCATCTGATCGCCGAACGGTGCGTCAATGACACTGTGCGCGAGAAGTTTCAGTTCATCTACGACGACTACATCGCGATGGTCGAGCGGACCGGGGCGAACCTTCTCGGATCCCAGCCCACCCAGGGCAACATCCGGGGCGGATTGTCGACGATCGAGGAGAAGGCGATGGGCAACATCGCCAAGACAGGCACGAAACCGGTGGTGGGTGCGTTGGCGGCGGCGGAGGCACCGACCTCGGGCCCGGGGCTGTACTTCATGGACACTTCGTCTGCGGCCGCGGAATGCATCACGCTGATGGCCGCCGCAGGAGCTGTCGTGCACCTGTTCCCCACCGGGCAGGGCAACATCATCGGCAACCCGATCGAACCGGTGATCAAGCTGACCGCGAATCCGACCACCGCCGAGACCATGAGTGAACACATGGATCTCGACTGCTCGGGTCTGCTCCGCCGCGAGTACGACCTCGCGGCGGCCGGTGACCAGCTCATGGCGGTCATCGACCGGACCACCAATGGACGACTCACCTGCGCTGAGGCGCTGGGCCACCGCGAATTCGTGATGACCCGTCTGTACCCGAGCGCGTGACCCGGTGGCCGGGGGTGGGCAACGCCCTCCCCCGGCCTCTCAGAGTAAGGAATTCACAGATAATGGCGAATACACCGAGCGTTCTCATCGACGGTGCGTGGCACGAAACCACCGAACAGAAGGATGTGCTGAACCCCGTGACGGGGTCCGTCGTGGGCCGGATCGGCTACGGCGGCCGCGCCGAGGCCACCGCGGCGGCCGACGCTGCTGCAGCCGCGCTTCCCGCATGGGCGGATACACCTGCACGGCAACGTGCAGACCTGCTCCACAAGGCCGCCGACCTGATCACCGCGCGTGCCGAGGAGATCGGCACACTTCTGGCCGCCGAGGCGGGCAAACGCAAACCCGAAGCCGTCGGCGAGGTCGCGTTCTCCGCGGAATACTTCCGTTGGTTCGCCGAGCAGGCGCGCCGCCCGAGTGGCAGTGTGCACCCACACGAAGCGGCCGATCGCCGCCACATGACACTCCGTCGTCCCGCCGGTGTCGTGGCCAGCCTCACCCCGTGGAACTTCCCCTGCTCGATCCAGGCCCGCAAGCTCGCGCCCGCTCTCGCGGCCGGCTGCACCGTCGTGGCCCGCGTCTCGGACCAGGCGCCGTTGGCCGCGACCGAACTTGTCCGCGCGCTGACTGACGCCGGCCTCCCCAAGGGCACCATCAACCTGGTTCACGGCCCCGCCGCCGAGATCACCGATGCCTATCTTCAGCATCCCGCTGTGCGGGTCGTCTCGTTCACAGGTTCGACCGGTGTCGGACAGGACATCATGGCAAAAGCGAGCCGACGTATCACCCGGCCGCTGCTCGAACTGGGCGGAAATGCCGCGTTCATCGTCTTCGACGACGCCGACATCGACGCCGCGGTGGCCGGCGCCATGATCGCCAAGTTCCGCAATACGGGACAGTCCTGCATCGGAGCGAACCGCTTCTTCGTCCATTCCGCCGTGTACGACGAATTCACCAGCCGATTCGCTGCCGCAGTCGATGAGATGACGGTGGGCAACGGATTGTCCTCGCCGGTTCCCGACCTCGCGGCCTGCATCGACCAGCGACGCGTCCGCGCCGTGAATGATCTGGTCGATCGGGCTGTGGATGCCGGTGCAAAGAAGATCACCCGCGACTTTGATCTTCCCACCGGCGCATTCTGCGCCCCTGCCTTGCTGGTCGATGTCCCCGAACACGTGGGGCTGGCCACCGAGGAGGTATTCGGCCCGGCAGCCGCGATCTTCCAGTTCGAGGACGAAGACGAGGTGCTCGCGCGCGCCAACGCCACGGAAATGGGGCTCGCTGGATACTTCTACACCCGCGACACCGCCCGTGTGTGGCGAGTTGCCGAGCATCTCGACGTCGGCATCACCGGTATCAACAACGCCCTGCCCACAGCGGCATTCGCGCCGATGGGCGGAACAAAGCAATCCGGACTCGGCCGTGAAGGTGCCGAGATCGGCCTCGAGGAGTTCGAAGAAACCCGCTACCTCGCGATCGGGCTCTGATCTGAATCCGTTCGATCCTCCACGCTCCACCCCACTCCGGAACGACCTAGCGGCACGGTCACGAGGCCCGTAAAGTCCGCGTTAAGGGAGCAATGCCATGTCAGGTCCGCACTCGACGGGCGAGCCGATCATCATCAGATCCGCTCGCGACGTCACCAACCTGGTCAACTCGGGTATCGCGAAAGGCGGCAATGCCCGAGCAATTACCTTCATCGCCTTAGGCGGCATCTTCATCGATGCCTACGATTTCTCCGCGATTGCCTTCGGGCTCCACGACATCGCCCACACCTACCAATTGGGTCCTGTCGGTGAGGGAATCGTCGCATGTTCCATCATGGTCGGCGCCCTCATCGGTGCCCTCGTCGGCGGCTATCTTGTCGACCGGCTGGGCCGCTACAAGCTCTTCATGGCCGACATGATCTTCTTCGTCGTCGCAGCACTGGTCTGCGCTGTGGCACCGAACGTGGAAATTCTCACTGCGGGCCGGTTCGTGATGGGTGTCGGCATCGGCATCGACTTCCCCGTCGCCCTTGCATTCATCGCCGAGTTCACCCGATCGGCCCGAAAGGGTGGGCAGGTAACCCTTTGGCAACCGATGTGGTACTTGGCGACGGCGTCGAGTTTTCTCGTACTCCTCCCCCTGTATTTCATCGTTCCCGAATCAGCCCATGACAACTTGTGGCGATGGGCAGTCGGTTTCGGTGCCGTCCCTGCGCTCGCTGTCATGCTCGTTCGCCACCGCTACATGGACGAGTCCCCCTCCTGGGCCGCGAACCAGGGAGACCTCGAGCGGGCGGCGGCGATCCTCAAGAAGTCCTACGGCCTGAAGGTCCACCTCGACCCGGACGCTCCGAGAGAGCTTCCTTCGGGCGACAAACCCAAGTTCGGGGACTTCCGCAGACTGTTCACCCGCCGCTACCGGCAACGCACGATCCTGGCTGCGACGGTCTCCGCCTGCCAATCCATGCAGTATTACGCCGTCGGGTTCGCCCTGCCCGGAATCATCATCGGGTTCCTCGCCCAGGACCGGCTCACCTCGATCGTCGGGGCGCTGGCGTTCAACGTCCTCTTCGGCATCACCGGAGGATTCCTCGGCGTCAAACTGGCCGGCAAGTGGGGATCGTGGAAGCTCTCCACGATCGGATTCGGGATCTGCCTCGCCGCCCTGGTGGGCTTGGGGCTCATCGGAACGCCATCGAGCACGACGATGCTGATCGGTGCGGCTGCGCTGCTCGGCGCCTTCGTCTTCGCGCACGCCGCCGGCCCCGGCGCGCAGGGCATGACCATGGCGACCCTGAGCTATCCGACCTCGCTGCGCGGAGTCGGCTCTGGATTCAGCCAAGCGCTGCTGCGGATCGGGTCGACCGTGGCCCTGCTCTTCTTCCCGATCCTGGGCGCCCATCTGGGCACCGGCGTCTATCTGGTCGTGGCGCTCGCACCGACCTTGGGTCTGCTCACCCTGCTCCTGATCCGGTGGGAACCCATCGGACAAGACGTCGACGCCGACGACGATCCAGCCCCACAGTCCACCTCAACCAACCCATCAGCCACCACCGAGGCTGTCGGCGCTACCGGGTCGGCCACGACCGGTGGCCCGCCGGCCGGGCGGCCACTCAGCAAGGAGATGCAATGACCACCAACACGAAGGTTGCCTTCATCGGCGTCGGAAAGATGGGCGGCGCGGTTGCTCGCCGCCTGGCTACCGGCGGATACGACGTCCGGGTCTTCGACCTCAACGACGCCGCCGTCAACGACTGCATCCAGGTCGGTGCCGTCGCCGCCGCATCCGCGATCGATGCGGTGGCCGGGGCGGATGTGGTGTTCACCAGCCTCCCGCTCCCCGAGCACGTGCTGTCCATGTGGCGCGAAGTGGCGCCGCACCTCGCCGACTCGGCGATTGCGGTGGATGTCTCGACGATCGATCCCGCCACCGCACGCACCACGGCCGAACTCCTCGAAGGCCTGGGCCACGGCTTCGTCTCCTGCGCCCTGGGCAAGACCCCCGCCGCCGCCGAAAACGGCGAGATCCCGCTGTTCGTCGGCGGATCAGCGCCTGCGCTCACCCAACTGCAGCCGTTGCTGGACCGGATCGGCCAGCAGACCTACGACTTCGGCTCCCCCGAGGGGGCGGCCATGTTTAAGCTGATCTCGAACTTGATCGGGATGACCAATCTGGCCGTGCTTGCCGAGGGGTACGTGCTCGCACGCAGCGTCGACATCACGCCGGAGATGTTCGCCGCCGCCCTCAAGGACACCGGGGCATGTTCGTTCCAGTCGGACGTGCGGCTGCCGTGGATCATCGACAACGACTACACCGCACGATTCGGTGTCACACTCGCCGCCAAGGACGTCCGGCTCGCAGTCGACGCCGCCGCGCGGACCGGTGTGCCGACACCTGTTGCTGCACAAGGTCTTGCGCAGCTCGTCTCCGCCATCGCCCACGGCTACGGTGACGAGGACGTCATCGCCATGGCCAAGGTCCTCGACCCGAGCTCGACCCTGCTCAACTCCGAGGGGGCAGACCATGTCTGACATCGACGGAATGATCGACGCAGTCATCACCGAGGACGTGTGGGGGCAGCCGTTCGACGATCTGGGGACCTCGCGCTCGATTCTGCGTGCACCCCACGCCTGGCAAGACCGGGAAAAGCTGCTCGAGCTGGGCTCGCGGTCCCGGGCACTCGTAGTCCGCAACCGGACCCAGGTCGATCGCCAGCTGATCGAGGCATGTCCGTCCCTGCGGGTCATCGCCCGCGCCGGGGTAGGGCTGGACAATATCGATCTCGAGTGCGCCAACGAGGCCGGGGTCGTGGTGGTGGCCCCCTTGGGCGCCAACGCGATCAGCGTCGCTGAGCACACGCTCGGGATGGCCCTGTCCGCGGTGCGCCGCACCGTCGAACTCGATGCCGACTGCCGCCGGGGCGGCTGGCAGCGTACCCCTGGGCGGGAACTTCACGGCGGCGTGTGGGGACTGTTGGGTGCCGGAGCAACCGGACGGGCCTGCGCCCGCCTCGCCCGCAGCCTCGGTATGACGATCGTGGCGTACGACCCGTACGCCGATGCCGAAAAGTTGGCGCAGGAAGAAATAGAATTGCTGGAGCTTCCTGCCCTGGTCGCAGCGAGGGCGGACGTGATGTCGTGCCACCTTCCGGCGACCCGCGGCACCGCGCACCTCATCAACGGTGAACTCCTCGCTGTCATGAAACCCACCGCAGTGCTGGTCAACGTCGGACGCGGCGAAGTCGTCGATGAGGGTGCACTGGCCGATGCCCTCGAGACCGGTCGCCTCGGCGGCGCCGCACTCGATGTCCGGGAAGTAGAACCCCCACTCCCGGGGCGCCTCGACAAACTCGACAACGTGATTCTCACCCCGCACATCGCAGGAATCACCACCCATAGCCAGGACCGAATCCTCGCAGTGCTTGCCGACAACATCGCGGCGGTGCTCGACGATCGCAGCGCGACCGCTGCGGTCGGAACACACCGAGAGGCCCGCTCATGATCGACACCGCAAACGCTGCCATCGACCTGGCCACGGACCTCCTGCGTGCGGCGGGGCTCGAGCCCACCCGGGCGGCAACAACCGCGGAATGCATCGTGCAGGCCGACCTGTGGGGCATCGGCTCTCACGGCCTGCTGCGCCTGCCCTATTACCTCGAACGAATGCAGGCAGGTGGATACCCACCGGAGGCCGAGTTGGTCACGGTCAGCGACACCGGTCCCGTGCTCGCGCTGGACGGCGGCGGCGGTCTCGGGCACTGGCAGCTGTGGCGCGCAGCCGAACTCGCCGCCGAACGCTGCGCCGCATACGGAGTCGCGGTGGTGTCGGTCGGCAATTCCGGTCACTGCGGAGCCCTCGGCATCTACACCCGCGCCGCAATCGACGCCGGCTACATCGCGCTCGCCTTCTCGAACGGACCCGCGGTGATGCCCCCGTGGGGCGGCAACAAGCCGTTGCTGTCGACATCACCGATCGCCGCAGGCATACCCAGCAGACCCACCCCGGCCATCATCGACCTCGCCACCAGCGCGGTCGCGCGGGGGAAGATCGCAGCCCACGCCCAGAACGGCGATCAACTTCCCGATGGGTGGGCACTGGATGCACACGGAGAACCGACGACAGACCCGCAGGCCGCACTGCGCGGCATGTTGTCCCCGCTGGGGGGTGCCAAGGGATTCGCCCTTGCCTTCCTGATCGAGGCACTCGCCGGCGGTGCGGTCGGCCCCCACCTGTCGGTGGACGTCCCCGACATGTTCGACGACTCCGACGCCAAACATCCGCAGCGGATCGGTCACCTCATCGTGACGGTCGACCCTGCCCGCCTCGACAGCAGCGGAACCGGGGCCCAGGATCGAATCGACAGGCTGGCGAATCTTGTGGGTGAACACGGAGGTCGACTACCGGGCGCCCGCCGGTCGACAATCGGCAACCTTCCCGCCAACACTCCGCTCGACCTCGCGACGACCACGGTCGACCAGTTGATCGGATGGGCGGGGCGCCTGGGCGTGGCAGTTGCCCCCAGCACCGACCAGCCGGTCATGACCTGAACCGAACATCCCCGGCCAACCCGATCGCAATGTCGACAGGGATGGCCGGGTTATGGCCGGCTCCAGGAGCACCAACCACCCACATCTCCAAAGTCCCAGGTACCAGAGGTGACGATTACGATCCGCGACGTCCGTGCCATCTACGGACGTGGAGATGGAACGGTCGCGATGTTCCCCTACATGATCGGAACGCAGGCAGATCCGCGGGGAGTGGGAGCCGGCCGCAATCCTCCCCGGCAGAACACCTCTCTCGCCGGTACACCGTTGAAGGAAACACACCACGTTGCTGCACCCCGCGGCGCGGGCTTTTACCAGCAAGATCCCGCCTCCTAGGTGCGGCCGGAAAGGAACATCGTCACGACCTCCACCACAGCCCCTGTCACGTTGCGTCATCGGGTCGGCAGCTCGCGCGGCCAACTGACCATCATCACCGACAGATCAGCTCCCGCACCGCCATTGCGCAACTGCACCAACTCGAGCGCCACATCGAGGACTCCGACAAACCACGGTCGCGCAAGCGAGCTGAGCGAATGCATGGTGACGCTACCGACCACATTCTGGCATTCGCACTGAAGAGCGGCACTGGGACGGTGGATCAGCCGAGGACATCCTCGTCGAAGTGGGTCTTCCCTGAGCAATACTCCCGACGCGTGAGACGCGATTGGACGGAGTGCCGGCGAAATCCTGCCACCGCAGAACAACCGACGACTCACGAATATCTGCCGCGTCAGACTGAGATCCTCACCACCCCAACCGGAGTAGACACCTGGGGTGCGTACTTTACGCGCAGCCCCACACCCGTCACCGGAAGGACACGAGAACGATGACACTGCTCACCTCGCCGCTTCCTGCACCCCTCAGTCGCTTCTGGAAATGGCAACTTCATGCTCGATGCCGAAACACCAACGCGAATCTCTTCTTTCCCTGTGAAGGAGAGGGCAAGGGCGCGCGGATCCGACGCGAACGCACGGCCAAACAGATCTGTACGGGGTGCCCGGTCCGGCCGGAATGCCACGATCACGCCGTCACGGCCGACGAAGCATTCGGAGTCTGGGGCGGCACCTCCGAGTCCGAGAGACGCCGTCTCAACACCGAATCCAAACAAATCGCTTCGCCTACACCCGACGCTCCAGGGCTCTCGCTCCGCCACCCTGGCCCGAGCAGACAGGCGCAGGATGCGGTATCCGACCAGGAAGCGGCTATTTAATCAAGAGTAACGCCACCCGCCGAAGATCAGACCGGCCAGGCCTTTCGTTCCGGGCCCCGGGTGATCAAACCAGTGAGTCACTCCTACATGCACGGCAGCGCCTGAAACTTCCTCGTCTAGACGACAACCTGCGACTGGCCGAATGGGTGTTACGGGAGACGGGTAGCGGCACGCGACAACGTTCAAGACCGCCCTGGGGCACGTCCTGCTGTTGCATTGGAGGTGTCGACAACTGCCGACCTAATCGGTGCGCCCGGAGGGCATTTCGTCGCGGTCAGTACGCGCCGAGATTGGCTCGGGACCTTTGGTCGAGCATGCGACGGAGATCCGCACTGTCCGTTGAACGCGGTGCGGCTTCCTACCGAGCGCTTTTCGGAGTCCGCCACTCTCCTATGCAAATCGCAGCCAACTCGTTGGGCAAGCACGCGTAGCAACTCATAACACGTCTTTCTCCTGATCTGTTGTCGGTCACTGCGATAGCACCCCCAGCGCGACCCGCATTTCGAGGCCAGACCCTTGACACTGTGACCGCGATAACAGTAGCGTTCCGGAAAGTAAGAGGTCTTACCACCGAGGATGAGAGCGACATGTCTCGTTCAAAGTTTAGATTTCTTCGGCCACGAGGAGGGCGATGCGGAGGCCGTCGCGGTCAGTAATCGTGAACCGGCTCAGGTCTCCTGTGCCGTCCTGTCGGGTACTGACCGAATTGTCCGTCGAGGTGCTCGATCCGGGCCCCTGGGCCACAAGCACGCTCTCACTGACCTCAGCGCGGGCGACGACGTCGAATTGAGGCACTATGCCGATTTCCAATCACGCTCTGGGCGAAGCAAATTTGGAAACTCTCCAGGGCATCGCCCACCTCATGATCGTCATCGACCCGCCTCGCACGGATTACGCCACTTATGTCTCCTCCCGCCGGCTCCACGATCTCGCGGCGGCCCACAAGCAGCAGGCGGGAGGGCCCTGGCGCTCGGCTCCTCGCCCCCTCCCAGATGACCGGTCGAGCAGCTCGGGATCGACTCCACACTGTGGCCCCCACGAGAACCTGCTCAACCATTGACCAGCGGCACACTTCCCAGAGCAAAGGAGCTCTCCGTGTCCGACACCATGCTCATCGTTAACATTGCCATCGCCATCCTGGGCGTCATCGGCCTGATCGTCGTCGTCAAACTCGACCCGGTGATGTCGCTGGTAATCGGGGCGCTCTACATCGGTCTCACCGGTGGGCTCGGGGCCGCTGGCACACTCATGGCGATGACCGAAGGATTCGGCGATGTCATGGCCGACATCGGGATGCTTATCGTCTTCGGGGTCCTCATCGGCGCGCTGTTACAAGAGACCGGCGCGATATCCCGACTGGTCGACGTGCTGCTCAACCGCTTCGGAAAGCGCGGTCTGCCTTACGCCCTCGGACTCACTGTCGGCACCGGACTCCAGTCCATCTATCTCGACGTCCTCGTCGTGATCAGTGCCCCGCTGGCACGCGCCGCGAGTCCGCGCCTGGGGCGATTCGGCCTTGCCCGGGCCGGTTCCGCGCTGACGCTCGGGTTGTACTGCGGCCTGGCCATGATGGTCCCTGGCGCCGCCAATATCGCCATCGCCGGACTACTCAACATCCCGCTCGGCAAGATGCTGCTGTGGGACCTAATCGTGATCATCCCGACGATCCTGCTGTCCACGGTCATCATTTTCACGCTGATCAAGGGCGGCTTCTGGAACCCGGACAAGGACGAGCAGGAACCCCTCCCGGCCACCACGCCCCACGACGGGCACGAGATAGCCGGCGGCACGGCAGGGCCTGACCAGGGAACGCACCCGACGGAGTCCACCGAGGACGGTCCCCAGGGTCAGAGCCACGGCGCCACAGCGGTCGCGGTACGCGCCGAGGAAAATGCGCGCTCGGTTCCCTTGCTGGTCCTGTTCCTTCCGCTGCTCCTGGGTTTGGTGCTCATCGCGTCCGGTTCGGTCGCCAACGCCGTGGGCGACGTACCCACGGTGCTCGAGCTCATCTCGGATCCGGTTGTCGCACTGTTGATCGGGCTCATCGGTACAGTTGGCGTCGCGCGCTACACGGTGGGATATGACCGTCTCGCAAACGCCTTTCAGCGCGGTTTCGGGAGCAGTGGGCAGATCCTAATCCTGACCGGTGTCGGCGGATCCCTCGCGGGAGTGGTAACCGCCAGTGGACTCGGCGATGTGCTGAAGGACTCCTTCACGGCCAGCCATGTGGCGCCTCTGCTGTTGGTCTGGGCGATCGCGGCAGTCCTGCACGCAGCGATCGGTTCGGTCACACTCGCGGCGCTGACCGCCGCAGGCATCCTGGCCCCCATCGCGCCGCAACTCGGCGTCGAGCCAGCCCTCATCGGGCTGGCCGCCGCGTCCGGTTCACTGTTCGCAGTTCATGTGACGGCCAATGCCTTCTGGATGGTGCAGAGCATGCTCGGCCTCACGACCAGAGGCACGCTGAAGCTGGTGACCTTCGGAGTATCGATAGCCTCGGTGGTCTCACTCGCCTTGGTGAATGCGTTCAACCTCATTATCTAGCTGAGATGTCGGACAGCACAGCGCGAAAACGTACCGACTCTCCCTCAACCGCCATGCTTGGCCGGGCCCGCAAAATGCCGGTGCTGAGTATCGCGGTCATCTCCTGGCGGGCGGGTACGGGCAGAGCTCGATTCCGGTCGCCTTATCACGGTCACTCCACCACTCCAACTTCGGCGAACGTTGAAAACAGTCTGGCTACCCACCGAGCGCCTGTCAGATGCGGGATTGTCCCGAGTTCAGTTGCCCCGTGGCGTCGCCGCGCAATGGCGGCTGCTGCTCCCCATGCTGGCGCACTGTGAACCCGGAATGCGGCCAACGTATTTCCTGTCACCACCCGGCCTGACCCACACCACCCCGGCACCACCGTCCCCCACCCAAGGCGACTCCATCGCGACCACCACGACTCAGGGTGCTGCACCGCCGGAAATCACGTCCGATCCCACGGTGATCGTTCGACTCTGTGCAGCTCATCCAGAACCTCATCGAGCGCAGTGGTCGGGATGCGGAAGTCCTCACCCTCCGACCCACGAAGACAGCCGCGTACATAGGCGAGCAGGACGAGTTCACGCTCGAGGTCTGCTGCGGTTCGATCGCCCACCGTCTCATCCTAACGCTGCCCAGCGGATGAACGTGCACCGGATCGGGCGCCCACACGCCCGCCGTCTCGATGCCGGTGCCGTCCTGGGCGTGCACGTCACACCAGGATTAACCAACCGGCCGAGCGGCGTCTTTTTAGTCGGGAACCGCCGCTCGACACCGATCGCTCACTGCGCCACAGCACGCCACTCGTCTGTGCGCTCAGGCGTTGCCTGCGCCAAGGCCTTCAACGTAGCTTCCCGATCAAAATCCTTGCCGTAGACCGGGGTTCCCGGCTGCTGACGCCAGGAATCTTCGACTGTGCCCGCGTCGACAGGGTCAAAGCCGAGCTGATTGACCAGATCGAATACCACCTGCTTCTGCAGTGCGTCGTCGCCGGCGACGGGGAGCGCGATCCGGCCGCTCGACCCTTCCGGTAGACCCCTCTCGAGAAGATGCTTCCACCAGATTCCGTTGAACGCCTTGAACACCGGAACTCCGAGGTGTTCTTGCACCCATTCACTCTCTACCTGACCGTCTTCGATGGCGGCGATCAATCCGTCTCGCTGCTGCGGGTAGTAGTTGTTGGTCTCGATCACCGGAGCACCATTGGCAGCGCCGGCGAGGATCCCGGCGGGAAGGTCCACGACGTTCTTCTGCGGGATGCTCACGATCACCAGGTCTGCACCCTCGGCGGCTTCGGTGTTCAGCACCGCCTTTGCGCCGGTCTCCGCCTCGAGGTCTGCGAGGGTGTCGGGTGTCCGAGAGTTCGACACGCACACATCGTGACCGAGCGCAGTCAACCTGCGTGTCAGCGTGCCACCGATCTGACCAGCTCCGATAATTCCGATGCGCATATCTCTTGTGCTCCTTCGTCGAGTGCCGCGATACTTCGCGACTGCTGCATGCGTCAACAACGGACACCGTCGGATAGTTCCGCGTGGGCCCATTCCGCTCGACCTGATTCAAATACTGGACAGTTCGACTCAGTCGGCCGACGTACCGCTTCTCGGTCCTGTCGTGGGTGAGTTGACTACCCCGATTGCGGCACGAATCGTGCTGTACATCGTGAACCGCTCTTGGAACTCGCGTTTTGGCGGTGTGAGCCCTACTCGCCGATGGTGTAGCCGCGCTGTCGATCGGCCCGGCCAACCCGGGAGGCGAC
>Ga0247825_10001142_pt1 | contig 17332 bp, 14 predicted proteins | sample 13C_Vanillin_Day_FD_194413 | JGI IMG/M metagenome (GOLD analysis project Ga0247825, IMG submission 194413) | Soil microbial communities from agricultural site in Penn Yan, New York, United States - 13C_Vanillin_Day48 | ecosystem: Environmental > Terrestrial > Soil > Agricultural land | place... | reverse complement strand
CCGGAGCCGAAGAGTTCGTTCTCCACCACGCACCGGAATGGGGGAGGACTCCACCGCGCCACCGAGGCGGCGCGCGAGGCGCACCGCGGCCTCGGGACCGGTAGCCGGCGCGATCACGCCGTACTCCGCCATTCCCAGCCGGCCGATCGCGTCGGATGCGCGGCCCGCCTGCCGGAAGAGGAGGGCCACCTGATCGGACATCCGGCGGGCCTCGTCCTCCGGCGTCTCCTCCTCCTCGCTCACGTCGATCTCGGGCGCGAACACGACGCACGCAACCGGATCGCGACGCCGGAAGGCTTCGGCGCCGATCTCGCGCGCTCGGCGGGAGAGCCCGCGCATGTTGTAGAGGCCCGTTCCCGGATCGAGGAGATTCTCCTCCCGCAGCCCGTCCACCTCCCGCTTGCTCTCGAGAAAGGTGTTCAGCTTGAGCAAGAGCGCTTCGCCGTCGAGGGGCTGCCCCAGGAACTCCCATGCCCCGGCGCGATACGCCTCGAGTCGCTGGGTACGGCCGGAGGGACCTGAGGTGGTAATAACGATGGGGGTCGTGGCGCTGAAGCGGGGATCGCTGCGCAGGGCGCGGCAGACCTCGAAGCCGTGCATGTCGGGCATCTGCGCGTCGAGGATGATCAGATCGGGCTGTGACGTCCGCGCCCGCTCCAGTGCCTGTTGCCCCGTGTAGGCCCGCACCACGGCATAGCCGTTGGGTCCCAGGATGCTCTCCAGGGACCGCGCCGACCATTCCTGATCGTTCGCGATCAGGACCAGCGGCGCGTTGGGAGCCTTATCTCGATTTGCCATTGAGAGAGCCGGAATCGGGGGTCGGCAGAAGGGTTGAGGGGAAATCGAACCGCAGGAGTCGTGCAGGCTTGGAGGAAATTCGTAAGACCATGTTTCACCGTGGTTTGGTGTGCGTCAACGACTTCTCCCCAGACCCTGATAGCGGGAGTGGTGCAACAGTTTGGATGCTGGACCGCCACGTTTGCAGCACGAATGCGCGTGATGGAAGGACGCATCCACTTTGTGGTCCTTAAGCAACGAAGCCGGGCGGTGATGCTCCGGCGGTGCGGACCCTGGCATAGGATGGTAACATTGTATAAGATAGGGGCTTAGATATCCAGACCTCAAACCGGTTGTTAATATATTCGCTGAGTCCATTTTCGCGGCGTCAATATTGAATCGCGTGGGGGTCACCCCGACCGGCAGCGCCAACCCTGCTACCACGGTTCAGCATGGCTCAGCGACCCGCACTCGACACCCCGGCTGGCACCGAGGCGCCGTCCAGCGCCGGCAGTGAACCCAGTGTCCGTCCCTCCGCTGAGCTTCGCGTGGAGCGTTCGCGATTCAGCCGCTTGCTTGCCCGGTTCGGGCTGGGCGAGCTGACGGATCCGATTCTCCGTCCCGCCAAGCCTCCCGCAGGCCAGGGACCGAATGGCTGAGGGCTCAGGTGAGACGCGTCACAGGTATTCCCGCCCAGAAGTGTTAGCCTGAGCGGCAGCGCCTGCGATTACGCACTACCCGCGATTCCGCGCTACCGGTACGCAGCTGCCCCAGTGGGCGACAAGGGACTGAAGGCATGGGCATAGCCACCTCGGGGCCGCGGCGACAGCCATCCCCGCAACTGCTGACGGGTTCGATCGCTCCGACGCCGGCGCGGGTCCGGGTGTCGGGAGCGCACGCCGCCGTCGCCGAAGTGTTAGAAGAGCTTGCCGTCCACCGGGCGATGAACATGTTCATCGCCGCGGTGGCGCTCTTCGTGGCCCTGCCTCTGCTGCTGCTCATCGCGATCGCGATCAGGCTCACCTCGCGCGGGCCGGTGTTCTACAGTCAGGAGCGAGTAGGACTCGATCGGCGCACCTCCAGCCTCAAGCCCGAGACGACTCGCCGCACCCGCGACTTGGGCGGACAGCCGTTCTCGATCTACAAGTTCCGCACGATGCGGGTGGACGCCGAGGCGCACAGCGGCGCGGTCTGGGCCACCCAGAACGACCCCCGGGTCACCCCGGTCGGGCGCTTCCTGCGCCAGTACCGGCTGGACGAGATCCCCCAGCTGCTCAACGTGATGCGGGGCGAGATGAACATCGTGGGGCCCCGACCCGAGCGACCCACGATCTTCGCCGAGCTGCGGGAGCACATCAAGGAGTACCCGCTGCGCCAGCGGGCCAAGCCGGGGATCACCGGCTTGGCCCAGATCTACCACCACTACGATCGCTCGATGGACGACGTGCGCACCAAGGTGCGCTTCGACCTCGAGTACATCCAGCGGCGCAGCCTCTGGGAAGATCTTCGTATCATGCTGCTCACCGTTCCGGTGGTATTCCTTCGCCGCGGAGGCTGGTGAGCGCCCTGTACCCGGGTGTAGAGCCTGCGCCGCTTCCCCTAGTCACGCCCTTGCGATCCTCCCGTCACGACCCTCGGGTCGGGGCCCGGATCCGCGTGTCCAAGCTGGCCCCGCACTTGCATTTGCGGCAGGGGGGTCGAGCGGAGCGCAGCGGAACGCGGATTGCTGGTAAGCCGCCGAACTGAGCAATATCTTGCAACCAGCCACCTGAAGGGAAAGCCCAGGGGAATGCTCGGAGAAGCCACGGCGCCGCGCTCGGAAAGGCAGCTCGACCTCTCGGTCGTCGCCCCGCTGTACAACGAGGCCCAGAACGTCGCTCCTCTGGTGGAGTGGATCCTGGAGGGGCTCGGCTCCTATCCCGGGACCTTCGAGGTGATCCTGGTAGACGACGGCAGCCGTGATGACACCTGGCAGCGGGTAGCGGCCGCGTCGGCCGCTGACCCGAGGGTCCGGGGCATAGCCCTGGGCCGCAATGTCGGGCAGACCGCGGCGATGATGGCGGGGTTCGACCACGCGCTCGGCCGAGTCGTCGTTTCCCTCGACGGTGATCTCCAGAACGACCCGCGGGACATCCCTGCCCTGCTGGACAAGCTCGAAGAGGGCTATGACTTGGTGTGCGGCTGGCGCCAGCGCCGGCAGGACAAGTTCCTCCTCCGGAAGGTGCCCTCCTGGGTGGCCAACCGCATCATCCGGCGCCTGACCGGCGTGCAGATCACCGACAACGGGTGCTCGCTCAAGGCGTACCGCCGGGACCTGCTGGACCGGATCTCGCTCTATGCCGAGCAGCACCGGTTCATCCCGGCTCTGAGCGCCAGCGTGGGTGCGCGAATCACGGAGATGCCGGTGCGGCACCACGCCCGGCGCTATGGCGAGAGCAAGTACGGCATCTCCCGAACGGTGAAGGTCCTGGTGGATCTGCTGACGCTGAAAATGATCACCACCTTCCGGTCGAGGCCCCTGGTCGGCTTCGGCACCCTGGCGATTCCGATGGTGCTCGCGGCCGTGCTGTTCACGGTCATGGCGGTTGTGGCCGCCTCGGAATTCCAACCGTCGAAGGCCGAAGCCCTGGTGTTCCCTGGCTCGGCGCTGATCTGCGCCGGGGCGGCGTTCTATCTGCTGATGCTGGGCCTGGTGTCCGAGGTTGCCCTGAATGCCGAGCGGGAGAGCGCGAACGAGGTTCCGACCGCCTGGGAGGTTCGTTGACATGGGGCAAGGTGCGCTGATGGAGCCGACTCTCCAGCCGTCCCGAGCCGGCGCCGACGCGAGGTTCGTGTCGGTCGTGGTGCCGGTCGTGGAGCGAGCCGACGACCTCACGGAGCTCTACCGAAGCTTCTCCGCGGCGCTGGATGGCCAGGGTGAGGAGTACGAGTTCGTCTTCGTCTTCGACGGGGGGTTCGCCCCTCCGGCGGAGCTGCTGGCCCTGAGCCAGCAGCGGGAGAGCGTCCGGCTGCTCCGGTTTGCCCGGACCTTCGGTGAGACCGCCGCGCTGCGGCTGGGCATCGAGCGGAGCCGCGGCGACGTCATCCTGACTCTGCCCGCCTATTTCCAGGTGACTCCCGAAGGCGTCATCACGCTGCTCGCGGCGCTCAACGACGAGAACGACCTGGTGGTGGCCAACCGGTGGCCCCGGATCGACAGCTGGCTGAACCGGGTGCAGTCGGTCGCCTTCAACCGCATGATCGCCGGGGTGACCGACCGGCCGTTCCACGACATCGCCTGCGGCGTGCGGGTGATGCGCCGGAGCGTGGCCGAGGGGCTTCCGCTCTACGGCGACCTGCACCGGTTCATCCCGGCCCTCGCGCTGAGGGAGGGCTACCGGGTCGCCGAGGTGGCGGTGCCCCAGCACCCGGGCAATGCCCGTACCCGGCTCTACGGGCCGGGCGTGTACGCGCGTCGGTTGCTTGACCTCGCGGCCTTCTTCTTCCTGGCCAAGTTCACCGAGAAGCCGCTCCGCTTCTTCGGCCTGGTGGGAAGCGGGTTCTTCGCCGCCGGGGCAATCACCTCACTGGTGCTGCTGGTGAGCCGCCTCCAGGGCCAGGGGATCGCCAACCGGCCGCTGCTCCTGCTCGCCGTCCTGCTGCTCGCGCTGGGCGTTCAACTCCTGGGTCTCGGCCTCGTCGGCGAGATCATCGTGCACCTGCGCGCGCCGCACCGCAGGGCCTACCGGGTCCGCGAGCGAACCAATTCCGGGGGGCCCGGCCCCCATCCGACGGGCTCAGGGCCAGACTGAGCAGCCGATCTCAATGCGGAGGGACCTGGGCCGGCTGGAGAGTGAGGAGTACGACATTCTCGTCATCGGCGCCGGCATTCAGGGGGCGTGCGTCGCCTGGGATGCGGCGCTCCGCGGACTGCGCGTCGCCCTCGTCGAGCGCGACGACTTCGGCGCCGCGACGTCGGCCAACAGCCTGCGGATCATCCACGGGGGCCTGCGCTATCTCGCGAGGGGTGACTTCCCGCGGATGCGGGAGTCCATCCACGAGCGTTCCGCGCTGCTGCGGATCGCGCCGGGGCTGGTCGAGCCGCTGCCCGTCCTGATTCCCACGGGTCCGCCCGGGGTGCCGTCACGGCTCGCGCTCGGCGCCGCGCTGGCCCTCACCCACATCCTCTCCCTCGGTCGCAATCGCGGCCTGCCGACGGACCGCCGTATCGGGGCGGGCCGGGTGCTTTCCCGGGCCGAATGTCTGGAGCTGCTTCCGCCGCTGGCGACGGCGCCGGTCACGGGTGGCGCACTCTGGTACGACGCCCGGATGACGCGCCCGGAGCGTCTCACATTGGCCTTCGTGCTGTCCGCGGCCGCTAAGGGCGCGGTCACCGCCAACTATGCGGAGGCGGAAGCGTTCGACCTGGCGCGCGGAGCGGTGCGCGCGGTCGAGGTGGTGGACCGGCTGAGCGGGCGGCGGCACATCGTGCGGTCCCGCCAGGTCGTCATCGCGGCGGGGCCGTGGACCGACGGGCTCGCCGCACGCGCGGGCCGGCGCTCGGTGCTCCCCGCGGGCGCACCCAAGCAGGCACTCGGCATGAACCTGATCCTCGGCCGGCGGCTGGGTGACGTTGCGGTGGGGCTCCGCTCCGACTCCCCATCGGGCGGTGACCCCGGCGGCTCGGGCGCCCGCTTCTTCTTCACCGTGCCGCAGGGGCACGGCACGCTGCTGGGGACGTGGTATGAGGTCGCCGATGGCGACGCCTCCAGTGCTTCCCTCGCCCGCGGCGAGGGCTTCCTGCTGGAGGCGGCCAACCGGGCCTGTCCCGGACTTCGGCTCACGCCGGACGATGTCGTCGGCCGCCAGGTCGGCCGGCTTCCGCTCAAGGCCGGTATCGAGCGCGGCCCCGGTCTCACGCTGGCGGAACGGCCGAGAGTCCACTGGCGCACGGCCACCGGCCCCTCCAATCTGCTAACCGTGGAGGCGGTGAAGTACACCACAGCGCGGAGGGTGGCGGAACGCGTAGTTGATGCCGTGCTAGCTTCCCTGGGACTGGAACCGCGTGCCTGCCGTACCGCCGAGACCCCTCTGGTCGGAGGGGCGGCGCCCAAGGGGGCGCCCGACCCCCTGGAGCTTCGGGTGCGACGCGCGGTCGAAGAGGAGATGGCGGCGACCTTGAGTGATGTGGTTTTCCGCAGGACGGAGCTGGGCGACCCGCCCGCGCCCGACGAGGACGGTGTGCGACTCGCCGCACGCGTCGCCGGTGATGCCCTGGGATGGGACGACCGCCGGCGATCGGACGAGGAGGCGACGGTGCTGAGGGCGGAGGCGGTGTGAAGATTCTGCTCCTCGCCCCGCACCCCTTCTACCAGGCGCGGGGCACGCCGATCGCCGTGAGGACCGTGCTCGAGTTTCTCAGCGAGCGTGGCGACACGGTGGACGTGCTGACCTACGCCGAAGGCAGCGAGGTCTCCATTCCCAACTGCACCGTGCACCGGATTCCGCGGGTGCCGGGGCTGCAGGGAATCCGCCCCGGTTTCTCCGTCAAGAAGGTCCTGAGCGACATCCTGATGGTCGGCTCGTGCCTGCGGCTGGTGCGCCGCACTCGCTACGACCTCATTCACGCCGTCGAGGAATCGGCGTTCATCGCGGCGGCGATGCGCGCCCTCACCGGGGTCCCCTACGTCTACGACATGGACTCCTCGCTGGCGGAGCAGCTGGTGGACGCGTATCCCCCGCTGCGGTTCGCCTTCTCCGCCCTGCGGCGGATGGAGGCGGTGGCGATCCGCCGCAGCAGCGGGGTGCTAGCCGTGTGCGCCGCGCTTGAGGACGTCGCGCTGGCGCACGCACCCGGGCAGCTGGTCGGCCGGGTGGAGGACACGACCCTGCTGACCGGACCCAAGCCTGCGGGCGGAAACGGCCGCGGGCTTCCTCCGAGCGACGGCCCCATGGCGATGTACGTCGGCAACCTCGAGTCCTATCAGGGGATCGATCTCCTGCTGGAGGGCTTCCGCCACACGCTGAGCCGGGTGCCGCAGGCGAAGCTGGTGATCGTGGGAGGACGGGACGCGGAGATCGCGCACTATCGCGACCGGGCGGAGCGGCTCGGGATCGACGGCTCGGTCGTCTTCGCCGGTCCTCAACCCATCGACATGCTGCCCGACCTGCTGCGGCAGGCGGACGTCCTCGTCTCGCCCCGGCTCAAGGGCCTCAACACCCCGATGAAGATCTACTCCTATCTCGACTCCGGGTCCGCGGTCCTCGCCACCAGGCTTCGCACCCATACTCAGGTGCTCGACGACGGCATGGCGTACCTGGTGGAGCCGGAGCCGCACGCGCTGGGGCACGGACTCGCGGAGCTGATGGCCGACCCCGAGCTGCGAGCCAGGCTGGCCAGCACCGCGAAGGCTTACGTGCAGCGCGAGCACACGCCCCAGGCCGCGCGTCGCAAGCTGGAGGCCTTTTACACCACGATGGAATCGCGCGTCCGGCGGCTGCAGGCGTGAGGACGCTGTGGCGCTCGGCCACGCTCCGCAGCGCCGCGGTGCTGGGGATCTCCGGCGTGGGCTTCGCGGTCGCGAACCTGGTGCTCGCCCGTGCGCTGCCTACCGAGGAATACGCCGTCTTGACCCTGGTCGTCGCGCTGGTGAACGTCGGCTACCCCATGGCCGCAGCCGGCGTGGACGGAATGGTGAACCGCCGTCGTCTGGAGGCAGGGCCGCGGCTGCTGCGCCGCCTCATGCAGGCCTCGATCCCGGTGGCGCTCGCGTTCGCGGCCATCGGCCTTGCCGGATACGAGACCTCGGCTCCGGTTTCCCTGATGATCCTGTTGTGCGTTGTCGCGGGCAGCGCGGTGCAGGTGGCCGGTGCCCAGTTCCAGAGCGAGCAGCGATTCGGGGTTTCCCTGACCCTGAACCAGAGTCCTAATCTCACCCTGCTGCTCGTCGCCGGCTGGGTCCTCGTCGCGGGCTCACACCGCGCCGAGATGCCCCTGGCGGTCTGGACCGCCGGCTTCCTCATCGCCGCGTCGGTGGGCTGGTCGCTGCTGTTCCGGGAGCGGCACGCCAAGCCCCACCACTCGGTGGACTTCCCCTGGAGCGAGGCCCTATCCATCGCGGGGCTCTCAGCTGCGGGGCTGCTCCTCATTCAGATCGAGCGCCTGATGCTGCCGCACCTGCTCCCCCTGGAGGAGCTCGCGACGTACGGCGTGCTCGCCGCGATCGCCGGCTCGCTCTTCCGGGTGCTCCAGATGGGCGTGGGATACTCCCTGCTCCCGCGGCTTCGTGCGGCTCCCGGGGTGATCGAGCGACGGCGGCTGCTCTTCAAGGAGTTCCGTCTCGTCGTCGCCGTGGCGGCCATGGGCTCCCTGGTGATCTGGGTGGCTACCCCGCGCATCGAGGACTGGTTCCTGGGCGGGAAGTACCATCTCCCGGGGGCGTTGGTCCTGGCGGCGGTCGTGACCGGCTTCGCCAAGGTGCTGAACGGCCTCGCCCAGTCGGCCGTCTCGGCCCTCGCCGAGCCGCGCGAGCTTCACCTGGTGAGCGTGCTGGGATGGGTGTCGGTAGGCGTGGCGATGCTGGGCGCGGTTGCGGGCGCGCGGTGGGGCCTGCCGGGCGTCATCTATGGCGTGGGACTCGGGTGGGTGATGCGGGCGCTGGTCGGAATGGTACTGAGCGCTCGCCACCTCCAGCTCCCCGCGACCGCGGAGGCGGTGACATCGTGAGCGCCGACTGGGCGCTCTCGCTGTTCCGGAAGTCGGTTCTCAAGCAGGAGAAGTACCGGCGGATCACCAGCTTGATGGACGATCCAGCCGGCCGCCGCTGCCTCGACATCGGGGCGGACAACGGGGTGATCAGCCTCCTGCTCCGCCGTCGCGGCGGCCGCTGGGCCAGCGCCGACCTGGACGAGCACACCGTCGACTCGATCCGCGAGCTCGTCGGCGACGACGTGCACCGGCTCGACGGCGCCCGCTCCCCTTTCCCCGATCGCACATTCGATCAAGTCGTCGTGGTGGACTACCTGGAACACATCTCCGACGACGGCGCCTTCGCCCGGGAGCTTGCGCGGATCCTCAAGCCCGGTGGGCGGGTGATCATCAACGTTCCCCACCTCAAGCCGCGGTCGCTGGTAAACCGATTCCGCCACGCGATCGGACTCACCGACGAGTGGCACGGTCACCTGCGGCCCGGCTACAGCCTCGAGGGCATCCGGCAGGTGCTCGGGCCTCGCTTCGAGATCGAGCGGGCGGTGACCTATTCCAAGGCGTTTTCCGAGCTGGTGGACACCGGACTCAACGGACTCTACCTCGCGATGCAGCGGGGCTCGGGCGACGCGCGCGGCAGCTCCAAGGGCACGGTCGTCACCGGCGCCGACATCAAGAAGCGCCGGAAGCAGTTCCTGATGCTTTCGGCCCTCTATCCCTTCCTGTGGGGTATGGCGAAGCTGGACACCCTCCTCTGGCTCCAGCCGGGCTACAAGCTGATCGTACGGGCGCGCCTGGCGCACTGAACACCGATGCCACGCGTGCGCAGGCTCGGGGCAGTGGTCGCGAGCGTCGGACTGCTCGCGATTTTGGTCCTCACCCTGATTCCCAATCCGGGCCAGGCCCGCGTCGCCGATGAGACGCCGCTGCTCTGCCTGGTATGCGGCGAGTCGGGCGGCGCGGATGTCGTCCTCAATCTCCTTCTCTTCATCCCTCTGGGCGTGGGACTGGCGCTGCTGGGCCGGCCGTGGGCGCACGTGGTCGCCCTTTGCGCGCTGCTCTCGCTCGGAGTGGAGACGCTGCAATACGCCGCCCATACCGGTCGTGATGCCTCGCTCAGCGACCTCCTCACCAACACCGCGAGCGGTGCGGTGGGAGCGGCGCTGGTCCGGCAGCTCAACCTGCTGCTCGCGCCGGGGCCGCTGGCGGCGCGGCGACTCTCCCTCGGCGCCGCCGCAGGGTGGCTCGCCATCCTGTCGTTGACCGCGATCTCCATGCACCCGTGGGCACCTGCCGGCCGGCTCCGGAACTTCTGCACCCCATCTTATCCGACTTCCGAGCGCTTCTCGGGCACCGCCCGGGCGATGACGCTCAACGGAGTCGCCCTCTCCTGTGACCAGGAGGTTCCCCGTGGCGAGACTCGGCGTGAGATCCGCCGAGGAGAGGTCCTGCTGGAGACGGTCGCCGAGGCCGGGGATCCGTCGCGCGGGCGGGAGGTGATCCACCTGGTACGCACCTCCGGCACCACGCTCCTGCTCCTGGCCCAGCAGGGCCGCACCGCGGTGTTTCAGGCACCGACGACGGCACCGGCACTCAAACTGTTCGCCCCGGTGGTGCGGCTGCCCGGCGCCTTCCCCTCGCGCCCCGATGGGCCGGTGGCGCTGACCGCGGAAACGGATGACCACCACTTGCGGCTCTCGGCGGCGCATGATGGAGGGCTCCGCGTGGTCGAGCTGACGCTGAGCCCCGCGTACGGCTGGACGCTCCTGTTTCCGATCCCGATGGCTCCGGGAGCGCCGCTCCGCATCGCAGCCGCGATCTGGCTGGGGGCGCTGTTGCTTCCCGCTGGGTATTGGGCAGGGCTTGCCGCGCGGCCGGCGGGCGCTATCGGTGCCCTCGGTGCCGTCGTTATCGCCGGGCTGGGGCTGGTTCCGGCCCTGGCGGGCTTCGATCCGGCGCACTGGTCCGAATGGGTCGGTGCCGGCGGCGGAGTCGCGGCCGGCTGGGCCCTCTCCCGAATCGCGGCTTATCTTCAGAGCCGATGCGGCTCTCCTTCCACCAGCGCATACTCCTCATCCTGATCTGTCTCGGCGCGATCCCTACCGCCGCGGCGATCGTTGGCTGGGGCCTTACGATCCGGACGGCGACCCCGGGCGCGGGACCACGGGAAGCGCTGGAGGAAGTGGGGGCGACCGGCCGTGCGCTCCTCCGCGCGCTCGACACGACGGACCTGTCGCCAGGGGAGCGCGACGCCCTCGCGGCGCACGCGGCCACGCTCAACAGCGCCATCGGGCGGTTCCAGCGGGTGGAGACCTACAATCGCTACTACTATGCCGGCCTCGGCATCGCGGTGTTCCTGCTTGGCGCGGCGGCGCTGTACGCGTCGGTGCGGCTCGGCGGCCACCTGTCGCGGCAACTGAGCCGTCCCATCGAGGAGCTCATCGGATGGACCGGACACATCCGCCGGATGGAGCCGCTCCCGCCCGACCGGCCGCGTCGCGGAGCCCCGGAGTTCGCGGCGCTCCGCACGGCGCTCCGGGAAATGGCGACCGCGCTCGACCGAGGCCGGGCGGAGGCGATCGAGGCGGAGCGCCTTCGGGCCTTCCGGGAGACGGCACGCCGCGTCGCGCACGAGATGAAGAACCCGCTCACACCGATCCGTCTGGCCGTGGCTCAGTTGTCGCGCTCACCGTCGCCCTCGACTCGCGACGCGATCGAGGTGCTCACCGCCGAAAGCGAGCGGCTGGAGCATCTGGCGCGGGAGTTCACCGAGTTCGGTCGGCTGCCGGAGGGACCGGCGGCGGCGGTGGACCTCTGCGAGCTGCTCGAGGAGCTGGCTCGCAGCTCGGTGCCGCCGACCATGACCGCGAAGCTCACCCTGGATCCGGCCACGCCGGCGCTCCAAGGCCACTACGATCCGCTCCGTCGCGCCTTCGCCAACATCATCCGAAACGCGGTCGAGGCCTCCGGCGGTGAGGGAGAGCTGGAGATCGCCGTGGCGGCCGTCGCCGGCGGTGCACGGGTGACGATCCGCGATCACGGCCCCGGCATCCCGCCCGAGCTCCAGGGCCGGATCTTCGATCCCTACTTCACCGGCAAGCAGGGCGGCACCGGGCTCGGCCTCGCCTTGGCGAAGCAGACGATCGAGCTCCACGAAGGCACCATCGCGGTGGAGCCGACCGTCGACGGCGGCGCGACCTTCGTGGTGAGGCTCAGCGGCCTGTGACAGCGGTCTCGGGTCAGATTCTCCTGGTGGACGACGAGGCCAACATCCGCCGGATGCTGGGCGCGCTTCTGCGGGAGGAAGGCTTCAGCGTGGCGGAAGCGGGCAACGGCAACGCGGCCCTGCTGGTGGTGGACCAGGCCGATCCGGACGTCATTCTCCTCGACCTCCTCATGCCGCCCGGACCCGACGGCCTGGAGACGCTCTCCCGCCTGCGCGAGCGGGGCCGACTGACGCCGGTCATCATGATGAGCGGGAAAGCCCAGCTGACCGACGCCGTGCGGGCGGTGAAGCTGGGCGCCTTTCAGTTCCTGGAGAAGCCCCTCACCCCCGAGGCGGTGCTGGCGACGGTGCGTGCCGCGCTGGAGCTCGACCGCACCCGGGCGCAGAACCGGGCGCTCCAGGCCGAGCTGGCCAGGCGCGCCAATCTCGTGGGCGACAGCCCGCCCATGCAGCAGGTACGGACGCTGATCGCCCGGGTTGGACCGACCGAGGCGCGGGTGCTGATCACGGGCGAGTCCGGTACCGGCAAGGAGCTGGTCGCCGCGGCGGTCCACGCCGCCAGCCGCCGGGTCAATCGCGCGTTCGTCACCGTGAACTGCGCGGCCATCCCACGCGACCTGGTCGAGTCCGAGATGTTCGGGCACGAGCGCGGCGCCTTCACCGGCGCCACCGAGCGGCGGCTGGGTCGCTTCGAGCTGGCGAACGAGGGGACCCTCTTCCTCGATGAGATCGGCGACCTGAGCCCCGAGGCTCAGGCCAAGCTACTCCGCACCCTGGAGACGGGCGAGCTGCAGCGCATCGGGGCGGAGACTTCGCTCCACACCGATGTGCGCATCGTTTCGGCCACCAACCGCCGGCTGGAGGACGAGGTCGCCGACGGCGGCTTCCGGGAAGACCTGTTCTTCCGGCTGAACGTCTTCCCGATCAACATGCCGCCGCTGCGGGAGCGGCCGGAGGATCTCCCCGCCCTCGTGACCCACCTGGCCGAGCGGGTACGGCCGAGACAGGCCGCGACCTTCACCCCGGCGGCGCTCGATGCCATGCGCGAGTATGCGTGGCCCGGCAACGTGCGCGAGCTCGCCAACCTGGTCGAGCGGCTCAGCATTCTCTGTGGGCCCACGGTGGATGCCGGCGCCGTCCGCGGTGTGCTGCGCGGCGGTTCCGCGGCCCCGGCCCACGGCACTCTGACGGGGCTGCCCCTCTCCGAGGCGCTGGACGAGTTCGAGCGCGGCCTTATCAGCGCCGCGCTGACCCAGGCGGAGGGCAACGTGGCCGAGGCCGCCAGGGTGCTCCAGACCGATCGCGCCAATCTCTACCGCCGCATGCGCCGCCTCGGGATCGAGAAGGCCGCCGAAGGGACCGAGTGACACGCCCATTCGGCGCCCTCAGGGCAGGCCTCGCCGCCCTGCTCCTCATACTGGCGCTTCCCGCTGTGGCGCGGGCCCAGGACAGCGTCATCGTGATCGACCCCGACGCGCCGCCCTCGGACACGCTCGAGCTGGGAGGCCCGCCTCCGGAGGTGGTGGAAGAGCTCATCGCGTTCTACAACGACTCGACCACCACGCGGGTGGAAGGGGACATCACCCTGCCCGAGGGCAGTCGCTTCGTGGGCCGTCTCGCGGTCTATCGCGGCACTCTCCGGATCGGCGGCCGGGTGGACGGGCCGATCGCCGTCGCCAACGGTACCCTGCACCTGCTGCCGGGCGCCGAGGTTCGAGGCGACATCCTCGTGATCGGCGGCCGGCTCATTCGTGCCCCGGTGACGCACCACTCGGGACGCGAGCGGGTGTACTGGGACGCCGCGCCGGTGATGAAGAACGAGGACGGACTGCTGGCGATCCGGGAGCGACGGCGGCGCATCGGCGACCTGGCGGCGGCCCGCACCAGCTTCCAGACCGGCAAGGTCAGGACCACGCTGCTGCTCACCACCGGAGGCACCTACAACCGGATCGAGGGCCTTCCGATCGTCTTTGGTCCCACGTTCGACCTCCGGACCGGCCAGCGCTCGTCGCTCAAGCTCGACCTGCGCGGAATCCTGCGCACGGCCGGCGGTGACACGCGGCTGGCCGACTTCGGCTACGAGGCCAAGGGCGAGTTCCGCTACGACCGCTTCGGGATCTCGGGACAGGTGTACAGCCAGCTCGGCCCCATCGAGGATCATCCGCTGTCGCTGAGCGAGATCGGCTGGGCCTCGTTTCTCCTGCAGCGGGACTACCGCGACTACTTCGATCGCCGCGGCTATGGCGGGACCCTCTGGGCGCAGGCCACCCGGTCGCTCCGCCTGGAGGTATCGCGCCGGCGGGACGAGGAGCGCTCGGTGCGCGCCACCGACCCGTGGTCGCTGTTCCGCAACAGCAGTACCTGGCGGCCCAATCCGCCGATCGACGACGGGCACTATATCACGACCGGCGCCCAGGTGGACTTCGACACCCGGAACGAGCGCTACCTCCCGAGCACCGGCTGGCTACTCCGCGCCCGCTTCGAGCATTCCAGCACCGGAGACGTGACACCGGTGGATCTGCCCGAGCTGGTGCGGCCCCCGGTCCCCCTGGGGCGCCGTTACGAGTTCTCCCGCCTGCTCCTCGACTTCCGCCGGTACACTCGCATCACACCCTACCTGCGGGTGAACGGCCGGCTTCGGGCCGATGGCTGGGTGGACGGCGACCGTCTGTCGGTGCAGCGGCGAGTCTCGATGGGCGGCCCGGACATTCTCCCCGGGTACGACTTCCGCACCTTCGACTGCGCTCCACCCGATTTCGAGGATCCGGCGGAGACGGCGCTGTGCGACCGGGTCATCAGCGCGCAGGTGGAGGTCCGGACCCGGGTCGCGCTCAATCTCGGTTTTCGGGTCGGCGATCGGGAGAGCGGCGGAAGCCGCTTCATCGGCATCGAGGAAGCGGACCTCGTGCTGCTGAGCGACGCCGGCAAGGGCTGGCTCGCGGGCAGCGGCCCCGGACAGGTGCCGGTGAACCGCATCCCTTCGTTCGACGAGTGGAAGGTGGATGTGGGGTTGGGGCTCGACGCCGGTGAGATCGGCGCCTACATCGCGAAGGGGATCTCCGAAGGCGAGTCGGTCAAGTTCCTGGTCCGTCTCCAGCGTCGCTTCTAGTGGCCGTTCTCCTCCTGCTGGCACTGCTCGCCGTTGCGATCCCCGGTGAGTCGAGGGCGCAGACGGGGAACTCTGTCCGGCTGGAGGTGCGGCTCACGCCGGATACGGCCGTGCGCGGGGCACGCGCGCCGGTGGTGCGATCGGAGAACCTCCTCGGCGACGGCCGCTGGTTGTCCACGCTCCGCTCCGGCCTTCCCGTGCGGCTGCATTATCGGATCGAGGTCTGGCGCTCCAGGAACGGATGGATGGATCAGCTCACCCGCCAGGTCTACTGGGACGTGGTGCTCCGGCACGAACCGCTGCTGGACGAGTACACCATGCTCACCATCTTCGGCAGTCGAGTACAGGAGCGCCGCTACGCGACGCTCGACGCGCTCACCGCCGCCCTCGCCTTCGCCTACCAGATCAACGTGAGTCCCGCCCAGCAGGGCAACTACTACTACAGCTCGACGCTGGAAGTCTCGACGCTGTCGGACGACGACCTGGAGGAGCTGGAGCGGTTCCTGGATGGGGGAACGACGAGGCGGGGCGACGGGGGACTGAGCGACGCGATGGGACGAGGAGCGACGCGGTTCCTGCTGCGGCTCGCCGGGCTGCCGAGTCTGAGGCTGGAGGCGAGAACGGGAAGGTTCTCGATCAGATAGTCCCGCCCAGGGCCTTCAGCGCCTCCTCGCCGTAGAACAGCTTGATGTACTTCGCCTGCTGCGAGGACAGACGGCGCACGGCCCAGGAGAGGTGCACGAAGTGCGGCTCGCGCGGCACTGCGTGGGGATGCATGCCGCACTCCTCCGGCAGGTGGTTCCCCTTCCGCGTATTGCAGGTGCTGCAGGCCGTCACGACGTTGTTCCACTCGTTGTCGCCGCCGCGGGACAGCGGGATCAGGTGGTCACGCGTCAGGCACTCCCGGTGGCGCAGCTCGACGTTGCCCCGGTGGCAGTACTGGCACCGGTAGCCATCGCGAGCGAAGAGGAATGTGTTGGTGACCTGGCGACGGAAGCGGCGGGGGACGTGCACGAACCTCATCAGGCGGATGATCGCCGGTTTGGGCAATATGAGCCGTTCGCTCCGGACGACGTCACCGCTGTCCGATTCGACGATCTCCGCCTTGCCCTCGATCACCAGGCGCAGCGCGCGCCGAACGGGGACCATAGTCAGCGGCTCGAATGAGGCGTTCAACGCCAGACACCGCACGCTACTTCTCCGCAGCCAGTATCAGGGAATGGACGGGCCGGCCCAGCGCGAGAGTCTGCAAGGGCCGAGCCAGGCGCATTGAAATCGTAATGACCACCCGGGGGCGGCGGCAAGGGAAGTACCTGCTCCCCCAGACCCTCCCCGGGTCATGCAAGCTATTTCCTGACCAGCGATTGGATCCGCGACGCGATGGCCTCCCGGAGCTTCGGGCTGCGGGCGATGACCAGCACGGTGTCGTCACCCGCGATCGTTCCCATGATCTCGCCCCAGCCCGCCTGGTCCAGCGCCTCGGTCACCGCGCCGGCGGAGCCGCTCGCGGTCTTGAGCACCAGCAAGGGTCCGACCCCGTCCACGCTCACCAACAGCGCCGGCAGCACCTGCGCGAGATCCGGCCGCAGCGCGGCCCGGTGGGGGTGCGCGTAGTAGGCACCACCCTGTGGATCCGCGAGCTTGGCCAGGCCGAGCTCGCGGATATCTCGCGACAGCGTCGCCTGAGTGACTGTGAAGCCTTCCGCGGCCAGGGCTTCCCGCAGCTCGTCCTGGCTCTCGATCCGCCGCTCGCGCACCACCCGCAGGATCGCGGCGTGCCGCTGGATCTTCATGCCCGCACCGGCTCGGCTCGGTACACGTCCCGTCCTCCGAGGAAAGTGGCGACCACATCCTCCCGCCTTGCCCCAATCACCTGTTCCGCCGGACCGCCGGCCGGGGACCGGGGGCGGACGACCGCGCAGTCGCCCCACTTCCCCGGCTCCAGACTACCGATCTCCCCCTCGAGCCCCAGCGCCCGCGCCCCGCCCAGCGTCGCGAGGGTCAGCGCGGCATCGGCGTCGAGATCGGCCAGCCGTCTCGCCGCCCGCGCCTCGGCGAGAAGATCGGGCGTGCCGACGCTCAGGACCGAATCGGTTCCCAGTCCCACGCGGATCCCGCACGCCAGGAAACCGCCGAGCGGCGCCTCGCCGTGCCGGTGCGCCGCGTTGCTGAGTGGGCAGTGCGCCACCGCGGCGGCGCTGCGGGCCAATCGCGCCAGATCGGCCTCATCCGCCTGGACCACGTGAATGCAGAGCGTGCTCTCCCCCAGCACCCCATGTCGCTCGACCCATTCGACCGGCGAGCATCGCGGGCCGGGAGGCAGCGGAATTCCCCGCTCGTGCCATGCATCGGCGAACGGCCCTGTACCCCGCAGGAGCAGCTCCGATTCCGCGGGTGATTCGGCCAGATGCACGGCGAGCGGAAGGGACTCCACCCTGGCCCAGGTGGCGACGGCGGCGTAGAGCGGCCCGCTCACGGTGTACGGCGCGTGGGGCGAGACGCCGATCCGGACCCGGCCACCCGCCCACCTGCCCAC
>Ga0247825_10001141_pt1 | contig 17347 bp, 15 predicted proteins | sample 13C_Vanillin_Day_FD_194413 | JGI IMG/M metagenome (GOLD analysis project Ga0247825, IMG submission 194413) | Soil microbial communities from agricultural site in Penn Yan, New York, United States - 13C_Vanillin_Day48 | ecosystem: Environmental > Terrestrial > Soil > Agricultural land | place... | reverse complement strand
CATCAGCGCGGCCGCCGCAACAACAGCGAGATCGCGTGAGCGAGGACTACGAATCCTGAAAATATGTGGCTCCAGATGGCCGCCGCGCTGATGACTGTGTATGTGATCCATCGACTGCTCGATGGTCGCGTCAGTGCGAGCGCAAAACACCACGACGCGGTAACGGCAAGGAAGAGGACGAGCGCGTAGGCGGTGACTTCCTGCATGTGCCGGATGAAGGAGACGTTGACAATGAGGAGCACGCAGCTGGCGACCGCGGTCCGGCGATCGAATAGACGCACATTCAAGGCAAACAGCGCGAGAACGGTACCGACGCCGAGAGTCACCGACAGCGATCGCAGGAATGTTTCGCTCGTCCCGCCGAATTGCCAAACATGGAGGAGCAGTTCGTAGGGAGATGGCAGCGCGGCGTCGGTTTCCGCAACGATTCTCCCCGCTGCGAAGAGCGGTTGCCGTGCGACGCGAAGACTGATCGATTCGTCCACGCTCAGAGCGTGTTGGCCAACCCGGAACATGCCAACGGCCGCCGTCGCCAGCGTCAACGGAATTGCACTCCATAGCAATGAGTGCTGCCGGGCGCGCCTGGTGACAGGGCTTCCATTCGTTTGGGTGGTGGGCGACGCCGAAGACCCGGGCATAGGGGTCGATGTTCAGCAAGCAATGTTCCTCCTCGACCGTAGTGGCACTTAAGTGTCGGGAGAGACAAGACGATGCCCGAGATGCCCGCGGCGCGCCGGCACTTTAGTGCGGGCGTCGGACGCCGCGATTACGCAGTCCGGCGAAGATCCCTGGCAACAATCCTGAGATCTCACCGCTCGCCATCGCGATGAGATCGCGATTGCGCGTGGCGATGCCGCGAACGAGAAGCCATGGTGCCCGCACTAAGTCACGTGCAGCTCGCAAGGCGATGAAGAGATCCCTGCGCCTCAACCACGTGCCGTAAAACGCTCCCTGACCACGCGCGTAGCGCCGATACAGTCGCGGCAGGTCCTCGCGGCGATGGCGCGCCAAGTGGGTGACGACGATCCGAGGGTTATACACGATGCGCACACCAACCCGCAGTGCACGATGCGCCCACTCGTTATCCTCTCCCGCCGTCCGCAACGAAGGGTGCTCGTCAAACCAGCCAATGCGATTGAGCAGTCGCGTCGCGAACGCCATATTCGGCGGGAACAGGACGTCGCCGTCGATCAGCGGAGCGCTGTAGATCGCTGGATCCTCAGCCGTCTTGATCGTCAGGACGATGCCTTCACCTTCTGGCTCCACTCGTCCCGTGACGATGGCATCGCCAACGCTGTCGAGTTCCGCGGCGAGGCGTTCGACCCAATCGCGTGCAACGCGACAGTCGTCGTGCGTGACAGCCGCATATGCCGTGTCCACGTGCTGCAATCCGACATTGGTTGCTGCCGAGATACCCACGGCTTCCATCCGAACATGGACGATACGCAAGCCTAAGGCTTCGATTCGCTTAATCGACGTTTCGGCGTACGCCGACCGGCCCTGATCGACGACGATGAGACGCGCTGGCCATCGGCTGCCGTTGGCGATCGAATCAAGGCACCCTTCCAGAACAGCATCACCCAGAGTCGGTACGACCACGGTGATGTCGTGTGCAATCGGGTGAGCGGTCGGGCTCATCGCTGTACGGCTGCCAGCATGTCATCGAAGCCGATCACGGCATCGACATCCGCAACCGGAGGGCACGGGTGTGGCCACAAGTCGCCAGCCAGATAAATTGTCGCGTGTCGCCCTGTGTAGTATTGCAGTGCGCGCTCCGCTGCCCACTGGTAGACGAACTCGTGAACGGCGAAGGCTCCGCGGGGAGCGGGCTCGACGACAGTCCGCCGGACGTTGCAGATCGCGATGCGACCGCCCTCCGCGACGCGTGCAGCGATCAGTGGAGCGGCGCGTGACGTGAACTCCGCGCTCTCCAGGCGAACAGACACGCTGAACATCAAAGACAGCACCGCACCAGCAGCGAACAAAGTAGCGCTCGTGCCAAGCAGATGCGGGCGCCGCCACCGGATTGAGGCGCCCGCCAAAGCCGCGGTCAAAGCAAGAATGAGCCACGTTGGCGCGAACACGCGCGGCGAACCTTGCTGCGGCACCGCGAACACGACGACGAGATTCGCCAACACAACGAGAGCAGCGGCGGCGAAGAGAACGCTTCGCCGCCTGTACGCGGTGATCGGTCGAGCCGAGTGGACCACGCGCGGACCGATCCGCCATCCGATCGCCGCCGCCGCCGCCAGCAGTACCACGTCCCACGGCCAGGCCCAGCGGACGGCCAGCGGAATCGAGTGGAGGCCGAGGCCGACTGCAGGGTAGCCGACGTAGAAAGCCGGATTGACCGTAAGTCCGCCGATACGCTCGATCACGCCGGCACTCAGGCGGGGGTTCGCTCCGGGCCAGAGCATGAAACTCGCGACGACGAGCGCACCGACAACGCTGCTGACCACAGCGGCGCGGCGACGCTCACCGCCCGCGGCGACGAGCGCAGCCGCGAGCGGCAATGCACAGATCACCTGTTCCGTACAAAGAGCGGCACTGAGGTTCGCGACGGCCGCCCATGCAAGCCGGCCCCGATGGTAGAGGCGTAACGCTTGAAGGGCCAGAGCAAGGCCAAGTGGCACATGTAGCGCGGCGGGCCAGAGTCCCGCTTCGGTTCCAAGCGGTTGCAGCAGCCAGAGTGCTCCGCCGACGTTGGCCCACATCGAGGGCAACCCAAGCTCTCGCAATAGGGCACGGCCAACCAGCGCCACCGTAATCGTGAGCGCCAATGGCACAGCGATGGCGACGCCAAACGGCAGCGAGCGGCAGACACCTGCGGTCAGCAGGATTTCCAATATTCGGGCGGGCCGGATTGCGCCCAGCTGCTGCCATGAAGCTCTGATGAATCCACCCAGGCCCAGCTCCGCCGGTGCGAGGCAGTTGTTGAAATCGTCTGCGAGCGGCGCGCCTCGCCATATGAGCGGTATTGCAATGCCAATGAAGGCTATCGCGGCGGCACCGAATATGACCCCACCCGTTAGTTGTTCGCGGTCGAGGTAATTGGTGTCGGCCTCGCGAGCCCCCTGCATCGCGTTCACCGAGCCGTCGACTCCGCAAGCGGTTGATTGCTCGACCTGGGGCGCAGTCCGTCCAGCCATGTTTGCGCTTCGGCGCCCCAGGCGTCCATAGGCGATCGGGATCGTCTGGTCACGCGGGGGTAGACGAGGGCAACGGCGGCGCGCGCAATCGATGCCAGGTCCCCCGCCCGTACGGCGGCGGCATAATGCCGCAGGGCGACACGGCGCTGTCCGTTCTGAAGAGACATCCATGCGGCCCATCGCTGATGGCGTGCCCTGTCGACAGGGATCTGGTGACGCGCGGCAACGACTTCGACATCTGCCAGGACTTGCGTCACCGCACGAGACGCCATCCCAGGATGCGTCCTCAGGGCCACGAGAGGGCGCGGCACACACGTCGGAAGGTCCGTCGCCGCGAGACGAAGCCACAGGTCCCAGTCTTCGCTCGTGCGCAGCGCAGTATCGAAGCCGCCGACGCTTTCAAGAACTTCGCGGCCCACGACCACGTTCGAGGCCCCCGCCGGCACGGCGTTGTGCCGTCGTAGATCCGCTACCACCTGCTCTGGGGGCGCTGGCGGTGCGCCGCTGCACACCCGCAGCTCCTCATCCACGCTGACGTCGCCCGCATACACCCATACGGCGCGGTTGGCAGTCGCGGCCGCAAGCTGCATCGTCAGCTTGCGTGGCGCCCACAGGTCATCGTCGTCGAGGAAAGCGATCCACCGCCCCATTGCGGCACCGATGCCGCAGTTTCGGGCGCCGGCCACTCCCGGGGGACCAGTATTCCGCAACAGTCGGACGCGGCTATCCGCGAGCTGCCGTACCACCGCGGCGGTTCCTGATTCGGATCCGTCGTCAACGACGATCACCTCGGAGTCGACATCCTGCTGCCAGAGCGCAGTGCGAAGCGTGAGCGCGAGGAACTCGGGTCGATCGCGCGTGGGAATCACCACGCTTACATCCATTGGGCCTCTTGCGTCGCTGGGCGGACGTGCCCGCGGTGGAGGCGAACGGCAAGTCGACGGAGGAGGTCGTCAGCACTGACCGGTCCCGGTTCCCAGCGTCCGAGTCGATATCGATCATCGCCACGTCGAATCGGTTGGCCGTCGCCGGTGAAGGCCGCCACGAATCCCGCGCGGCGCACGGCGGTGGCTGACCGCGAGTCTGCTTGTCCATATGGATACGCGAAGTGACGCACCGCGGCACCAGCGGTGGCGGCGAGCGCCAGACGGCCATGCGTCACCGCGTGGTCCAGGGCCGCGTCGTCGAGATCGGGCAGCACCTGATGGTCAGTAGTATGGAAGCCAACCGACATACCACCGCGGCCCAACGCGGCGATGCCGGCGCCGTCCAACATGTCGGTGGCGGGCAGGTGCGCGGCGAGCTCGCGCACGCGTTCCCGCAGCTTCTGGCTTCGCTCACAAGCCAGCACGAGGTCTGGCATGTTCAAAACGGACACTCCAAGCAACGCCATCGTCTCTTTCGCACCATGCGCCAGGAGAAGCGCTTCCAGCTGCTGGAAGCCGTAGGGCCCCTGGCCGTGAAGCGCGCGGCCCGAGAGAAAAAATGTTGCCGGCACTCCAAGCTCGCGAAGGATCGGCAACGCGTGCTCAGAATGACTCGCCAGGTCGTCATCGAACGTGACCGCGACGGCGGGCCGATACGCGGCTTTCAGCCGTTCGGTTGTGTCACGTTCCTCCGACACGAGCTCATCAACCGTGACCAGGTCGACCGTGTCGCGCAGCGCGTTCAGGTGCGCTCGGAACACGTCGACCGGGACGGTCGGCACAAGTTCCCCTGCGGCCGCGGGCGTAACGCAAAGGCGATGATAGACGAGCGCCAGCCGATGGCCGCGCAGATGGGCGAGCGTACAGAGCGCCTCACTCAGCCGGGGCAGCCGTAAAACGATCGATCCAAGGCGACGCCCCAACTGCCTCATCGTGTGGTCGTCCGTTCTGTCGCGCCGGGCATGGCGAACGCCTTCAGCCATCCTTCCGCCTGCGCGATCCAGTCTGCATCGCGGCCAAGAAACGCGAACAGCCGGTCGCTGCCGACGGCCGGGTGGAACAGCGCGACGCCGGCACGGCCAATCGATCGGACGTCACCACGCGCGGCCGCCAGCACGTAATGCCGGACGGCCAACAATCGGCGTCCCCCGCGCAACGCAGCCCACGCGGCGCGTCGATTCATGGCTGCAACGTCCACCGGCAAGCCGTACCGGTCAGCGATTCGCCGCGCTTCGGCAACCGTCTCCGCGGGGTCTGCCAAGACGTTTCCCGCGTGAAAGCGGTAGGCAACGAGTGGTGCGCGAACGCAGGCTGGCAGACCAACCCGCGCCATCCGAATCCACAGGTCCCAGTCCTCGGTACGGCGAAGCTGCGGATCGAAGCCGCCGACGGCCGACAGAACGCGCGATCGCACGACGACATTCGATCCGCCAGACGAAAGCGGATTCCAGCGTGGCATTGCGGCAGCTACCGCCTGTGGGTCGAGCGGCGGGCCGCCGCTCAGCACGCGTAACTGATCATCCACGTTGACATCGCCGGCATACGCCCAATCCGCGTGCACGGCTTCTGCCGCCGACAGCTGGCGCGACAGCTTCGTGGGCGACCAGAGGTCATCATCGTCGCAGAATGCCACCCAGGTTCCGCGTGCCCTTGCGATCCCTGCGTTGCGTGCGGCACTGACGCCCACCGGTTGCGGGTTATGCATGGCGATGACGCGTGCGTCGGCGACGGCCAGTACCCGCCGCGTGTCGTCCGTCGACCCGTCGTCGACGACAATGACCTCGAGATCGCGCACGTCCTGGGCCAGAATGGACCGCAGTGTGCGCTCGAGAAGATGGGCGCGATTGTGGGTGGGAACGATTACCGAGACAAGTGGCATCGCCACCTCTCCCGGCGAATATAGTCTGCTAATTTGAGCCCAAACAGCAGGCGTTCCGGATCCCGGACCGGCGAGCGTCGCCCCCGCGGCTTCGGTGCCGGGCAGTTCGGGACGGCGCGTGGCGCGGGAGCAGCGCCAAATTTGCACTGAACTGCTCGCGCGTCTCTAAAAACTGACAGGATGCCCACCGGCAGACCTTTTGCTCGGTTGAACTTACCCATGCACGCCGCTCGGTCCCCGGTCAGCCCTCCGCCGCTCGTGACGGTTGTTCATGCGGACGATTGCGGTCTGTCCGCAGGCATAACCGACGCCATCATCCGGTGCCACGACCATGGGTGGCTTCGACGGACCAGCGTCATCGTCAACGGAGCCGGCTGGACGCATGCGGTTTCCGAACTTCGGCGCCGGCCCGCGTTGTCGCTTGCGCTGCATCTGAATTTATTCGAAGGCGAGCCGCTGTCGAAGCCAGCGGATGTCGATTTGCTGGTGAATCGTCACGGCCGGTTCAATCGTGGATTTGTCGCACTCTGGGCCGCAGGGATTCGTCGTGGCGGCACCGCGCGGCTGCGCCGCCAACTGCGCCTTGAACTGCGACGGCAGATGGACCGGTTTCTCAAAGGGTTCCCCGATCGTGGTTCGATGGTCGTCGATGGCCACGTCCACTACCATGTCCTGCCTCCCGTGTTCGACGAGTTGATGGAACTCTGTGCGGAGTATCCAATCGGCACCGTCAGACTCCCACGCGAGCCGTTGTATTGGCCGCGCCAGCGGTTGGCGCCCCGCCCGCCCATGATCAACGTGGCAAAGAACATCGCGCTGCACGCGCTTAGTATGCGGGCAAACGCCGTGCTGCCGGCGCGAAGGGTGAAGAGCCCGGACGCCTTTGTCGGAGTGCTCGGCACCGGGGCAATGACTCTCGCACATGTTCGTGCTGCCTTGGATCACATACGGTCCACTGGCGTTGGCGGTACCGTCGAAATCCTGTTCCATCCGGGTCGAGCGCGGCCGGACGAGGCGGTGCTGTGGGCAGATCGCCCCGGCCTGCAGAAGTTCTACCGCTCCGAAAACCGCGATCGTGAGGCGGAACTCTTGTGCAGCGAGGAATTCGGGGAGCTTCTTGCGAGTGTTCAAGAAACGAGTGAGCCGGGCACCGTGGACGCAGTACCGTCCGGTGGGGTCGTCCGATGAACGTGCTGGGCATGTTCGGCGCGACAGATGTGGTTCACCCGGCCGCGTGTCTGCTGCGTGACGGACGTGTTGTCGCCTTTGTCGAAGAGGAACGCTTTGCGCGTGTGAAACAGGCGTGCGGCTTGTTTCCTGCGCGTGCAACGGCCTGGTGTCTGCGCGAGGGAGGCCTGACGTTGCGCGAGATCGAGGCATTGGCCTTCCCGTGGGACGCGAATGCGAACTGGTTTCGTATGCCTGTGGCGATGGCCCGCTCCTTCGTGCGCGACAAGCTGACGGGACGGTCGGGGAAACCAACCACGGTGCCGGGGCGTCCCGGACTGGGCTCCGCTGCGCTCCAGGGATTGCAGACCCTGCTTCACCTTCATCCCTGGAATCTGCAAGAGCGCCTGATACTGGCCCTTCGCGATGCGGGATTTGTTCGCGACCCTATTCCGCCGCTTCGTTTCTATCGGCACCATTTGTGTCATGCGGCCACGGCCTTCTACTGCTCCGGGTTCCCCGACGCGGCAGTGCTGATCATGGATGGACACGGCGAAGACCGCACCGTGTCGATCTACCGCGGCGAAGGACGCGCCCTGCACGAGGTGAGACACCTCACGCTGCCGCACTCGCTCGGCTGGTTCTATTCGGCAGCGACCGAATACCTTGGCTGGGATGCGAACGAAGGCGAGGTCAAGCTGATGGGCCTGGCGCCGTACGGGAGCCCAAACGCCGAGTTGCGTCGTTTCGTCGACGACTTCCTCCAGCTCACCCCGGAGGGCGTACGTCTCGACTCCGAGTGCATCTTCTATGGGCGCCGCAGCTACGGCCGGTTCTTTGGCGACCGCATGGTCGATCGCCTCGGCCCGCCACGCGCCCCTGACGAAGAGATTACACAGCATCATCGTGACTTCGCCTATGCGGTGCAGCAGCGCCTCGAGGCGGCAGCGCTGCACCTGGCTGGCATCGCGTTGCGCGCCACCGGGAGCCGCAATCTGTGCATTGCCGGAGGCGTGGCCCTCAATTGCAAGATGACGGGGGCATTGCATCAGTCTGGAATCGCAAACCGTCTGTTCGTCCAGCCGCTGTCCTACGACGCTGGCGGTGCGATGGGAGCGGCAATGCTGGCCGCGACACAGGCGGGAGACGACACCCGGTTCGTCATGGACCATGTCCAGTACGGTCCGGAGTACGACGACGCTGCCATCGAGACGGTCCTGCGCCGCAACGGACTGCGTTACCGCCGTTGTGCCGACATCGCCGACACGGCCGCCGCGCTGATCGCGGACGGGAAAGTCATTGGCTGGTTCCAGGGGCGCATGGAAGCCGGTCCGCGCGCACTGGGGGGCCGTTCAATCCTTGCCGATCCGCGCCATGCCGCCATGAGCGATGTCGTCAACGACAAAGTGAAGTTCCGCGAGCGATGGCGTCCGTTCGCGTTGTCGATTCTGGCGGAGTGCGCCGCCGATTACCTTGTTGCGCCAGTTGACGCGCCGTTCATGGTCATGGCGTTCGATGTGCGCCCGGAACGCCGCCACGAGATCGCCGCCGCTATCCACAACGGCGACCATACGACCAGACCGCACACTGTCCGCCGCGATGTGAACCCGTTGTTCTGGCGCCTCATCGACGGGTTTCGGCGGCGGACGGGAGTGCCAGGTGTCCTCAACACGTCATTCAACGTCAAAGGCGAAGCGATCGTGTGCAGTCCCACGGACGCGGTGCGCTGCTTCTATGGAACGGGACTGGATGCGTTAGCGATAGGCAGTTTCCTCGTGGAGAAAACGTCAGGGGACAACGACGAGTTGACGGCAGCTGCGGACGTCGTGTCTGCACATACCGAGCGAGGCGATGCAACTCGGCGTGGTTAGTTACGCGCCGGCTCACCGGGAGTGTCCCGGGTGCGGCGCGGCACGCTTCGACGATACGCCGCTGATAGACGGGCTATCGACACACACATGTCGCGCATGTGGCCTGATCCTCAGTTCGATCGTGCGGCGGACACCGAAAGTCGGACAGTACGCGAACGTCGATCTTCGTGCGTACCTCCGTTCAGTCGGCGCCGTTCGCGACGAACAGTCGACGGCCATTTTGTCTTGGCTTCGGCCGCACCTGCGGCCAGCGGCACGTGTACTCGATGTCGGCTGCGGCTTCGGATCATTCCTGAAGCGAGCTCGCGATATGGGCTGTGCCGTCCGCGGCATCGAACCGGATCCCGACGCATGCGCCGGCGCGTGTCAGTTGCTCGGCGAAGGCGTCGTTCAGCGGGGCACGCTCCAGCAGGTCAATGTGCCGGCTGGATCAGCGGACGTCGTCGCCAGCCTCGACGTTCTCGAGCATGTCCCGCCGGAGGAGCATGCGGCGTTCGCGCGCGCGATCACCCATGTGCTCGTGCGCGGCGGCCTGTGGGTCATCAAGATACCGAGCACCGAGGGCCTGTACTATAGGCTGTCCTTGCTGACCACGCGTGTCGCGCCGGCAATCGGCGGAGTACTGATGCGGCGGCTCTGGCAGACCGACTACGAGTTTCCGCACACGGTATACTTCAATCGCGCATCGCTGGAGATGTGGTTGAAGCGGCACGGTTTCGCGGTCGTTGATACCTGCTACCTTCCGGAAGTGCCGCTCCGCACGGTTATCGATCGGCTGACCCACGACGGCGATATCACACGCGCCCAGGCATATGCGCTTGTCCCTGCCGTGGCCGTGATTAACGCGATCGAGCGACTGCGCCGCCGCTCCGACGCGCTCGTCGTGCTCGCCCGGCGCAGTTGAGACGAGGCATCCGAATCAACAAGCGCATGTCGAACCTTCAGACATTGCCCGGCGATTTCGACTCACCGCTCATGCGTCGCGCCACGACGCACGTGTCGGTCGTCGTCGGCTGTTACAACGCCGCGCAACACCTCGAAAAGCGAGTGCGGCAGCTGGTTGCGTTTCTCGACAATATCGGCCGCGATTACGAAGTGTTGATCGTCGAGGACGGTAGCGCGGACGATTCGCTGCCGATCCTGCGCCGCCTCGAGAGCGACGTGCCAGCGATTACGGTGTTGAGCAATCCCCGGAACATGGGTAAGGGCTACTCGATTCGAAACGGTATCCTCAACTCGCGAGGCCGCTACATCATCTTCACCGACATCGACATGGCGTACTCGATGGGCAACGTGCTCGCGGTACTCGAGAGGTTGGAGGCGGGCGAGTCGCTTGTCGTCGGCAACCGTCGACTTCCGGAATCCGTCTACGTGGTCAACAATCGGCTGGTGAAGTACGTCTATCGTCGCCACCGCGGCGGCACCGCGTTCAACAGGCTCGTCCGTCTGATATTCGGCCTCGCCACGCGCGACACACAGAGCGGGCTGAAAGGCTTTACGCGTGGAGCGGCGGCGCGCATTTTTCAACGGCTGTATACCGACGGATTCCTCTTCGACATCGAGATCTTCATTCGCGCGCGCACGCTCGCCATCCCGGTCACCGAAGTTCCCGTCCAGCTGACCTACGAAGACGATGTCACAACGGTGCAGCAGTTCCGCCAGTTGTTCACCGTCATCCCGGGATTGATTCATATCAAGATGCTGCAGTTGCGCGGCGCATACGGCGCAACCGGGCCGCGAACCAGCCACGATCCGCGTAACGTCGCTGCCTCCGAGAACGCGACCGCTTCCGCCGGACTTCCGCCCAAGCCGTAGCCTCGTGAGAGCCGTTCGACCCGCCACTGAGCCGTCGTGGGACCGGTAAGGGCGATCGAAGCCGTCGACGAAATAGATTCCGCACCAGCGCTCGGGGTGTCGCGGCGAGTCGCTGTCGTTGTGTGGGGTGTCGCCGCTGCGATTGTTGCCGGTTGGCTGGTGCTGGCAGTCGGTCACCGCGGTGACGACTATCGTGTGTCTCACGTGCAGGGTGTGTGGATCGCCGCAGCCGAAGAGGCCCGAGCCGGCCGATTGTATCCGCCGCTCTTTGACGGGAAGCATTACGCCGGCACGCGCTACATGCCGATGCCGATTCTGTTGAACGCCGCCGCCGCCGACCTGGTCGGCGATCCGCTGGAAGGGGGCAAGCTCCTGGCGGCCACGCTGATGACGATGCTGTTGGGACTCGTGGTCGTCGTCGTGCGGCGACTATCCTGCCCCTGGCCCGTCGCTGCCGGGGTCGCGGCGGTCGTCGTCGGAACGAATGCCGGCCTCCAAGCCGGCACGACGATAGGTGGAGACTTGCTTCCGGTTGCCCTGCAGGTCGGTGCGTTGGCAGTGATAGTGAGCCACCGCCGGCCGCACCATCTTGTGCTTGCCGGCGCCTTGGCAGGTCTTGCCGCTGCGAGCAAGTTGACGGGGGTGTGGGCCTTTTTTGCCATCGTCACATGGTTGGTCTGGAACCGCCAATGGCGACCGGCAGTAACGGTCGCGGTCGCATCTGTTGTCACCGCCGGCGGCGTGCTCGCTGCGGTGCAGCTGGTCAGCGACGGCGGACTGTTCGCCCACTTGCAGACGTTTTCGTTTGCAGGTGTACACAACGGGCGTGTCATTTTCCGCGGCCCGAATCAGATTCTCTACAACTTGATCGGCCATGCGATGGGAACAGTGGTGCTGTTCCCTCTCGTGCTTGCCGGGGTACTGCAGCCACGCCGATCGCCCATGGTATGGCTGCTGTACATTGCGCTCGGTTATGTTCTGCTGCTGCTCGTGATCGTGTACGCGGACATCGGTACGGGCTTCAATCAACTCTTCGATCTCGTCGTCGTCTCGGCCCTGGTGGTAGGCGGGCTGGCCGGTGAGCGGGTCGCGTCCCATGCGGGCGCGGCTGCTCGCGGATACCTTCTCGTCGTGATGGTTGCCGTTCTGTGGGCGGGAAGTCTTGACCTTGTGCGGACGGTTGGTTTCGACATCAGAGGCATGCTGGCCGCGTCAGGCCAGGCGGGCGCTGCTCGCCGGTCGGCCGTGATGATCGCCGATCTGGTCAAGCCGGGCGACGAGGTGCTCGCGGAAGATCCAGCCGTCTACGTCGCATTGCATCGGCGGCCGCTGATTGCGGACTCGTTCATGCTCAACGTTCTCGACAGACATCACCCGGAGTGGCTCGACCCGCTCATCCAACAGGTCGCGGACCGGCGGTTCCAGCTTGTCGTCCTGGTCGTGCCTGTCGAAGACCGGAGCCTGGACTATTGGTGGACCAATTTCCATTACGGTCCGCGTCTCGCGGCGGCCCTCCGCGCATCGTATCGACCTGCCGGAACGGTCGGTCGATACTTTGTGTACCGACCGCGATGAGAACCTCAGAGCGGGTATCTCCGTCGTCGAAAACGTCGGACACAGTGCCGTTTCTACAGGGTATCTTGAGCTGGCGACCAGCCACCGACGGCCGCGTGGCGCTGCTCGCAGTTGTGGCGGTCTATTTTGCAGTCGTCGCGCTTGCCCGCACGGTATGGCGATTCGATCTCTGGCCGATTCTCGGTGTGCCGTCGGGTCCCTCACTGTTCTTCGATGCGCGCAACCTGACGGCGGCGTGGGAATGCAGCCGCGGTGGTTACGACCCCTTGTACGACAACCCGTGTGACCCGTGGGGGCGACCACTTATGTATCTTCGTCCGTGGCTGGTGTTTGCACCGCTCGGACTCGACCAATCGCACACGTTCGTGCTCGGAGTCACGCTCATCAGCGCGGTGTTCGTGGTGTTCAGTCTGCTGGTGGGCCGCGTGCCGCTCGGAACCGGCCTTATCCTGGCGCTCGCCGCGTGTTCGCCGTCTGTCATGTTCGCGCTGGAGCGAGGGAACATGGACGTCGTGCTGTTCCTGCTGGTGACATGCGCAGTCCTGATCTGGCGGAGGTTCCCGGTTCCGGCCGGTGTAGTCAGCCCAATCCTCGTCGTGCTGGCCGCATCGGCGAAGCTGTACCCTGTGGTGGCGTTGCCTGCATTCGTGCTCACCCGAAGCCGGCTGGCGGCGCGCACGGCGGTCGCCTGCCTGGTCGTGTTCGCGATCTACTGTGTCTACAGCTTTCGCGATATCGTGCACGTGGCCGACATCGCGACTCAGGGTCAGGATTTCTCGTACGGCGCGCGCATCCTGCCGGCGCACATCTACCATCAGATTGGTGCCGACCGATGGGCGGCGCCCGCGGCGGTCAAACAAGCGCTCGCGGCGTTTCCGCTGGCTCTCCTTGCCGCGTTCATCGTCTTCGTGGTCCGGACTCGTCTAGGCCCACACTCGGGTGCGACAGACGATAGACCGGCGGCGACGGCGTCTCTGCTCGCCCTCCACATAGGTGCGCTCATTTACTTGGGGACCTTCGCGGCCGCGAACAACTTCGATTATCGACTGGTGTTCCTTCTGCTGGTCCTGCCGCAGCTTGCGACGTGGGCGCGGGACGGCGCGCATCGGCTGTCCTCACTTGCCGCCGTAAACGTCGTTGCGATGCTCGTGCTGCTGTGGATCGGCTCCCTTTCGCAGCAGTTGCGGCTGTGGGACGAACTCGCCAGCTGGGTAGTCGCCGGTCTGCTGACAGCGCTGCTGGCCGCGACGTTGCCATCTGCGGAATCAATACGCGCGACTATGCTCGGCCGAGCCGTGAGACCCACGGCTCCATAGGCGGAATGTCCCTCCGAATCGCACAGATTACCAACGAGCCGTACGGGTTCGATACGGCGAATGGGGTGCAACACGTGGCGTACTGTCTCGTGCGCGCTCAGGCCGACCACGGCGATGCCGTCGCGCTGTTCACCAGGGACGACCATGGATTGCATCTGTTTGGCCCTGGAGCGGAGCAGGCTTCCGTCGGTCGTCCGCCCATCGACTTCGGCGGCGCACTCCGGGAACGGCTGCTGCGCCGTTATTTCGAGCCTGCGTTGGCGGCTGACGTTCTTGCCTGGCGACCCGATGTCGTGCACTTCCATTCCGTTCATGTTCCGCAGAACGTCGCGCTGGCATCATATCTTCGTCGACGCGAAATTCCATACTGCGTCACGATCCATGGCGGGTTGTTTCGGACGGCGCTGGAACGACGACGGTTGACGAAGACGATGTTCAAGCAGCTCTTCGAGTTGCGCTATCTGAACCAGGCGCTGTTCGTCCACGCCCTGAGCCCTCACGAGGCCGACGTCATTCGCCGATATGGTGTCACGGCGTCAATCGTAATAGTCCCCAACGGCCTTCCACCTGGAATCGACGTGCCCGCCACGCACCCCGACATTCTCTGTGCGCGGCACCCGGAACTCCGCGGCCGGCGCGTGTTCATGTTCATCGGTCGTCTGGAGCCATGGCAGAAGGGGCTGGACTTGCTGCTCGAAGCGTTCGCACGGGCCGATCTAAGGCAGTCCGCCCTGGTCCTGGTCGGGCCTGACGACGATGCGTCGCTGGCCACACTGATGGAGCTGGCCGAGAGACTCGGCATCCTGTCTGACGTCATTTTTGCCGGCCCCGCTTTCGGTCCCGATCGCGCCAATCTGCTGGCCGCCGCAGATGTCTTCGTACATCCGTCGCGATGGGAAGGAGTGTCGTTGTCGGTGCTGGCGGCGGCAGCAGCGGGGAAGGCGTGTCTGATTACGCGTGAAGCCGACCCGCTAGGCGTCCTTGAACGAGCGCGCGCGGCCCTCATCGTCGACGCCACTGTTCACGGCATCAGTGAAGGCTTAACGAGAGCTAGCCACGCCACTCGCGAGGAACTGCAGGCAATGGGTACGCGGGCGCGCCACGTCGTCGAGATGGAATTCAGCTGGCGATCTGCCGCACGGACGCTGTCGAGCGCGTACCCCAATGTGCAGCGCTGACCAGACTAATTGCCCGCTCGACAGCCATAGTGAAACAAGCGGTCAGCGCTTGAAAATCAAGGGCGAACCAATCTTGCGGACCGGTAACCGGCCGCATATCCTGATTGTCCCACTATCGTCAAACGCTATGGCCATCAACGCCCTCCATCGACCTCGCTGCGTCGTTGCGGACGGTATCGTCGACGCGAACCAGTTGATGGATGTTCAGTCAAACGCGGACATGCTGCTCAAAGACGGGTGGTGCGGTGGCAAGAAACAGCGGGCCGGCGAGGGCTGCGCATGGATGAAGGCTGCGTAATCGCGGGCCGATCGAATCTGGCCCGCCGTCGCCCGTTTCAGCTTCAGCACCAAGAAGGCCTCATCGCGCATGCCGCGCGCGCGATGAATCACCCCGTGATCGTGGCGTTGATCGATTCGACGACGCGGAAGCGCACGCGGTGATCACAGTACGCCACGATGCCATCGAGGTGGGTGAGCAGGAAGTCGACGAGGCGCTCCATCTCGGGTAACCGCTGCCACGGAGCGCCTTGATCCAGCCGAGTAGGAAATTCAGCACCACGGGCCGGGGCTTGTAGCGAGTGCTGATGGCTATCGAGATCTGAAGGAGGTAAAGAACGCACGTAGTCACACCACGCCGGATGATGAGACGCGTCTGAACGTTTTCACCACTTGACAGGTCGCGCCACATGCGCGGCCGCACCGCGGGTGTGTCACTCGCAAAAAATATATATGCTTTGGTTTCAACAATGCGGAGTACGCGTGAACTGGAACACGCCTGGTCGCCATGAAAATCCTGTTGTCTGCCCTGGCGTGTGAGCCTGGTGTAGGTTCTGAGCTGGAGGTTGGGTTTCGAACGTTGCTGGCCGCCGCCAGTCGTCACGAAGTCTGGGTGATCACCAACAGCGCCGCGATTCCGGTCATCCGAGCCGAGATTGAAAAATACCCATGCGCGGAACGAGTCCACTTGGAGGGAATCTACTTCGAGGTCGACGATGAGCTCTACCCTCAATTAACCGTGCCAGGTTTTCACCGCTACTACGATCGGTGGCAGCGGAAGGCCGCCGTACGGGCGCGTGAGCTCGACGAGCGCATCAACTTCGACGTCGTTCACCACGCCACGTTGGCGGCCAGTTGGACGAGGGCAGGTGTCGCGGTCTTGGATAAGCCGCTCGTCTGGGGGCCCGTCGGCGGCGGTGTGGAGATGCCACTGAGCCTGCTGCCCGAACTGGGATTATACGGTCTCGTCGAAGAGGCGGCTCGAACACTCGGCCGCCGTATTCTGTCCCGCGTGGGGCCGGCGCGCCTGGCGCAGCAACGAGCGGTAGTCATCTTTGTACAGAACCGCGCTACCGAGAAGACCATGCGCACGCTCGATCGTGTCCGCGTACTGTCCAATGCAACGTCGATAGACATCCCTCGTACAGACGCAGCCGGCACACGCCGAAAGGACATCGTCTTTGCTGCACGGCTGCTTCCTTGGAAGGGAGGCAAACTTGCGCTCCGCGTCCTCAAATACGTCAAAACACCAGGCGTGGTACTTCGAATTTACGGAAACGGACGCGACCGGCAGGCCATCGCGCGTAGAGCTAAACGGCTGCACGTTATGGATCGCGTGCGATTCGAAGGCTGGGTCCATCGAGAAGAACTGCTTCGATTAGTCGCCACCGCCGGAGTTTTTCTGCATCCAGCTTTTCACGACGAAGCCGGACTGGCGGTGGCCGAAGCGTTGTCACTCGGCACTCCAGTCGTGTGTATCGATCGGGGAGGACCGCCTGAGTTGCTGCGCTATTGGCCGGATGCGCGCGCTCAGGCTGTGCGTCCGCAGTCTGCCGAGAGGACAGCGCGAGCCATGGCAGACGCGATCGACCGATTTCTGGCCGAGCCTCCTCCGATTCGGACCGTCCCGCACCCGACAGTCCGTTCGTTTGAGTCAGAGTTGCTAGCGGCGTACGAAGTCGCGCTCGACGGTGATCAGAATCTGGGTCGAAGGCCGGCCTGGTCTTTTCCCGTGGGCAAGCCACAGGTGTTCGCGCTGACGCCTCAGGCCTTGTCGAAAGCGATTCTGGTCTACGGGTTCGGACGGCGCTTGCCGCGTCTCCTACAGGTCGCTTTGAGCATGCTGATTCGAGTACCGATCCTACGGCGATTCGTCGCCGAACCACGCCGGGAACCGCCGCCTGTATGCGGCTGGCGTCTCTGGAACGCGATCGAGGAACGGTTAAACCAGCGTAATCACACGGACCGGCTGAAGTGGGTCCATTTTCAGTCGCAGTGGGGGAAGAAGCGTTCGAACATGCTTGGCTTCAGTCCCAAGAGTATTGCCAGTACGTTTGTCGTCGTCGAACCTGAGCATCGAGATTATCTGCACGATCGGCTGCGTTCGACAGCGTCTTTCCGCGTCACCGCTTGCACCGATGCATTTGTTTACGAAGGGTGGTCCGTGCGCCAGTACGAGCCGCTGCCGTCCTTGC
>Ga0247825_10001140_pt1 | contig 17347 bp, 18 predicted proteins | sample 13C_Vanillin_Day_FD_194413 | JGI IMG/M metagenome (GOLD analysis project Ga0247825, IMG submission 194413) | Soil microbial communities from agricultural site in Penn Yan, New York, United States - 13C_Vanillin_Day48 | ecosystem: Environmental > Terrestrial > Soil > Agricultural land | place... | reverse complement strand
AGGCCTCGTCGAACGATGCCGTGGTCGTCAGCCAGCAACACTCGCAAGGGAGGCCTCCGTCCGTTCGACTGGCAGGGGCAAGTGAAGCGCGAGCGCCGTACCAGCGCCGGCAGGGCTGTCCACGGTCATCACGCCATTCAGTTCCTTGACGCGTTCCTCGATACCGCGCAGACCGAGCCCGCCCCGTCGACGTGCCGGATCGAAGCCGATTCCGTCATCGATCACGGCCACCTCCAGTTGATTGCCGGACCCGGTCACCGTGATTTGAATGTGTCCGGCGTGTGCGTGCCGCACGCAATTCGTCAGCGCTTCCTGAATCGATCGATAGACACACGTTCGGTAACGGTCGGGCAGTGCAGCGAGGTCGCCGGAGACGCTCAAGTCGACGTCCACACCATACCGTTGGGTGAAATCGCGGACGTGCCACTCGAGCGCCGGCTGCAGGCCAAGATCATCGAGCATGCTTGGCCGGAGGCCTAACGCTAAGTCGCGGACGGTTCGGAACAACTGATCGACGAGGAGTCGGCATTCGGTGACGCCTCCTCCATCGGCGCGCACACTCGCGACTGGTATCGTCCGTTCAATCCGGCCGAGCTCCATCCGCAGCGCAGTCAGCACCTGCGCGACATGGTCGTGAAGCTCGCGGGACAGGTTCTTGCGTTCGTCTTCTTGTGTAGCGACCAGCCGCTGCGACAGCAAGCGCATCTGGCGCTCAGCGTCTTCGGCGATTGCCCGTTGATCGTCGGACCGCTTCTCCAGCAGACGGAGCCGCACCACGGCGATGAGCGCCACCACGATTCCGAGCAGGAGGGTTTGCCACAACAGCCGGCGGAGTTCGGCGCGAAACGCCTCCTGCCTGCGCGCAACCTCGGCACGCTGCGACTCGAGATTGGCATTGTTCAATGCCTCGATATCCTGCGCGATGTCGAGAATCGCCTCTCGCCGCGGCACCACTTCTCGCCGGAGAAAGCTCGCGCTCCGAAAGATCTTTTCGTTACTCGTCCAATCGAACAATGGCTCGAACGTCTGCCAGTAGCCGTCGAGCTGTGTTTCGAGATTGGCGATTCGTTCCCAATGCGCAGCATCGAGCCGGCGAAGTTCGGCCACGGTTGCGACATTCGTTCGACGAAACTCGGCCAGACGGTCGCGATACTCGGGCGCGTGGTCGCGAGCGACATCGAGGAGGTAGTCACGGACAAAGATGCCCGAGAGATTCACATCGGAGCGAAGACTTCGGAGCTTCGCGTCCATGTTGTGGTGGTAGGTGTTCAGGCGATCGAGTTGCGAGTAAATGTCCTGCGCCTTTCGCGACAACGTGAGCATCGACACCACGATCAAGAGCAGGAGACTTCCAAGCCCGATCGCCGCTACAGGCCAGGTTCTGAAACGCACAGCCACCTCCCACATGTTCCGCGACACCAACCGTCCTGTTAGCGTAGCCCCTGAGGCCGGTCATACACATCCGGTCAAGGGGGGAGCCGGATGAGAAGCGGCGCCCTAACGGCGCCATCGGCTCCCCAACGAGAACGCAGAACATCCCGGATCAACCGGATGGTGCTGAGCCGGGCAACGTCGTTAACTATCCGTCGTGCAATCGTACCGACACGAGCGAACCGAGCTGCGGCGCGATCCGATGCCGACTGCGTGGAGCGCCCATAGCCTTCGGTCGTGGCTTGATTCACTGTACGGTGACCAGTCGGTCGTCGTGCTGGCCAATCGAGGGCCGTGTCAAAACAGTCGGACCGGGAACGGTCGCGTGCCATTCGCCCGTGCATCTGGGGGGCTCCTCACCGCGTTGGAGCCGCTGATGCACGCGTGCAACGGGGTGTGGGTGGCACATGGCAACGGATCCACGGTACGGGTCGTCTGTGATGCCCATGCTGGGCTGAACGTGCCCACCACCATTTCTCGATTTCGGCTCCGGAGTGTCTCACTATCGAATCGTGAAGAGCGAGGTTATTACTACGGGTTCTCCAACGAAGCGATGTGGCCTTTGTGCCACCGGACATCGGTACGACCTGTGTTTCGCGTCGATGACTTCCGCACATATGCGAAAGTGAACGCGCGATTTGTCGATGCCGTCTGCGAAGAAGTTGATGGCAATGCGCCCGTCGTGCTCGTGCAGGATTATCATTTTGCGCTCGCACCACGCCTGATCCGGACGCGCCTGCCACACGCGACCGTCGTCGCTTTCTGGCACATTCCGTTTCCAAGTCCACGCGAGTACGCGATGTGTCCTTGGGGACGGCCGCTGCTCGAAGGCCTCCTTGGCAGTTCCATCGTTGGATTTCAAACGCGTGACGATTGCGTGAACTTCGTGCACGCCTGCAAGTATCTGTTGGACGCGGACATCTCACCAGGGGAGAGCGCGATCGTGTACGAAGGCCGTCGCACATTGGTTCGCGCATATCCGGTGTCGGTCGAGTGGCCGAGCCAATGGGCACTCCAGTCGCCTCCTGTCGAGCGCTGCCGCGCGGCAGTCCGCTCGCGATTTGGGCTGCCGGAGCACACTCGCATGATCGTCGGCGTCGATCGAATGGATTACACGAAGGGGATCAACGAGAAGTGCTTGGCCCTCGAGCGGTTGCTCGCGTTACAGCCGAAATTGCGGGAACGCGTCGTCCTGCTGCAGATTGCCGAACCCAGCAGAGCGTGTCTTCCCGCCTATCGAGAGTGTCGATCCCAGATCATCGCAACCGTCGATCGAATCAACCTTCGCTTCGGAACGAGTGACTACCGTCCGATCATTCTCCTCGAACAGCACCACGAACCAGCGGACGTATTCGAGCTCCTGCGAGCCAGCGACGTGTGCTACGTCGGTAGTCTTCACGACGGCATGAACCTGGTCGCGAAAGAATTTGTCAGCGCACGCGACGACGAGCGCGGCGTCCTAATACTCAGCGAATTCGCAGGTGCGGCGCGCGAATTGACGACAGCGTTGCATGTGAATCCGTTCTCAGTGGATGGCTGTGCCGAGGCGATTGCGGAGGCGCTGGACATGCCTGCCGAGGAACAAGTGACCCGCATGCGGGCGATGCGGGAAGTCGTCGAGCAGTTCAATGCGTATCGATGGACAGCCGACATACTGACCGATGCGGCGCGGCTGCGCGACGACTCGATTCCCGTCCCAGACTCGCTGACTCCGGCCGGGTCGGACGAGCGCCCGGCCGTTGAACGCCCTTCTATCGCGTAAGAACGTCGTCTTACTGCGCCGGCGATACGTCGACGGCGATGGACCCGGTTGCCAACGAGAGATTCTGGGCGAACGCACCACGGTACAGCTCATAGAGAGTCTGGCGCTCCTCGGGGTACGCGTCATACAGTGTCTGCATGATCGTGTAGTCGGCACCACTCACAACCGGGTGAACGATATGCACGTACGCGATGTTGCCGTCGGGCAGAGGCTTGGAGATTTTCATCACCTTCCAGCCGGCAGCCTGCTGGCGTCGCTGCGGATCGGCAGACTTCAGGAGCGCCTCTTGCAGCTTCTTCATGATCTGCTCGAAGTCAGCGGTCTTGTCCGGCTTGATGGCCATCGTCCACAGCGCTGTGTCGCCTTCGAACGTCAGCTTCTGATGCGCGGGGGCGGAGGATTGAGCAGCCACATCGACTCCCCACGCGGGAGCAACGATGACCGCCATCAGTAGCAATGTAGCCGTTGCCGATCCCGCTCCTTGTAGAGTCACAATATTCCTCCAGACCGTGAAAACACCACCATAGATCGCCGGGGCGGCCTCCGCGTATCCCAGAGAGTCGGTATTTCATGGCACGGCGAGTCTGTAGGCACTGGCGACGCTGTCGCCGGCAGGCAGCTTCCGCGTTAGGATGCACGGTGTGATGAGGAAACGGTTCGGTGAAGGGTTGACGATCCGAGCCGCGCTGCTCGCCGGCTTCGGCTTGACGCTGGGACTGTGGTTCTTCGCCGGCTACCAGGTCACGCTGCGGATGCAGGCGGCGCAACGAGAAGGTATCGCGGCGAGCGCACGCTATCAGCAGGCTCAGGAGATGTTGGCTGCGGTGCGAACCCAGGTCCTCGTGGCGTCAGTGCTGGTACGCGATGCCCTGCTCAATCCAGGGGCTCGTTCAGTTGAATCCGATCGACAGGAAATTCAGCGAGTCTACGAAGCGATTGACCGCCAACTCGCCGGCTACGTTCCCTTCGTCGGTTCCCCTTCCGAGCGCGAGCGTATCGCTCGTCTTCGCGACGAGATCCGCGAATTCCGTCACGCAACGGACGAAGTACTTGCGACCGACAGCACAGGATGGCCCCGCAACGCGGGGGCGTTGATGCGACGGTTCATGCCGAGGCGAGAGGCCGCCATTCGGATATCCGAGGAGGTGCAGGCGCTGAACCGCGCGGCATTCATCGGCCAACGGCGAACCGTCACCGCGATGCAGTCCGACATGCAGCGGCAGGTCTGGACGGTGTTCGGATTAGCCCTGGCAATCAGCCTGGCGATCGGGTGGCTCGCATTCCAGCACAGCGCGCGCCTCGAGCGTCGGCTCACCGAACAACGCGCGCGCGAGGAACAGATTGCGATCGATTTGCAACGACTGTCCGCGCGACAGGTGCACACCCAGGAAGAGGAGCAGCGGCGGATTGCGCGCGAACTCCACGACGAGGTGGGACAGATGCTGAGCGCCGTCAAGATGGAGCTGGCTGTCGCCGCGCGAAAGCTCGATCGGACGGGTGAGGGCACCAATCTGTTGTTTGACGCGCAGTCCAGCGTCGACATCGCCCTGCGCAGTGTCCGTGATCTCTCCTATTTGCTGCACCCGTCGGCGCTCGATGATCTCGGGCTGGTGGCGGCGCTCGAGTCCCATCTCGCCGACTGTGGAAGACGCTATGGCCTCGCCGTCAACTTCAGTCACGACGGGATGGACGGTCGCCATGGTGAGGAGACCGAACGCGCCCTGTATCGCATCGTTCAAGAAGCGCTCACGAATATTGTCAGGCACGCCCACGCGAGTACTGCTCGGGTGCGCTTGAGCGAAGACGCGGCCACCTGTCGTGTGGTGATCGAAGACGATGGCGTTGGCTTCGATGTCGCCGATGCCGAACGACCAGGCCGACGGCGCGGCCTTGGCCTGCTGGGCATCCGCGAGCGGGTATCACAATTACACGGGACAGTGAGGATCGAGAGTCGCGATCACGGCGGGACGCGGATAGAAGTGGAAGTGCCGAATCGGGATCCGATCGCTGCCGCCGAGGACATGCCCGACTTGGAGTCCAGCTTAGTGACGCATACGCCGGAGGTTGGTCATGGGTGAACTGCGCGTGCTGCTCGGCGACGATCACACCGTGCTACGGCAGGGACTCCGAAAGATCCTCGAAGAACGACGTGACTGGCGCGTGGTTGCCGAAGCCGGAAATGGCCGTGACGCCGTCCGTGAGGCACTGGCACTCAACCCTGACGTGGCCGTCCTCGACATCGGCATGCCGCTGTTGAATGGGATCGAGGCCACGCGCCAGATCGCGCGTCGCGCGCCCTCGGTGCGGGTGCTGATTCTGAGCATGCACAGCGACCAGGCGTACGTGACTCAAGCCGTACAGGCGGGCGCGCGGGGGTATTTGCTCAAGGATTCGGCCGCCGCCGAACTCATCGAAGCCATTGCGGCGGTGTCTGCGGGGAAATCGTTCTTCAGTCCGGCCGTGGCGCAGGTGGTGTTTGACGACTACGTGCGCAGTTTGACGGACAAGGGCATTACGGATCCGTATGATTCGCTATCCGAGCGTGAGCGCGAGGTCCTGCAGTTGGTTGCGGAAGGACGCAGCAGCAAGGAAATCGCCGAGTTGCTCTCCATCAGTCCGGCAACCGTCGAAACACACCGCGCGCATCTCCTGCAGAAGTTGCGGCTTCACAACACGGTCGAAGTCGTGCGGTATGCTACGCGACGCGGGATCATCCAATAAATACTGCCGGTATTCTTCACGTCGCGGGTTGATCCGGCGAGGGCTGCTAGCGCAGAAGCCCGTCCCCCATGCGGCAACGCCCGCCCTCAAAATCCCCCTCACTAGGCTCCAAAAATACCAGCACTGCCGGATAGCTGACGGGCTTGTTCCCTGACACAGTGACGTCGCCCAGGCCCGGAGAGGCCGAGGCCTGTGAACTTTGTTGCGAAGGCAAGTCCACCCGCTCCTGGTGTTCGGCTGGGCAGACGGAGGATGTGTTGTATCTGAGGCAGATCAGCAGGCGCTCGCGCTGGTTTACGAACGGGTCTCGACTCGCGCAGACTCTCATAGTGTCTGCTTGCGTCACTCTATTTCCTGCCGTGGCATACGCGCAGGCGTCGCTAGCTGGTACGGCGCGCGATACGTCTGGTGCGGTCCTGCCAGGGGTAACTGTCGAAGCGGCGAGTGGCGTCCTCATCGAAAAGGTCCGCACCGCAGTGACGGACGGACAGCTGTGGGTGCGTGCTTCGTGAATGCCAGGAGGATGAGGATGCTCGAATACAGGTTTTTGGCAGCGGCCATCCGGTTGTCACTCGCTGCGGCGATAGTCGCGATCGTACCGGGGCTGGCATCGGCGCAGACCATTGCCGGCGTCGTCCGGGACGCGTCCGGTGGAGTGCTGCCTGGCGTGACGGTTGAGGCGTCAAGCCCGGCGCTGATCGAAAAGGTCCGGAGCGCCGTCACCGACGGGTCCGGCCAGTTCCGTCTGGACACCCTGGTCGCGGGCGTCTATTCCGTCACCTATGCCTTGCCCGGCTTCTCCACCGTCAAGCGGGACGGAGTACAGGTGCAGACCGGTGTGACGCTCACCCTCAACGCCGAACTGCGCCTCGGTGGACTCCAGGAAACGATCACCGTCACGGGTGAAACGCCCGTCGTGGACGTGCAGAACAGCACGCGCGTGCAGCAGGTACTGAGCGACGAAGTGCTGGCCGCGCTGCCGGCGTCGCGCGGCTATGGGAACCTCCTGGCCGTGTCCTCCGGCATCCAGTCCAATGGCACGCAGAGCGGCGGCACCAACCCCGGCATGATCTTCTTCACCTCGCGGGGCGGACGCAGCAACGAAGGCACCGTGCAGATTGACGGCATGAACGTCGGCTCGGCGTTCAACGGGGGCGGCGTGGCCGGTTTTGGCTACGACACCGTCAACGCCCAGGAAGTGCAGCTCACCGTGGCGGGCGGGCTGGGCGAGGCGGATCGCGGCGGACCGCAGTTCAACATCGTGCCCAAGTCCGGCGGCAACAACTTTGCCGGCACCTTCTTCTCCAACCTGGCCGGCTCCTGGTCGCAGAGCAACAACGTGGACGACGAGCTGCGGTCGTTCGGCATCCCCAGCCCCACCAAGATCATCCGGAACTGGGATACGAGCATCTCCGTGGGTGGGCCGATCAAGCGGGATCGGGTGTGGTTCTACGGCACGGCGCGGACGTTCGGCGAGTACACGGACATTGCCGGCCGCTTCGGGAACTTGAACGCGGGCAACCCGGCGCGGTGGGACTACATCGCCGACCAGAGCATCACGTCGCGGACCTCCAACAGCCGCAAGAGCGTCGCCGGCCGCGTCACGGTCCAACTCTCGGAGCGGAACAAGGTCAGTGCCTCCTTCGACAAGCAGTTCGTCTGCGCCGGCAGCACGTATACCGTGGAAGGGGAGGGGTGCCGCGTGCGCGGCGACGACTGGATGGGGGTGTACGGGTTCGGCACGTGGTCGCCCGAGTCCACGATGAGCCAGGACGGCCGGGATCACGTCATGCAGTTCTCCTACACGGCGCCGGTCACCAACAAGCTGCTGCTCGAAGCGGCCACCTCGCAGTTCCTGAGCAACTGGAACCCGACCTCGCCGGCCGGTGCCCTCAACCAGGAGCCGTTCATCCCGGTGCAAGAGCAGAGCATCGCGGGCGGCGTGCCCGTGCCCAACATGGTCTACCACGGCTACGCCGGGCTGAACAACAACCACCAGACCCACAACGTGTGGCGGGCTTCGGCCTCGTACGTCACCGGCGCGCACAGCATGAAAGTGGGCTATCAGGGCGCGTACGAAGTGACCGACATCTTCGGCGACTTCGCCGATCACGGGCTGCAGTACCGCTTCCTCGGCGGCGTGCCCAACCAGATCACGCAGCGCATCACGCCGTGGCGGCAGGCCAACCGCACGCGCTGGGATGCCTTCTACGTGCAGGACCAGTGGACGCGCAACCGGCTCACGCTGCAGGGCGCACTGCGCTATGAAAAGGCATGGAGCTTCTTCCCAGAGGGACTGAACGGCTTGCAGGGCGACAGCCGGTTCGGGGGCCCCAAGCGGACGCTGGCGAGTGCCGAGGGGGTCACTGGCTACCAGGACGTCGCGCCGCGCATGGGGCTGTCCTACGACGTGTTCGGCGACGGCAAGACGGCCATCAAGGCCAACCTGGCGAAGTACTGGCAGTATGCCGCCAACGACGGGGTGTACATCGGGACCAACCCGGCGGCGACCTTCGCGCAGACGGCCACCCGCTCGTGGAACGACGCCAACCGCGACTTCGTGCCCCAGTGTGACCTGAACGTCGCGGCGGGCGGCGGCGAGTGCGGTGGCTTGAGCAACGCTGCGTTCTTCGGGTTCCGGGACACCGGATCGGTGGCCAGCACGGCCACGGTCGTCAGCCCCGACCTGCTGAGCGGCTGGAACGTGCGGCCGTATGACTGGCAGTTCGCCGCGTCGGTGCAGCAGCAGGTGTTGCCCCGGATGTCAGTCGAGTTCGGCTACAGCCGCCGGTCGTGGGGCAACTTCACCTTCACCGACAACAGGGCGATCGGGCCGGCGGACTTCGATCAGTACCGGTTCACGGTGCCGACGCACCCCGACCTGCCCACCAGCGGCCAGACGTTGAGCTACCTGATGCTGAAGCCCACCGCGTTCGGCCGGGTGGACAACTACCTGGCGCCGGCCAGCGACTACGCCGACCCGACGTTCTACTGGCAGGGCGTCGAGATGACGGTCAATGCCCGCATGAACAACGGCCTGACGCTGCAGGGCGGCTTCACCACCGGCGGCGGTGTCCGCGACCTGTGCGAGGTGGCGGCGCAACTGCCGGAGCTCCATCAGGCCGGCGGGCTGCTGGCCAATCGGGACGTGGATGCGTGTCGCGTCGAGGAGCCGTGGCTGTGGGCGTGGCGCGGGCTGGTCAACTACGTCGTGCCGAAGATCGACGTGCAGGTCAGCGGCATCATGCGGTCGATGGCCAACGTCACCGCCACCAACGACCCGGCGTCGAACGGCCTGTCGCAGAGCGCCAACTACTTCGAGCCGGCGGCCAACATCGTCGCGCAGCTCGGGCGCCCAGTCGCGGGCAACGCGTCGCAGGTCACGCTCGACCTGGCGCGCCTCGGTGACGTCTACCCGTCGCGCATCAACAACGTGGACATGCGCGTCGCGAAGATCGTCCGCTTCGGTCGCTTCCGCGCCAACGTGGGCTTCGACCTCTACAACCTGTTCAATGCCAACACGGGCACCGCGTTCAACCAGAACTTCGGGACCAACGGCGCCACGTGGCTGCGGCCCAACGCCATCCTGAACCCTCGGTACGCGCGCTTCAACGCGACGGTGGATTTCTAGAACGGTCGCGGGCCGCCGTCTACGGTCCCGTAGACGAAACTGAGGCGGGCCGGGAGAGGAGTCCCGGCCCGCCCTTTCTTGTGGGCAGTCGAGCCGACGCGGCAGTCTACTAGCTCGATGACGCCTGCCAGCCTTGGGCACGAGCGACGGTCGGCCTAATGCAGTACTGGGGAGCGCGGAACAGGTGGCTCGCGAATCGGTCAGGTCGGTCGATCAGTCATGAGCTGGTGGAGAAGCACCGTGATCGGCATCGCCGCCTTGGCGTGGGGCGTATCAGGAGTTGTCGCGACAGAGGAGGTCGAGCATGGTCAACTGCCGGCACGACGAGATGCCGCACATCCGTCGACTCCGGCTCGAACTGACGTCGACATGGGTATTGCGCAGTCAGCGCTGAAGATAGCGAAGATTCGTCTCGAATCTCCTCCACAGGACGAGACGTCGGTTGTCCTCAGATTCGACATGTCAAACGCCGGCTCGCACACGGTCAGGGACGTCGTCTTTCAGATTTCCCTGGTTGAGGACCTCTCGCGCGGAAGGACGGACGCTCCCGAGCGCGTCGTCGCCGGCCCGTTCACAATTGAAGCGAAACTTGATCTCGAGCCTGCCGACACGGCCGAGTACGAGGCGCTCTTGCGCAACCTTCCAACGGATTGCCGTTGTACCCCTCGGATTCGTGTGCTTGCCGTGCGATTCTTCGCGGGCGCGGGCGCGCACCCTTCGTCGGTGTGGGACTGACCTGAAAGCAGAGAACGTTCAGTCGATAGTAGAGAGTATCCGAGAACGTGCCGGCTTCGAGCAGCGGAAGCATGGGCTGCCGAGCGGTGCTGATCACACGTATATGGCCGGAGCTGACCTGCAACCAATCGTATAAGTGGCGCTGATCGTCGTGCGGCATCGCGCCAAGCTCCTGCAAGATCAATGTTCCCGCCTGTTCTACGGGTGGCAGAATCAGATGTGCACCCGGACGCCACACCTGGATCGGGTCCGAGAGCTGGGACCGAAGCGCCTCGACGACTTTCTTCGCTGCCACGCCTTGCCCCATGAACAGCACGTTTGCGCGAGCCGTTCGAACCACGCGCCATTCTTCGTCTGTCAGTCCCTCAAGGAGTCGGCGTGTTAAGGCAGACCGTTTCGCCGTCATTGGCTACCTCCGAAAGCTGCGCGAGCCGGCCCCACGTGCGCGGCCTGCGGCCATAGCCTGCCTCACAACGACGTCTGGTCCAATCCTGTCGAGTCCCTAGTTTCTGAGCCAAGTACCATCGAGCCCGACCCGTCGAGATTCTCGGGTCTTTTTGGCGACGAGCTCCGGCTTCGACGGGAGAGACCGGCGGCTGTTGCTGTCGTACTCTCCCAACTGGGATCGCCGCAAACGGATCGATCGGACTGGCGTTCCGGGGCGCGGCTTCGCGCAAAGCCACGCTAAAGACCTCCCCCGAGAGCTGGACCCAGTTGAGGTCCACTAGCAGTGTGGCGATCCCGTCTAGTTGACATCGAGCTTTCTAATCGAGGCGTTGTTTTGGCTCAACCGAACACGGGAGCACAAAAGGAGATCGTGAGCGATGAACTTACAGGCGACGTCTGACCGCGCCTTTGCGAGCGGGAGACGGCCGATTGGCATAGAGCACTGGGGGCCCGCGCACTCGGCTCTTTGTGCGGAGTTGTTGTTCTCACGTGGTCTTGCTCTGGCGGTTACAGTCGGAGATTCGATACGTCGGCGTCTGTCACGGTTGGGCGCCGACAGAATACGCATATCTCCGATGACCATCGAGTGGTTGCAGACGCACGAGGCCGAGTACATCAAACATCCCGCGGAGCTGTGATGCGGAGGAAAGTACGGGGGCGTGTTGGGAGCCTCGGCTGGATGTAACGGCGCTTCGAGCCATGGCGCGCCTGGTCGATGTCCGTGGGCGCACCTGCCACGGCACTCCTCGACGATGGTCACGTCACGTGCATTCAGATCATGACTCCCACGTCGTCTTCGAGCGTGTCGGCCAGTTTCTCCGGAACAGACGGGCGTCGAGCGGCGGTACCCGGGTGCCATAAGAGGGCTGCGCCAGCTCCCCCGTTTGCCGGATGTTGCCAGGGCGATCGATGTCATACGCTCACGACGTGCAACATGCAGGTCAGCGAACGTGGCGTTCTCCTGTTGACAATCGGACAGAAAGCGAGAGGGGAGGGGCGTGCAAATGAGCCAGGCGAAACGGGTCCAGTTCCCGCGAGAACTCCTCGTGCCGGAGGCAGCGGTGTCGACCAGTCTAGGGCCGATCAAGGTACCACCGGGTGCGGGTCACAGCTTCGATTTCGGAGGGCTGGGGGTGCAGTGGAAGATCGACGGGCGCCTGACCGACCAGCTGTTCGCGGTTGTCCACCATCCTCTGGCCCCCCGCGCCTTGGCTGCCCCCCTGCACTACCACCGCAAGGAAGATGAGCTTTCGTACGTGGTGACCGGCAGACTCGGCGTTCTGCTGGGTGAAGAGGTGATCATCGCGCATCCCGGGACGTGGGTATTCAAGCCGCGTCACCAGTGGCACACGTTCTGGAACGACGGAGATGAGCCTTGCGAGATCGTCGAGATCATCTCACCGGGCTGGCTTCGAGAATTACTTTCGCGACGTGGCCGCTTCCTGGGGCAACGTGAAGAGGCTTGGGGAAATCAATCAGAAGTACTCGCTCGAAATGCGATTCGACAGTGTGCCCGAGCTGTGCCGACGATTCAGTGTGACCTTTCCTTCGCTTTAGGAGGCGCAAAGGCCGGTTAGCTGACGACACTGTCTACACACTTCACGGATCGAGAAATCCCCATTCGTCAGGATGGAAGGCATGGTCCCCGTTGGGTACAAGGATAAGGTAGCGTTGCGGACTCGCGAGTGTCGAGGAAGGTGTGCTCATCGGCGCCGTCGCCAAACGGTAAGGCAGAGGTCGGCAGAACCTCCATCGCCGATTCAAATCCGGGCGGTGCCTCCAAAATGTCGTCGTGAAATCCTAGGATCAGCAACGAGACGCACGATGTCGGATCAACTTGAAGAGAATGCCGAGCAGGCGCGGTTCGCCGCCTTTGTCGAAACACGCTCCCTGACGAGCGGGACTGTGTCGCGTTTCGCGAGTTCGAAGTGGCCATCATCAAGGCCACCGAGTGTGCCTCGATGATCGACCCCTACGACGGCGGCCTCGAAGGCGAGCGCGAGCATGCTGCTCTCAAGCTCGCTCTGAGTGCGATGCTGTATCGAGTGCTTCCTCGCGTGGACCTCGGAGCGCTCATCGCCTACTCAGCGGGGATTGGCTACGCACTGCGCTACGGCATCATCGAGCCACATCGTGAGGCCCTCGACAGCATTGCGGATACGGACGCCTATAGAGAGCTCGCGGAGAAGGGTTTCGGGGCGGAACAGGCAAACCTGGCTCTCCCCACCACAGCCATCGAAGCCACTCAAAAGGAAGCTTAGACTACTGCGACGACGGCGAGGTCTCGGGCTTCGGGTGGGCAACCTTCGCGTCAGACCGACCACGTCTTCGAAGAAAATCGAGTGATGGTTCGCACCCTGTGCATTGCCGTGCTGACCCTGACCGTCGCTCTTACAAACGCGGCCGCGCTCGCCCAGGAGAAATCATCTGGACGAGTGTCGTGGTGGCGTAACCCCAAGATCCAGCACGAGCTGCTGCTGTCCGAAGGCCAAGTATTTCTGCTCGAGCAGATCTTTCAGCATCAGTTGCCAGCGAGAATTGCGCTTCAGCGTGACCTTGAACGGCTCGACCTTGCCGTGCAACACGCCCTCGACCGAGGAGAGCCTGATGACGCCGCCGCAATGCACGCGATCGAACGTGCCGAGCAGGTTCGAATGCAACAAAATATCCGGCGAGCGCTCATGCTGCTGGCGATGTCGAAAGTCCTGATGGCAGAACAACGGGCAAAGCTGTCCACACTTGTCGATTCGCCTCCTCTGACGTTGCCCCGCTGAATCGATCTGACGGGCGGAATATCGACGCGCGCAACCTCTACCCACCGCTTGACAGCGAACGCAGCCTCGACATGATCGCTGACTGATGACCGATCGCCTTCGATTCCTGGTTGGCCTGGTCCTCGTCGCAGTCGGCGCCGCGGCCTTCGCAATCGCGTTTCGCAGTTCGCTCGCGTGGTTGTATCGCGCGTTGTTCGCAGCCGACGACGTTGTTGACGCCGTCCGCGGGCTTCCGCAGTGGATACGTTTTGCCTTGCCGGTGTGTGGTGCCACGGCTGCAGGCGTCATCGCCTTCTTTCGATCGGTACCAGCCCAGGGCGTCAGCAACGTGATGGAGGCGGTCGCACTTGGCAACGTGCGACTCTCGCTTCGGACGACGTTGTCGAGGGTACTGGCCTCGTGGACAGCGATCGCCGCCGGCATGTCGATCGGTCGTGAAGGACCGCTCATCGAATTTGGCGGTTCCCTCGGTGCTACGTTCAGCCGCGTCCTCGGCGTCTCGCTCGATCGCACTCGTGTGCTCGTCGCTGCCGGAACGGCGGCGGGGTTCGCGGCCGCCTACAACACACCCTTTGCTGCGGTGCTGTTCGTGCTCGAGACCATCATTGGGATCGCGGCACTCGACGCCCTGCTGCCGGCGATGGCGGCGACCGTGATCGCGACCGCGTTAACGCGCGCCGTCGTCGGTGGAGGGCCAATTTACGGGCAACGCGCCTTTGTCCTCCAGTCCGCGGCGGATTTGGTGTGGTTCGGTGCGTTGGGGCTTGCGGCGGCCGTCGCCGCAGCCTGTTTCAAGGGGCTGGCGCGATCGCGATCTGGATCCCTGAGGTGGCGGGAAACGGATACGAGCCGTTGAATGCGCTGCTCAACCAACAATTGGCGGTGGGGGTGCTGATCGTCTTGATCATCGCGAAAGTGATCGCCACCAGCGCATCGGTGGCGTCAGGCGTTCCCGGTGGGATCTTTACGGCCGTGCTGCTGGTCGGTGGTGCACTTGGCACCCTCTGGGCGCATGCTCTCGTATGGTTCGGCCTCTCCACTGCGGCGAATATAGGCAGCTATGCTCTCGTAGGGATGGCGGCGACAACCGCGGCGAGCATCCACGCGCCGCTCACGGCGGCCGTGCTCGTCTTCGAACTCTCAGGTGACTATCCGATCGTGCTGCCGCTGCTCATCGCGACGGTGGTTTCAACATCGGTCTCGCGGGTTCTCGGTACCGAGTCGGTGTATGAGGCCGAGTTGCGACGGAAGGGCCTCGGCTGGGAGCTCACACTCGAAGGACGGCAGCTTACGAAATGAACGACGGTTCGCTCATTGGTGTCCTGCCGATTGTGACTCTTGCCGATCAGACCATGAAGCTCACGGGGGCGTAGCTCGGTGTATCCGGTTCTATTTCGCATCGGCGATTTCGAGATTACCAGTTTTGGCGTGACGGTCGGAGTCGCGGCGCTCGTTGGCATCTGGGTATTTAGCCGCGAGTTGAGGCGGAGCGGGTTGCCCGCTGATGCCGTGAACGCCGCGATTGGTGGCGTGTTCGGAGGGCTGGTTGGCGCGAAGCTGCTCTGGACGATTGAGTTCAGCGGTCAGCAACCGATTGGCGAATTGCTGTTCAGCCGCGGGGGCTTGAGCTGGTTCGGCGGCCTGATCGGCGGAGTCGGCACGGGCCTGTGGTTGTTCCATCGCCACAAGGTTCCTCTCGTTCGCGGGCTGGCCACCGCGACGCCTGCGCTCGCAATCGGTCACGCTATCGGACGCGTCGGATGTTTCCTCGTCGGCGACGACTATGGGAGACCGACAGAACTACCGTGGGGTGTCGCGTTTCCAAACGGGTTGCCGCCGACAAACGTTCCCGTGCATCCAACACAGTTGTACGAAACGATCGCCCTCACGATCGGGGCATGGCTGCTCTTCCGATGGCGCCGGCGGGGCGTCCCAGATGCCGTGGTCCTCGGACGATATCTTGTCCTTGCCGGCGCCGTCCGATTCGGGATTGAGTTCATCCGTGTAAACCTGCGTGTGCTGGGACCGCTGACGCTGGCGCAGCTGATTTCGCTGTCGCTGATCATCGCGGGAACGGGGTTGCTGATCACATCGCGTGATCGAGGCTTACTGAAGACGGAGAGAATATAGAAGCGTGTTGCTCAGTTTTTGAACCAACAAGACCACGATGGAGCAACTAGCACATTTGCCGTGTGATTTCTGCGCCGGTGATCGAACAGCGGGTGAAATAGCTGCATGTCTGCCGCGTGTGCAGCATCGCCCATCATCCTTCGGCCTCCACGTCCACCTCACCGCTTCGCGAGCGACTCGGCGACGCGTACCATTCGCTCGCGCGCATCACGCGCGACCGATGTCAGTTGGGGAGCTCCCTGCAGCACCACCGTGCTGAGCAGCGCCGCGGGATCGGTCAGCCGGACACCAGTGCGCCCTTCTGCGAGCCATTCGACCGTCACGTTGCACGGGAGCAGCAGTCCGACTGACGGGTCGGCCGAGATCGCGCTGAACGCGAGCGGCGGATTGCACGCGCCGAGAATCACGTAAGGACGGAACTCCCGGCCAAGCTTCTCCCGGAACGCTGCACGCAGGTCGATCTCTGTCAGTACGCCGAATCCCTCCTGCTTGAGCGCCTCGCGTACACGCGTCACCGCAGCGTCGAAGGTAAGCGGCAGTTCGACGTTGAATCCCAGTTCTTTCGACACATCGCCACTCCAAGCACCGTCACTCTTTCACCTGGCTGCCTCGGCATTCCCTACCCGTAGAAGCCAATCGCGGCTGAGAGGGTTCGAAACACCCGAGGACACGTTTGCAACTTGTGATCCGACGGCCCCAAACGTAGATCGTCCGAATTGCGCCGTGGCGGCGGCGTCCGGGGCGTGATGCCCGTCCGCACAGGCGGGAAAATCCCCGTGCCTGAGCAATCCCGCGCGCTATGGCTTGTTAGGGTTGGTTGAGAACGCCTGGATGGCGGCGTCGGCGGACCCGCTTCTGGACGTATCGATTGATGAGGTAATCGACAGAGAACACTCCCGGGCCGCGCGTGAGCAGCAGCGCCAAAATCGCGCCCCAGATCAGATGCTCGTTGTATGCGTTGGGGTACACGAACGTTTGAATGACGGCGATCATTCCCAGGAGGGGAAGAGTGGCGATGCGAGTCGCAAGACCCAGGAAGAGGAGAATCGGGATCGTCAACTCCTGCACCATGGCGATGCGTGCCGCGACCGCCGGATCCAGCAAGGGGACGCGATACTCCTCCTGAAACAGTCTGACCGTGAATTCCCACGACTGGTACTTCAGTAAGCCTGCCTTGAAGAATGTGGCTCCGACGCCGATGCGTCCAGCGAGTTGAATGATCGATAGCGGGAAACGCGCGAGCCACACGCGCGCGGCATCGAGCCATGCGACGCCCGTCGGATCAGGCGCCCCCGTCGCCGGTTGGTGGCTCACGAGCAGACTCCGGTTGGTTGCGCTACGACTCGACCGTCGAACTCCCCGCGGGTGAGGCGATGCATCTGTAGTTCTCCTCGAAGGCCTCGAATCTCCAGCCAGACGTCCTTCTGGCGGAGGGCGTACTTGTCGGGTGCGGTATCCGTCAGGTACAGGCCAATCAACTCGTCGAGTGCCCAGTCCAAATGGACGTACTGCACGTTCGCAGACTCCTCGGTGGCCAGGGCCACGCATCCGAGATGCCATTCCAGTTCGGCGAACTGCGTCAGGTACGGCAACGACTCAGCAGAGGGATGCGCGCCGAGGTATCGAGGGAAACCGTCGCCGTACTCTGCGATACATGGTCTCGACGGAGGATGCTCGCGAACGAAGGACGCGGCGACATGAGTCACGAGCTCGGAG
>Ga0247825_10001139_pt1 | contig 17350 bp, 19 predicted proteins | sample 13C_Vanillin_Day_FD_194413 | JGI IMG/M metagenome (GOLD analysis project Ga0247825, IMG submission 194413) | Soil microbial communities from agricultural site in Penn Yan, New York, United States - 13C_Vanillin_Day48 | ecosystem: Environmental > Terrestrial > Soil > Agricultural land | place... | reverse complement strand
ACCTGGGCAATGCCGTTGCCCATCGTGCCGGCGCCGACTACGCCTACGGTTCTAATCTCCATCACTCCATTTCACGGAGACACGGAGGGCACGAAGGTACACGAAACCATCAGGGTAGAGAATGAATGTGTCTTCGTGAAATAGGGCGGGCACTATTGGGCCGCGACGATTCTGACCGCCTTCAGCACCTCGAGGTCGCCCGGCAGTTCAACCTGACCGGCGGGTGCCTTGTTGAAGCTGAGTATGTAAGCCACGACATCGGCGGTCTGCTGCCTCCCGAGGGTGCCCGGCTTGTCCTGCGGCATCGACAGTCGAATGCGCTCGAAGAGATCGCCAACCGGCACCTCGGTCCACGAGACGGCGAACAACGAGCCCGTCAGCGCCGGAGCCGCCTCGGCGCCGGCCAGCGTCGACCCGTGGCACGTGGCGCACTGGGTCTGGTAGAGCATCTGCCCGCGCATCGCCTGTTCAGCGGTGAACACCGCATCGTTGGTCGTGCGACCGGTCTGCTGTCCGGCTGAAGCCGCGGAACCAGCCGCGACTGAGGCGAGAACGGTGATGAGAACGGCCGTCAACCTCATGAGGGCAGCCGGAACGCGAGCAGCTCACCGCTGTAAGCTCCGCCGCTGATCGCGACAACGATGTGCTGTCGGCCATTCGCCATGTAGGTCATCGGAGAGCCGGTCGTCGGCGCGGGCAGATACACCGCACCAACTTCGACGCCGGTTGCCTTGTTGTAGGCGCGCAGCATCGCGCCGCGCTGCCCGGTCGCCGTCGTGGTAAATGCCGGCTCGCCGGCAATCACCAGGGTCTTGGTGGGCAGCGTCCCGATTCGGCCCAGCGGTTGACCGGTGCGCGGAATATTCAGACCCTTGAGAGCGGGATGGTTCTTGATGTTATCGGGTGTTTCACCGTGGGCGACCTGCCACACGATCTCGCCCTTGTTGAGATCGATCGCCGTGATCCGTCCGTACGGAGGTTTGATGATCGGCAGCCCCTGGACTGTCAGTGGAGGGGGCCCACCTTCACCGCCGCCGCCGGCTCCCGGCGTCGGGGGCGGCGCATCGGGATTGCGCGCCAGACCCGAGATGTAATTCATGTCCGAGCGTTTCCCGTCGCTCGGGACGACACCGAGCGCCCAAATCTGGGTGAACGAATAGAGATAGAGGAGCTTGGTCTCCGGATCGAACGATCCGCCCGGCCAGTTCACACCGCCGTTGAAATTCGGCAGCACGAGCGTGGCGAGCGGGCCTTCCCACTTGCTGACCACAGGTGGCGTGAACAGAGGGCCGAGCTTGTAACGCGAGACCATCTTCACTGCTTCGGCTTTCAACTCCGGCGTGAAGTCGATGAGATCGTCGAGCGTTACCCCTTGGCGATCGAACGCGGGCGGTTTCGTGGGGAAGGGCTGCGTTGGCGAATACCACTCGCCCGGCACATCGCCTTTCGGGACCGGACGTTCTTCGATGGGCCAGACCGGATCGCCGGTGGCCCGATCGAACACATACACGAAGCCCTGCTTCGCAGGCTGCGCAACCGCCTTGATCGGCCGGCCGTTGACTGTGATGTCCACGAGGATGGGCGCGCACGGGATGTCGTGATCCCAGAGCCCGTGGTGGACGAGTTGCCGATGCCACTTGCGCTGCCCGGTCTGCAGATCGACGGCCACGAGGCTTTCGCCGAACAGGCCGGCTCCCGGCCGATGGCCGCCGTATGCGTCGCCGGTCGGAAGCTCCACGGGCAGATAGGCGAGATTCAGCTCTTCGTCGATCGACATCTGGGCCCAGACGCCCGCGTTCCCGGTGTACGACCACGAATCGTTTTCCCAGCTATCGTTGCCGAACTCGCCAGGGAGCGGAATGGTGTGGAAGATCCAGCGGCGCTTGCCGGTCCGCACGTCGAATCCCCGCACGTATCCCTTGACGTTGGTCCGGCTCCGCGGCACGCCGCTCACCAGATGCGCCGCACCGATGATGATGATGTCCTTTGCGACCACCGGCGCGGCATGCAGACCGATGTCGGCCGCCACCAGGTCCATGTCCTGGTCGTCGTCCAGCTTGAGATCGACGATGCCGTCGGTGCCGAAGCCGGGCACGCGATCGCCGGTCTTCGCGTCGAGAGCGATCAGCCGGTATCCGGGGGTCACATACAGGATCCGCGCTTCTTTGCCGTCGGTCCAGTAGGCGAGACCTCGTCCCGAGAGCCGGCGGGGGGCCGCATCTCCGCGAGCGCCCTCGTTCAGGCTGTACATCCAGATCTGCTCGCCGGTCGCCGCATCGAGCGCGACTACCGCGCGGCGCGTGCCGGCCGTGCTGTAGAGCACGCCGCCTACCATCAATGGCGTCGACTGGAAGTTGAACTCAGGCCGCGGGCCCAACGAATCGGTCTTGAACCGCCACGCCACCTCCAGCTTGCTGAAGTTCTCGGCGTTGATTTGATCGAGAGGGGAGTAACGGGTGCTCGCAAGGTCGCCGCCGTACGTCGGCCACTCGCCTGATGCCGGCGCGCCCGCCTGACCGAGAACCGGCCGACCCGACGACACACCGATCACGGCGCCGATCAAGACAAGGCTCACAACCAACAGTCGACGCGATTGCATGGAAGTCCTCTCGCCTATGGCCGGCGTATGATAGCCACGAAAACGCGAATTACGAAGAAGAGTCTCAGGCTCGCTCGACGGCAATCGCGACACCGTTTCCGCCGCCAAGACAGAGCGAAGCGATGCCGCGCTCCCGCTTCCGTTGGGCGAGCCCGTATATCAACGTCGTCAGCACCCGGGCGCCGCTCGCGCCGATCGGATGACCCAGCGCAACCGCCCCTCCGTTGACGTTCACCTTTGTCCGGTCGATGCCCAGCTCCTGAAGAACAGCGACCACCTGCACCGAAAAGGCCTCGTTGATCTCGAACAGGTCCACGTCCTCGAGTGCCCAACCCGCCTTGTCCGCCACACGGCGGACCGCTTCAACCGGCGTCATCAGCAGGAACTTGGGGGCGAGGCCGCTTGTGGCCTGCGCGACGATCCGCACCAGCGGGGCAATCTTCAAGGCTTTGGCACGCTCCTCGTCGATGACGACGAGCGCGGCGGCGCCGTCGTTCACGCCGGGCGCATTGCCCGCCGTGACGGTGCCGCCCTGCTTGAATGCAGGCTTCAGTTTGCTGAGACCCTCGACGCTCGTATCGGCGCGGATAGGCTCATCGCGATCGACGACCACGGGCGCGCCCTTGGCCTGAGGCATGGTAATCGGCAGAATTTCGTCCTTGAAGAGGCCCTCGGCAGTAGCCTTTGCCGCGCGCTGATGGCTGAGGGCCGCGTATTCGTCCTGTGCTCCTCGCCCGATCTGATACTCCTCGGCAACGACCTCACCCGAGTTACCCATGTGGCACTGCTCGAAGGCGCACCATAACCCGTCGTGAATGGCCGAATCGACCAGCTCGCTGTTGCCTATCCGCAGCCCTTCTCGGACCTTCTTCAGCAGATACGGCGCATTGCTCGCGGATTCCATTCCGCCGGCGACCGCGATGTCGATATCGCCGACGCGGATGGCCTGATCCGCCAGCATCACGGCTTTGAGGCCCGATCCGCAGACTTTGTTGATGGTGAGGGCGGCGACGTGGTTGGGAAGCCCACCCCTAAGCGCCGCCTGCCGTGCGGGATTCTGGCCTGTCCCCGCCGAGACGACGTTGCCCATGATGCACTCGTCGACGGTCTCGGGGTCGATGCCGGCCCTTCGAACGGCTTCGGCCACCACGAGCGCACCCAGGTCGGGCGCGGTAAGGCTCTTGAGGGCGCCCAGCAGCTTGCCGGTGGGCGTGCGGACGGCGCTGACGATCACTGACTGGCGCATATGAGGCTTCTCACCGCTTCAGGGCTGACGCTAGGCCCGAGTCCTGACCTCGACCGACTGGACCGTCTGGTCGCCGAGAAGCGTCTTTAGACGAGAGAGGATGATGGGCGTGGAGCGCCTGATCTCGCGAGTCCATTGCGCACCCTGGGTTTCCACGATGAGAGTCGTATCCTCGAGCCTGACCGCCGTCGCACGCTCGAGCGCCGGCCCGACGCACGCTTTCCAGGCAAAGGTCACCTTGCCCTCGGAGAGTGGGACCGTGCGGAGGAGCTCCATCAGCGCGGCAGGCACAACGTGGCTGATGGGATGCACGAATTCATCCTATCATCCAGCCGATGCGTCTGGTCCTGGCCTCGGCCTCACCCCGTCGCGCCGAGCTGTTGCGCGCGGCGGGTTTCGCGTTCGACACGTTGGCCGTTGACCTGGACGAACGCGCGGTGCCCGGCGAATCGCCCGAGGCGCACGTCCGGCGTCTGGCCACGGAAAAGTCGGCGCGGGCGATGGAGCAGCTGTCCGGCTTCAGCCGGACCGCGGGGGCGGACGGCTGGACGGCCGTTCTCGGCGCCGACACCGTGGTGGTCGTCGACGGAACGATCCTGGGAAAGCCGGGCGACGACGACGAAGCCGAATCGATGCTGCGACAGCTTTCGGGGCGGGCGCACGAGGTGTTGACCGGCGTCAGCATCCGCCTGTCCGATTGGCACGAATGCCGGGTCGGGTCGACTACGGTTGAGTTGTCCCGGCTGACGGAGGCCGAGGTCCAGTGGTACGTGGAAAGCGGAGAAGGACGCGACAAGGCCGGGGCCTACGCGATTCAGGGCCTGGCCTCGCGATTTATCCCCCGGATAACGGGGTCGTACTCGAACGTCGTCGGACTGCCGATTGCGGTGGTCTATGAACTGCTGGGCGAGATTGCATCCCGGCGAGGCTCGGGCTATCCTACACGTTGACGACATCCCTGGAAGTCCTTATGACACATCGATATATCAAGATAGGTATTACAAGTGCGGTTCTGGTGCTCGCCTTCGCCGGCCTCTTGTGGTCGACACTGCGCGACGGAACCGAGTATTACAAGAACGTCGATGAAGTGATGACAAACCCTCAGGCCTGGGAGGGGAAACAGCTCCAGCTGCACGGTTACGTCGTGCCTGGATCAATCCTTCGCAAGCGCGATTCGCTCGAGTACAAGTTCAAGGTCCGTAACACGCCCGCCCGGGCGGGCGACGACTCCAGCGCTGTCATCGTGGACGCCACGTACAGCGGTGTCGTGCCGGACACTTTCAAAGACGAGGCCGAAGTCGTGCTCAAGGGTCGGCTCGACGGCACGACTTTTCATACGGTTCCGAACGGCGTGATGGCCAAGTGTCCCTCGAAGTACGAGGAGGCTCAGGCGTCCACCCTCGCCGTCCCAGGATCCTGATGGCCTCCCTCGGGTCGTTCCTCCTCCTCGCTACATTCGTCGTCTGCAGCTATGCGGCCGTGATTTGCGTGGTGGGCGCGCGTCGCCGTTCGCGCGCGCTCATCGAGAGCGGCATCGGCGCGTTCTATCTCACGGCCGCGCTGATGACCACCGCCTCAGCGGTGATGATCAACGCCTTCCTGACGAACGATTTCTCGATCAGGTACGTGTCGCGGTACTCGGACACGATACAGCCGGTGTTCTACAAGATCACCTCGTACTGGGGCGGCCTCGACGGCTCGATCATGTTCTGGGTCTTTCTGCTCTCGGTCTTCGGCTCCGCCGCCGTCTGGGTGAACCGCGAGGCACACCGCGAGCTGATCCCTTATGTCGTGGCGACCATCTCGACGGTGCAGATGTTCTTCCTGTATTTGATGGTCGTCCATAACAATCCCTTCTCGACCTATCTGACGAACGTGCCTGCGGACGGGGAGGGTCTGAACCCGCTGCTCCAGAACTACTGGATGGCCATTCACCCGCCGTCGCTCTACACCGGCTTCGTCGGCATGACGATTCCTTTTGCGTTCTGCATCGCCGCGCTGATCACGGGGCACCTCGACGATTCGTGGCTGCGGGCGGTCCGCCGCTGGACGATGGTGAGCTGGCTGTTCCTCTCCTTCGGCCTGACGCTCGGCGGGATCTGGGCCTACGAGGTGCTTGGGTGGGGGGGCTACTGGGGTTGGGATCCGGTCGAGAACGCCGGGTTGCTGCCCTGGTTCACCGCCACGGCATTTCTGCACTCGGTGATGGTGCAGGAACGGCGAAGCATGCTGCGAGTCTGGAACGTCACGCTCGTCATCCTGACGTTCTTCCTGACCATCTTCGGGACCTTCATGACGCGCTCGGGCGTGGTGCAATCGGTCCACGCCTTCGGTGAAGACCCCGAGCTCTCGCGCCTCTTCGTCATCTTCATGATCGGGATCGTCACCTTCAGCTTCGGCCTGGTCATCTACCGTCTGCCGCTGCTCAAGGCTCGCAACGAGCTCGATTCCTGGGTGTCGCGTGAAGCGGCGTTCCTGGTCAACAACTGGATCCTGCTCTTCTCGGCATTCTTCATCCTGTTCGCCACGATGTTCCCGACGCTGAGCGAAGCGGTCACCGGCGAACGAATCACGATCGCCCAGCCGTTCTTCAACAAGTGGATGGTGCCGATCGGGCTCATTCTGCTGTTGTTGACCGGCATCGGGCCGCTGCTGGCCTGGCGGAAATCGACCCTCACCAACCTGCGCGACTCGTTTATCTGGCCCGTGGTTTCCGGCGTCGTGACGGCGCTCGTCGTCAAGGCGCTCGGCTTCAACTTGTGGGCGGCGGGCCTCTGCTTCTCGTTGTGCGCGTTCGTGACCGGCACGATCGTTCAGGAATTCGTCCGTGGCGGCAACGTCCGGCGCCGCAACACCGGGACCGATCTCTTCACGGCCATCATCGGCCTCGTCGGACGGAACAAGCGGCGGTACGGCGGATACATCGTTCATCTGGGCATCGTCCTGATCTTCCTGGGCTTTGGTGGAAACGCCTCGAAGAAGGACGAGCTCGTGCGCTTGAAGCCGGGCGATCAGGCCACGGTGGGCGAGTTCACCGTACGGCACGATCGCATTCGCGTCACCGACGACGGCCAGAAGCAGTCGGTCGTCGCCGACATTGCCATATTCCGCGACGGAGAGCAGATCGGCACGATGTATCCGGGCCGGTCCATCTTCCGCAAGCGCGAGAACGAGGAAGCCCGAACCGACGTCGCCATCCGCCGGACGCTCGCGCAGGATCTGTATCTGGTCCTCCCCCCGGACTTCGATTTGGGCACGCAAACGATCAGCCTGCAGGTTGTCGTGAACCCGCTCGTCGACTTCATCTGGCTCGGGTTCGGGGTGCTCGCTTTCGGCACCGGCATCGCGCTACTGCCAGATCGTGCGTTTTCGTTCGCGGTCGGCAAGCTTCCGGTCGAGGCCGCCACGACGGTCATGATGGTCCTCGTTCTCGTGGGCCTGTTCGGCGGCCCGCCTCTTCGTGCGCAGACGCACAACGCGGATCCGAACGTCGCGATCGTCCCATCGCAAAGCGAGCTCGAAGAGCAGCTGCGGCACGAGATGGGGTGTCTGTGCGGTACATGTGCCCACGAGCCGCTCAGCAAGTGCACGTGCGGCTACGCGTCGACCATGCGGACACAGTTGCGCGAGCAGGTCGAGCTCGGAAAGAACCGCGACCAGATCGTCGCGCATTTCATCGAGGTGTACGGCGGCCAGCGTTTCCTGACGGCCCCGCTCGATCAGGGCTTCAACCGTCTGGCGTGGCTCGTACCGTACGGGCTCGCCGGCACCGGCATCGTGCTGCTCGCCGTGGTCGCGACGCGCTGGTCCCGCCGGCGGGACGCCGAACCGGAGCCGATCGCACCGGTCGACCCGGCCATCGAGGAGCGGCTCGACGATGAGCTTCGGAACCTCGACTGAGGTGACCAGCGGAGTCAGACGCCCCCTCCAGGGCCGGCTGCTGCGAATCACGTCGTGACGATCAACGCTCGGCGAGCGCGGGTGGACGATGTCTGAAGAGGTACGGAGTGTCCGGCTTCAGCCGGACCGGGTCCGCGCGAATCGCGCCGACGACAACCTCGAGCCGTGGCAGTTCTTCGTGCTCGCGTCGCTCGTCTGCGCCACGGCGGCCACTGTCATCGCGCGCGGTCAGAGTGCGACCGCGGTCATCCTCCTCAGCGTACTGATGGCGACTGTCTGTCTCGTCGGCATCGCCACACTCCGCGCGCTGCGACCGCTCGTCGCACCAGAAGAGGATCGCACGGCGATGGTCGGGCACCGTACGCGCGCCGCGCTCGAGCGCGAGAAGCTCATGACACTCCGCGCCCTCAAGGAGCTCGAGTTCGATCGGGCGATGGGTAAGCTCTCCGACGCCGACTGGCAGGAAATGTCCGCCCGTTTGCGGGCCCGAGCGACTGGTCTTATTCGGCAGCTCGATTCAGGCACTGGGTATCGCCAACAGATTGAGCGCGATCTCTCGGCCAGATTATCCGAGGCGCCTCCAGCCGACGCCGTCGTGCAGAAACGGGCGCCCGGCCCGCAGGAACCAGACGAAGCTACGGTGATCGGTCACTTCTGTACGCAGTGCGGGACGAAAAACGAAGGCGACGCCAAGTTCTGCAAGAATTGCGGACACAGACTGTAGCAGGCGGATTTCGCGACAAAGGACAAGCGAATGGGTTGCCGAGAGACAGGCCGGGGAAGCCATCGGAAGCGATTCGTGGCGTCGATCCTCTGTCTTTTCGGGATCATCGGGGGTCACGCGCTTTCCGTGTCGGCACAACCCGATCCTCGACAGATGGCTGGCATTCCGCGCCCGGTCGACGATTTGCCTGACGGGTCGGTTTCCGTACGAGTCATTCGCGGCAGCTTTGCCAACAACATCGCCAACCAGCCGGTGCAGCTGCAGGTCGGCTCTGAAATTCTGACCGTCAACACCGACGCCGAGGGACGGGCGCAGTTCGACAAACTGACGGCCGGAGCCACGGCGCGGGCTTCCGCGGTGGTTGACGGCGAACGGATCGAGTCCGAGCCGTTTCCGGTACCGGCACGAGGCGGCATCAGGCTCGTCCTCCTGGCTTCGGGTGGCGCGAGCGGACCCGGTGGGCCGGCGGGAGCGACCAGCGCGCCCGCTCTCCCTGGGAACGTGAGCATCGGCGGCCAGTCGCGCGTAATCGTCCAGCCTGGCGACGATTCGGTCACCGTGTACTATCTGCTCGAGATCGTGAACGCTGCATCGACGCCCGTCACTCCTGCCCAGCCCTTTGCTTTCGAGATGCCGGCTGGCACGACACGAACCGAAATCATGCAGGGCTCGTCGGTGGCGGCAACGGTCAGCGGCCGACGGGTCCAGGTGAGCGGGCCGTTTCAGCCAGGGATCAACCAGCTGAACGTCGGCAGCGAAATGCCGCATGCGGCCGGAACGCTCGAGATCTCCCAACCCTTCCCGGCCGCGATCAACCAGTTCGCGCTGATCGTGCAGAAAGTCGGCAACACCACGGTATCCTCGCCCTACATCTCGCAGCAGCGTGAGGTCGCGCAGCAGGGAGAGGTCTACATCGCGGGGGCCGGATCTCCGGTGCCTGAGGGTCAGCCGCTCGTGTTGACGGTGACCAACATGCCGCACCACAGCGCGGTGCCGCGACGCCTGGCGATCACGCTTTCGCTCGTCATCCTGATCGCCGGCTTTGTCGCCGCGGCACGTCCGCCAGACTTTGCCGCGGCCCGCGGGACGGAGCGCCGCCGCCTGCTGGCGCGCCGGGAGAAGCTGCTGCGCGAGCTGGTTCGGCTCGAACGCGATCAACGCCGCCACCGCGCGGCCTCCGAACCACCCGACGAGCACTACGTGGCGCGCCGCGACGGCATCGTCTCCGCCCTCGAGCAGGTCTACGGTGCGCTCGATTCCGACGACCTCGGCGCCGGATCAGAAAGCACGACGGTCGCCGCCCGGTGATGGACTTCGATTCGGTTCGGCTGACCGACGTGTCGCGACACTTCGGCCGGCGCCGAGCCCTTTCCAAAATCTCTCTCACGCTTCGCAGCGGCGACATCGTCGGACTGCTCGGACCGAACGGGGCCGGCAAGTCGACGCTGATCGGAGTGCTCGCGACCCTGGTGACGGCGACGGCAGGGGAGGTCCGATACGGTCAGCAGCAGGCGCGTGACGCCGGGCCCGAGCTCCGGCGCCGGATCGGGCTCCTGGCGCACGAGCTGCACCTGTACGGCGAACTGACCGCGCGCCAGAACCTGACATTTTTTGCGTCCCTGTACGGTCTCGATCCGCGGCCCATCGTCGATGCCGCTCTCGAGCGTGCCATGCTGGCCGATCGCGCCGACGATCCCGTTTCCAGCTTTTCGCGGGGAATGCGGCAGCGGCTTGGCCTCGAACGCGCGTTGCTGCATCGCCCCCGCCTGGTGCTGCTCGATGAGCCGTTCACGGGTCTCGACGATCGATCGGTCGGCATGGTGTGTGAGCGGCTGCGCCAGCTGGCCGGAGACGGGGCCATCGTGATGGTCGCCACGCACGACCTCGACCTGGCGGACGGTCTGGTCACGCGCGTCGCACTGATGCGCGACGGGCGCCTCCTTTCCGATGAAGCGGCGAGCGCCGGCCTGCGCTCACGCTATCGGAGTGTGGTGGGGAGCGCCTGATGCGGCCCGCTACCTCGTGTCGTCGGATTTCCGTCGGGACCACACCACGATGTTCCTGAAGACCGCGCTGCTCGTGCTCCGCAAGGACGTCGCGATTGAGATCAGGAGCTACGAAATCCTCGCGACCACGCTCTTTTTCGCGGTCGGCTGCGTGCTGGTCTTCGCCTTCGCGCTGGTGAAGGAAGGGCAGGCCCCTCCAGATGCGGCCGCCGCGATCCTCTGGATTGCCCTGTTGTTCGCGGGAACGCTCGCCCTCGGCCGGACGTTCGAGCGGGAGCGCTACGGGGAAACGATTCGCGCGCTGCTGCTCGCGCCAGCGTCCCGTCCCGCATTGTACGTGGGCAAACTCCTCGGTATTCTCTGCCTGCTCGGGCTGACCGAGATGCTCCTGGTCCCGCTGGTGGCCCTGCTGTTTTCGGCCCCGCTGCTCGGGCATTTGAACCTGCTGCTGCCGCTGCTCGTCTGCGGTACGATTGGCTTTGCCGCGGTTGGAACGCTGTTCGCGGCCATGCTCATGCGGGCGCGGACGCGGGATGTCATGCTGCCGATCCTGTTGTATCCGATCACCATTCCGGTGATCATTGCGGGCGTTCGCGGCACGTCCGCGTTGCTGGCATCGCCGCCGGACGAGCCGACGGCCATGATGTGGCTGGCCATTCTGGTGTCTTTCGACGTCGTATTCGTGACCTTGTCGCTCTGGACATTCGAACCGTTGATGATGGAATAGAAGCGATGCGCAACCTCTTTCTCCCCCTGACCGTCGTCACGGCTGCCATGTTCGCGTACGCACCAGTTGCGATCGCCGGGGCCCCGTACGAATCGACGATGCTGCTCATCCAGAAGATCTTTTACTTTCACGTGCCGGCGTGGATGGCGATGTACGCCGGCATCGCCGTGTGCGGCATCTCGAGCGTCATCTATCTCTTCAAAGGCCGGCCCGCCGCCGACAGGCTCGCCGTCTCGGCCGCCGAGCTCATCGTGCTGTTCGGCGCGATTGGCCTCGTCACCGGACCGCTCTGGGGGCGGAAGGCCTGGGGCGTGTGGTGGCAGTGGGACGCACGTCTGACGATGGCGCTGCTGCTCGAACTGGTGTTCGTCGCCTACCTGCTCGTCCGCGCGTATGGTGGTCCGGGGTCCGACAAACTGGCCGCCGCCGTCGGGCTATTCGGCCTGGCGGTCTCGCCGTTCGTGTACGTCTCGGTTAACATCTGGCGCACGATCCATCCCCTGAACACCGTGGTGCCGACGCTGCAACCCGGGATGCGAGGACCTTTCTGGTTCTGTGCGTTGGCGTTTCTGATGCTCTTCGCGTTGCTGCTGAACCTCCGCGTCTACCTCGCGACCGAGCAGACCCGGCTCGACGAGTTGTACCTGGCGGAGGAGGATAGCGCGGCGTGATCGCCGCCCCCCCTTGAAGCAATGACGTAATGACGTGATGAAGTGACGATCATGATGAGACAACTGACCAGGCTGATCGGAGTCCTTGCCGTGTCGCTCGTGATGGCCGCCCCGGCGCTGGTCCTTGCGCAGCAGCCCCCGTCGGAGCCGCAGGGGGAATTTCTTCCCATCGATCAGCTTCCCCCGGCCGAGCAGCTGCCGGCGGCGCCGCTGCTCGTCGCCGCGTACGCCTTCGCATGGCTGGCGGTCTTCTTCTACCTGTGGACGGTATGGCGTCGATTGAACAAGGTCGAAGCTGAAATGCTCGTGCTTCAGAAGCGCCAGTCGAGGCAGAGGGAAGGGTGACTGCCGGCCACTTCATCTTCATTCCGTCCGTTCTGCTGGTCGGCATCGTCATCGGATGGATTCTGGGTACGCGTGCGGCGCGGGATGCCTTCGCGGTCGAATTGAAGCGACGAGACGAACGACGCAAGCCGACCGGCGCCAAGTTGAGCTGACGCTTCCGTCACCGTCCTACTGCCAGGCGCTGTGCGAGCATCTCTGGCAGACCTGCCTTGATGATCTTGGCCTGCGTGACTTCGACGGGGTAGGGCAGCCGAAAGAGCTCTACGACGAGGCGGTCGCTATCGACAATCGCATAGGCGGCCCGCGGGTCGCCGTCGCGAGGCTGGCCGACGGCCCCCGGATTGAAAAGGTACCTGGCCTCCGCGTGTAACGCGATCTCCAGCTGCGGTGAGCGCGCCAGGGCGATGACGTCGACAATGTCAGTCGCCCGCCCTTGCTCGAAAGCGACAGGGTAGTGCGTGTGCCCGAACAAGCACAGCGGACGCTCGGCGATCTTCAGCGCCCGGAGCGCGTCGAGCTCATCGAAGATGTACGCGTCCTCGTCCACCGGCGATCCGTGACAGATCTCGATCAGCTTATCGATGTTTTGCGGACCTTTGGCCATCCCGGCCAGCCACGCCCTGTGCTCCGGCGAGAGCGCGTAAAACGTCCAGAGAGCGGCATTCCGGGCGACGACGTTGAAGCCCTCGGGCTGTTCAAGGCCGCAGGCGACTTTGTCGTGGTTGCCACGAACCAGGCCAGCCGGGTCGAGCTCCTGGACCCGCTCGATGACGGCGCCGGGATCGGGGCCGTAGCCCACCACGTCCCCGAGCACGAGCGTGCGATCGAAGCCACGCTCCCGGCTGTCGGCCAGGCACGCGTCCAGCGCTTCCAGGTTCGCGTGGATGTCGGTCAGAACGAGATAGCGCATGAATGGAGGAATCGGCTCGCCGGCATTATGGCATTGCTGACACGTATTCGTGCATTCCCGCGGCTTTCATTCCTGCCTTCTGAACCCGTTTGCCTTTTCGTGGGTGCATTCGTGAGTTCCAGAATTCGTGCAATCCTCAATGGGCGAGCAGGTCCATGAGCTGCTCCACGAGCGCGTCCGACCCCTGGCGGCCGGCGTCCACGCGGATGTGCGCATGCTGGTAGGCGGCACGGCGGGCGTGGTACAAGCGCTCGAAGCTGTCCCGGTCGGCAGCCAGCGGCCGTCGGCCGTCGGAGGGCACCCGTGCCAGCGCACGGTCGAGCGGAATATCGAGCCAAATCGACAGGCCATCGGCGTTAATCATCGCCCGGTTCTGGGGATCGACGAACGTGCCGCCGCCCGTCGCCACCACCGCATGCCGGACCCCGAGCTGGTCGGCGAGGGCCCCACGTTCGGCCATCCGGAAGTACGGTTCCCCGTGCTTGGCAAAGATCTCCGCCACCGGCAGATGTTCGCGCTCCTCGACCGCCTCGTCGATGTCGATGGCGCGCCACCCCAGGCGCTTGGCGAGCGCCTTGGCGATTGTCGTCTTGCCCGCGGCCATGAACCCGACAAGATAGACTTTTTCGGCCTTCACGTGCAGCGTCGCGCTTTCAAGACGTGAGCCGTCCCAGCGTCTCGAAGAATCCGGGATAAGAGATCACGACCGCATCGGCGCCCTCGATTGTCGAGGGCGCGTCGGCGGCAAGGGCGGCAATCGCGAATGCCATCGCCATCCGATGATCGCCGCGCGCATCAGCCACGGCGGCGCCATGGCCGGTCAGCCCCCCGGAAGCGTGCGGAGCGCGGCCGCCGATGACGAATCCGTCCGGGCGCTCGTCGGCGTTCACGCCGAGCGCGCGAAAGCCTGCCACGAGCGCGGCAATGCGGTCGCTCTCCTTGACGCGCAACTCCGCCGCGCCGCTTACTGTGACGTGCCCGCCATGGGCTCCGAGCGCCGCGATCGCCGGCAGCTCGTCGATGAGACCGGGGACCTCCCCCGGACCGATGACGACGGGCCGGACATCCTGGTGTTCCACCGTGATGGTTCCTTGCGGCTCACCGTCGTCCGGCGTGCTGACTTGAGCGTCGACCTCCACGACGACCTTCGCTCCGAAGCGCTTGAGCACGTCGAGCAGCGCATGCCGCGTCGGGTTGAGGCCGACCCCTGCGATTTCGACCCGGGAACCCGGAAGAGCCGCCGCCGCCACCAGCCAGAACGCCGCCGACGAAAAATCGCCTGGCACCGACAGATCACGCCCCACCAGCCGCTGGCCGCCGGCCACCGTCACCGCCAGACCGTCCACCGCCACCGATCCCCCGAACGCCAGCAAGGCACGCTCCGTGTGGTCTCGTGTGCCCGCTGGCTCGACGACCGTGGTTGTGCCGGCGGCGTGCAAGCCGGCGAAGAGCACCGCGCTCTTGACCTGGGCGCTTGGGACCTTGGGGCGGTGGACAATCCCCTGAAGCCGCGCCCCGTGGACGAGGAGCGGGGCATGGCCGTCCGTGGCCTCGATCCTGGCCCCCATGCGTTCGAGGGGCTCGATGACGCGGCGCATCGGACGGCCCGAGAGAGACCGGTCGCCCACCAGTCGGCTCGAAAACGGATGTCCCGCTACAATACCCGCCAGCAGGCGCATCGTCGTTCCGGAGTTCCCGGCGTCGAGCGTGCCGGAGGGTGAACTGAGACGGCCGATTCCTCGTCCCAGTACTGTGATGGGCCCGTCCGCCTCCTCCGAGATATCGACACCCAGTCGACGCAGACAGGCGAGCGTCGACCGGCAGTCCGCGCCTGGTGCGAAATTCGTCAGGGTCGATCGGCCCTCGGCGAGCGCCGCCAGCAGCGCGTATCGGTGCGAAACGGATTTGTCTCCCGGAACGCGCAGACGTCCGAGAATCCGACGAGCGGGAACGACGGTCACGACGGCAGACGGGGACATGTGAGACGATCTTAATGGTTGTTCGCCTCGAGTTCACCAGCGCGTTCGAAATGCTCGATTTTGTGCAGTTGGTCAGCGACCACATCGGTCAGACTCTGGGTCTGGACGAGGACGCTCAACACTACGTCGGTGTCGCCGTGCGGGAGTGCGTGATCAACGCGATCAGGCACGGCAACCGCAACGACCTGGGCAAGCGGGTGTTCGTCGAATTCGAGAGCGCGAGCAATGCCAACGGCGTCGAGCTCGCCATCCGGGTGCGCGATCAGGGAGAAGGCTTCGATCCCGAGTCGATTGCCGATCCGCTGGCGCCCGAGAACCTCTTGAAATCGAGCGGCCGCGGCATCTTTCTCATTCGAAGCTTCATGGACGACGTGCAGCTCCGTCCGGCTCCGGAAGGCGGGATGGAAGTCCAGATGGTCAAACGCGTCCCGGTGACTCCCGCCAGGTGACCCTGAACCCCTTGTATCTCACGACCGCCATCGAAGCGGTCGTCCGCGCCGGCAAGCTCCAGATGCAGTATTTCGGGGGCGAGTTTCTCGTCGACAAGAAAGGCACCATCGATCTCGTCACGGAAGTGGACATCGCCGTGGAAAAAGTGTTCCGCGAGCTCGTGTCCGAGCGGTTTCCCGACCATCAAGTGCTCGCCGAGGAAATGGGAGGGAGCGCCACGATCCCACAGGGACCGTGCTGGGTGTTCGACCCGATCGACGGAACCACGAATTATGCGCACGGCATCCCGATTTTCTGCGCGACGGTGGCGCTCGAGATCGATGGCGTCGCCGAAGTCGCCGCCGTGTTCGATCCGACGCGCCAGGAGCTGTTTACCGCCGAGCGGGGTAACGGCGCCTACCTCAACGGTCGTCCGATCCACGTATCGCGAACAGCCTCGCTCGTCGATGCCGTCGTCGTCACCGGCTTTCCTTACGACGTGCACGCCCGCGTGGACGACATCGTCGGGTTGTTCGGCGCGTTCGTCGGCAGGGCCCGCGCCGTCCGTCGCCTGGGGTCCGCCGCCATCGATCTCTGTTACGTCGCCGCCGGGAGGATGGACGGCTTCTGGGAAAGCGACTTGAAGGCGTGGGACATCGCGGGCGGGGCGCTGATCGTCGCCGAGGCCGGGGGACAAGTCAGCGATATGGACGGCACCGCATTCAGCTCCCGGCGCGGCCATGTCCTGGCCACCAACACTCAGCTCCACCCGCCGATGCTCGAGGTGATTCGGACGTTCAGGGAGTCAAGGGCTAAACCTTGAGCCTTGGGTCCCACGATTCCCCACGGCCCGTGTGTCGACTGAACCGGACGAAGTGATACCGACGAGCGACAGTTCAGGCCGACTGGCGCATTTTTCGGCCAGTTTCCCGCCGACGCGATGGCACCGCTCCTGCTACAGCCCCATTCGTCAAAGGAGCGTGTATGCGCCGATGGGTCGTGTCGGTATGCGCCGTGATCTTCGCGTGGGGATTCCCTGCGGCAACGCCTGCGTTGGCGCAACAGGCGGTCACGTTTTACATCGGAGGCTTCACGCCCCGCGCGCTCGACGCTCGTCCCAACGACGATGTGCTCGTGCAGAACGGCTACTTCCTGTCGACCTTCGATCAGATCAGAGGGATCGACATCGACGAATTCAACGCGGTGACCATCGGGGGCGAGTGGCTCGTCGGTCTCGGGCGTTATGCGGAAGCCGGTCTGGGACTCGGCTTCTATCAGCAGTCGGTGCCGACCCTTTACACCGATCTGGTGAACATCGACGGCACCGAGATCGTGCAGACGCTCAAGTTACGCATCGTGCCATTCGACGCGACGATTCGTTTCTTGCCGCTCGGCAGCAACAGCCCCGTTCAGCCTTACATCGGAGGCGGCGTGGGCGTCGACTACTGGCGTTACAGCGAGACAGGGCAATTCGTCGATTTCCAGAACAACATCTTCGCGGGAAACTTCGTGGGGAGCGGGTGGGAAGTGGGGCCGACGATTCTGGGGGGCGTTCGCGCGCCGATTGGCCGCGTGGCTCTCGGGTTCGAGATTCGCTATCAGTCGGCCGAGGGCAAGCTACCTGCTGACCAGGGGTTCGCCGGGACGATCATCGATCGCGGAGGGCTCAATTATCTCTTCGTGACGAGCTTCAGATTCTGAGGCTGCGTTGCGTCGGAGGCCGTGCGGGCAGGCGCTTTGAACGAGCGAGGACTCTGTCACGATGACGTCAAGAGTTGTCAGCGTCCGTGCCGCGTACTGTGAGCCCCCGTGAG
>Ga0247825_10001138_pt1 | contig 17350 bp, 18 predicted proteins | sample 13C_Vanillin_Day_FD_194413 | JGI IMG/M metagenome (GOLD analysis project Ga0247825, IMG submission 194413) | Soil microbial communities from agricultural site in Penn Yan, New York, United States - 13C_Vanillin_Day48 | ecosystem: Environmental > Terrestrial > Soil > Agricultural land | place... | reverse complement strand
CCGTCCCGACGTGTTCCAGGTGCGCCGCACCGCCAGCATCAAGGCGCCGCCGGAAAAGATTTTTCCGCTGATCGCCGACTTCAAGAGCTGGACCGCCTGGTCGCCCTACGAGAAGAAGGACCCGGCGATGAAGCGCACCTATGGTCAGGTGACCAGCGGCAAGGGCGCGACCTACGCCTGGGCCGGCGACAGGAACGTCGGCAGCGGCAGCATGGAGATCCTGGACGCGCCCGCGCCGTCCCGCGTCACCATCAAGCTCGACTTCAAGACGCCGTTCGAGGCGCACAACGTCGCCGACTTCACGCTGCAGCCGGCGGACGGCGGCACCAGTGTGAGCTGGTCGATGCAGGGGCCGACGCCGTTCTTCGGCAAGATCCTTCATGTGTTCGTCGACGTGGACAAGATGGTGGGCCGCGACTTCGAGGCGGGCCTCGCGAACCTCAAGGCCATCGCCGAGAAGTAGCCGCCGGTGCGGGCCAGGCTGAGGGTCAAGTCTTGCGATCAAGTCAGGAGTCTGGACGATGCAGAAGATCACTCCGTTCCTGCTGATGGACGGCCGTGCCGAAGAGGCGATGAACCTCTACACCTCGGTGTTCAGGAACTCGAAGATCGTGGACGTGTCGCGATCGGGCGACAACGGCCCGGTGTTCAGCGCCACGCTCGAGCTTGACGGCGAGCGGTTCATTCTCCTCAACGTCGGGCCGAAATCCGAGTTCAACGCGTCGGTGTCGTTCTTCATCAACTGCGAGACGCAGGCCGAGGTGGACGAACTGTGGGACAAGCTGCTCGCCGGCGGCGGCGCGCCGATGCAGTGCGGCTGGCTCAAGGACAAGTTCGGTGTGCACTGGCAGATCATCCCTTCGGCGCTGGGCCGGCTGATGCGCGACAAGGATCCGGCGAAATCGCAACGCGTGATGCAGGCCATGATGAAGATGGTCAAGATCGACGTCGCGGGCCTGGAAGCGGCCCACCGCGCCGCGTGAGTGAGTGGCCAGGTGCCGACGTCAGGGTTTCCGGCCGACGATCTCGTCCCACCGCGGGCTCGGCCGCGCGGCGAACGGCGCGTTCCAGGCCGTGCAATTGGCGGCATCGACCACCTGAACCGGCAGGACGATCTCCGGCGGGACGTTCTCGCCGCGCAGGTGCCGGATCGCCGCCTCGGTCGCGATCTCGCTCATCTTCATCGCATCGAAATCGGCGGTGGCGAGCATGCGCCCTGCGGCGATCGCCGCGACCGCCTCAGGGATCGCGTTGACGCCCACCACATGCGGCGGCGTTCCGCGGCTGGGATGCGCTGCGATCGCGTCGAGCACGCCGAGCGCCATGGCGTCGTTGGCGCAGAGAATGGCGTCGACGCCCGGCCATTGCCGGTGCATGTCGCGGAACGCGTTTCGCGCGGTGTCGCGCTGGTAGTCGCCGCGGATCGAGCAGCGAACCTTGATGTCCGGATGCCCGGCGAGCGCGTCGCGGAAGCCGGCCAGCCGGTCGAGGCTGGTGGCGGAGGCGGGCGTGCCTTCGACCACGATGATCGTGCCTTCGCCGCCCAGTTTCGCAAACAGATAACGGGAGATATTGGCGGCAAGCGCCCGGTCGTCGGAGCCCACGAACGTCACCCGGCGGCCCGCGGTGGTGCGGGTGATGATGTTGAACAGCGGAATGTTTGCAGCATCGAACTGCTGGATCGCGTTGTTGACCGCCGTCACATCGACCGGCACGAACACCGCGGCGTCGGGCTTCTCGGCGACAGCTTCACCGATCAGCGCGATCTGCTCGGCGATATCGTCGGGCCTTTCCGGTACGTAGTGCACGGTTTTTCCGCCGAGTCGTGTAGCAGTCCGGTCGGCGCCCAGCCGCGCTGCTTCATAGGCCGGGTTGGTGCGGTTCTTGGTGAAGACGGCGATGGTGGGCGACATGCGATCCGGCGTTGTTTCGGCACAATAGCGTCAAAGAACCATGAGGAGGCTCCATGCCGCTCAAGCTCTATTATCATCCCCTGTCGTCCTACTGCCACAAGGTGCTGATCGCGCTTTACGAGAACGGCACGCCGTTCGAGACGCAACTGGTCAACCTCGGCGATGCGAAAGAGCGCGCGGATTTCGTCAAGCTCTGGCCGATCGGCAAGTTTCCGGTGATCCGCGACCAGGGGAGGGGACAAACGATTCCGGAATCGAGCCCGATCATCGAATACCTCGCGCGGCACTATCCCGGTCCGGTGCCGCTGGTGCCGCCGGACGCGGAACTGGCCTGGCAGGTGCGTTCCAGGGACCGGTTTCTCGATCTCTATGTCCACATGGAGATGCAAAAGGTCGTGGGCGACCGGCTGCGGCCCGCGGACAGCAAGGACCCGTTCGGGGTCAAGCAGGCACGTGACCGGATTGCCACCTGCTACGACATGCTCGAACACGATCTGGCGTCGAAGACCTGGATGGCGGGCGATACCTTCACCATGGCTGATTGTTCGGCGGCGCCTGCCCTGTTCTATGCCAACAAGGTCCAGCCGTTCGAGGCGACCCATCCCAATCTGAAGGCGTATTTCGGTAGGCTGCTGGAGCGTCCCTCGTACCAGCGCACGCTTGAGGAGGCGAAGCCATATTTCCACATGTTCCCGAAATAGACCGCCGCTTTTGCGGTGGGACGGCCGAACCAACGGCCGCGGTCCTCGTTGTCTTCCGAGCAGCCGAAGCATTGCCGAGGAGGACCTGTGCCTATGAAACGATCAAACAAAATTCGTCCCATTCGCACGCGCGCCGGTGCCGGTGCGGTAGCCGGCCGCGACGGCGCCATCGATTTCGCCGCCAAGGCCGCGCTGCTCAGCCGGGCCGAAGTTGTGAATCCCGAGGACCATGTCTACCGGGTCATCGAGGTGGTCGGCACCTCGGAGGAGAGCGTCGAGGACGCGATCTCCTCGGCGGTTTTGCGCGCGAGCCAGACGCTCCGGAATCTGCGCTGGTTCGAGGTGCTGCGCACCTCCGGCCACATCGTCGACGGCGGCGTGAAGCACTATCAGGTGACGCTGAAGGTCGGCTTCACGATGGAAGGGCCGCACTAATTGCGCGCCCTTACATCGGCTTGTAGTTGCGCTCCATGTCGACGTCGATCAGCAGCGCGGTGCCGTCCTTCAGCGCCTTGCCGATCAGGTCGGTCGTCTCTTTCACGTTCCTGGCGCGCGCGCCCTCGATGCCGAGTGATTTGGCGAGACCGACGAAGTCGATCGCCGGGTCGTTCAGCTCCATGCCGACGAAGGTGTCGGCCTGCTCGGCAAGCCCGCGCATCGCCACCAGCCGCTGCTTGAGGATGCGATAGCTGGTGTTGTTGAAGATCACCCAGATGATCGGCAACCGATAGCGCGCCGCGGTCCACAGCGCCTGCACCGTATACATGGCGCTGCCGTCGCCGATCAGCGCGACCACCGGCCGGTCCGGCTGCGCGAGCTTGGCGCCGATCGCCGCCGGCAGGCCCCAGCCGATGCCGCCGCCGCGCAGCGCAAAGAAGCTCTGCTCGTCGTCGCTGTTGATCAGCGAGCGCGCGCCGGGCGCCGACGAAAGCACCTCCTCGATCACCACCGCGTCCCTCGGTAGCGCGGCGCCGATGGCCTCCAGCAGTGCGAGCGGCTGCACCGGCGTCTTGCCGGCGAGCGCCCGCGCCTTGGCGCGGAACGCCTCGCGCTCGGCCTTGATGGCGGATGTCGCGTTGCCGAGGCGTGTGGCTGCCGCGGCCTTGGCGCCGGCGCTCATGCGTGCCTGCACCGCCGCGGTGATGTCGGGCAGCGTCGCCTTGGGATCGCCGAGAATGCCGACCTCGGCCGGATAGCTCTTGCCGATCTGCCATGGGTCGGTGTCGAGATGGATCAGCGGCATGCCTTGCGGGATCGGCTTGACCTTCGACGGCAGCGACCAGGTGAACAGGTCGCCGCCGACTGAAAACAGCAGGTCGTGCTTGTCCAGCACCTCGCGCACGCCCTGCTGCGAGCGTGTCATCGAGCCGCGATAGAGCGGATGCGAGGACGGGAACGACGCCGTGTTCGGCACGAACTCGGTGTAGACCGGCGCGCCGATCGCTTCAGCGAGCGCCGCGAGCTCCTTGTGCGCACGGCTCTGGGCGACCGCGTCGCCCGCCATGATCACCGGGTTTTGCGCCTTGGCGAGCAGGTCGGCGGCGGCGTTCACCGCGTCGATGTCGCCGCGAACGCGGGGCGCCACGCGCGTCGGCTCAAGCAGATCGATGTCGCCGTCGCTCTTGAGGATGTCGCCGGGCAGCGACAGGAACACCGGCCCGGTCGGCGGCGCCAGCGCGGTCTTCGCCGCGCGATGCACCAGGATTGGAAGGTCGTTCAGCCGCTCGACCTGCGCGGAGAACTTCACGAACGGCTTGGCCAGCGTCGTCAGGTCGGCGGAGAGGATCGGCTCCTCGACCAGGTATTCGGTGTCCTGCTGGCCGGCTGTCACCATGATCGGCGAGCCCGCCATCTGCGCGTCGTAGAGCATGCCCATGGCGTTGCCCAAACCGGGCGCGACATGCAGGTTGAGCACCGTGAGCTTGCCGGACGCCTGCGCATAGCCGTCGGCCATCGCCATCAGCGCCGCCTCCTGGAGCCCGAGGATGTAGCGGATGTCGTTCTCCACCGCGAAGGCGTCCATCAACGGCAATTCGGTGGTGCCGGGATTGCCGAACATGATGTTGACGCCCTCCTGCTTGAGCAGGTCGAGGAACGCGCGCTTGCCGGACATGACGGGCACGGGAAACTCCAGTTGTTAGGGAGGCGCAGTGCGGAGCAGCAGACTCGATGGTATCACGACTTCGGCGTCCGTTTGCCGTGCGAGGTCCACGGGGTGCCGGGCGTAACGGAAAGATGCGAATGCGTGCAGACCCAAGGCGCGCCGACGGCGGTGCGCATGAACGTGCAGGTCGAGCGGCCGTTGCGGACGAATTTGCTGCCGTCGGGATGGATGCCAGTGGAGCGGAACATCACCGCGCCCATCGCCATCAGCCGGTCCGGGGAGGTGACGACCTCCAGCGTCGAAAGGTCATAGCGATAGTCCTCGATCGACGGCCAGACGTGGCGCCATTGCTCGCGTTCGAGCTGCGCCTGTGAGGTCATCATTTCGACCTTGGAGCCGAACGCCACGACGTCCTCGGCGAACATCTCCCGCACCGGCACAAAGTCCACTTCGGCCACAAATTTGTCCCAGCGCGCGTACCATTCTCCGACCGAACGCTTGTCTTCTTCCGCCACGGGCAGCCGCTTCATTGCCATCCTCAACTACGACTTTCGACCAAGCTTAACGCGCCGCCTCCGGCGATGCTACGTTTGCGCCATGCAGAAGATCGACCGCCAGGTTGCATTCACCGGGACCAAGGACGTCGCCGAGCCGCTGCGCTTCGACCCGGCGCGGCTGGAGGCGTATCTCTCTCGCGAGGTGAGGGGCTTTGCCGGGCCTCTGACGGTGCAGCAGTTCAAGGGCGGGCAGTCGAACCCGACCTACATGCTGGAGACGCCGGCGCGCAAATACGTGCTGCGGCGAAAGCCGCCCGGAAAGCTGCTGCCCTCGGCGCACGCCGTGGATCGCGAGTTCAGGGTGATCCAGGGGCTCGCGGGGCAAGGGTTTCCGGTCGCCGAGCCGGTGATCTATTGCGCCGACGACAGCGTCACCGGCACGGCGTTCTACGTGATGGGCTTTGTCGCCGGCCGGGTGTTCTGGAATCCGGAAATGCCGGGCTCGAACCCTCAGGAGCGCGCCGCGGTCTATGACGCGATGAACCAGACGCTGTCGCGGCTGCATTCGTTCGAGCCCTCGGCGATCGGGCTTGGCGATTTCGGCCGCGGCGAGAACTACGTCGCGCGCCAGGCCGACCGCTGGTCGAAACAGTACCGCGCCTCCGAGACACAGACGATCGACGAAATGGAGCGGCTGATCGAATGGCTGCCGGCGCATATCCCGCCGGCGGGCCCGCCGCGGCTGGTCCATGGCGACTACCGGCTCGACAACATGATCCTGCACGCGACCGAGCCCAGGGTCCTCGCCGTGCTCGACTGGGAGCTTTCGACCATCGGCGATCCGCTCGCCGATTTCACCTATCACCTGATGCAGTGGCATATGCCGCAGGAGGACACCGGCGCGGGCACCGGTTCGCTCGTCGGCCACGATCTCGGGGCGCTGGGCATTCCGTCGATGGCCGAATACGTTGAGATGTACCGCAAGCGCACCGGCTTCGACCCGCGCCCGCATCTTTCGGCCTATCTCGCCTACAACTTCTTCCGCATCGCCGCGATTCTGCAGGGCATCGCCGGCCGCGTGCGCGACGGCACCGCGACCAACGAGCACGCCGCCGCGAAAGGGCAGATGGTGCGGCCGCTCGCCGAAACCGCGTGGCGCTTCGCCCGCGAGGCGGGTGCGAAATGAAAACCTTCGCTCTCGCGCTCGGCGGGGGCGGCGCGCGGGGGCTCGCGCACATTGCCGTTGCCGAAGCGCTGGACGAGATGGGCGTAAGGCCGGTCGCCATTGCCGGCACCTCGATCGGCGCGATCATCGGCGCGGGCTATGCCGCCGGCATGACCGGTCGCGAGATGCGGCGCTACGCCATCCACATGGCGCACAACCGCGCCGACGTGATGCGGCGGATGATGCGCGCCCGCGCGGGCAAGCTGCGCGACATCTTCGGTGGCGGGCTGGGCGATGCGACCCGGCTCGACGCCGAGCTTCTTTGCGAGCAGTTCCTGCCGCAGGAGCTGCCGCAGGAATTCTCCGGCCTTGGCATTCCGCTCACCGTCGTCGCCTCCGATCTGTTCCGGCGCCAGGAGGTCGTGTTCTCGCAAGGCTCGCTGCGGCGCGCGCTTGCGGCGTCGATCTCGCTGCCGACCATCATGCGGCCGGTGGAGCATGACGGTCAGGTTCTGGTCGATGGCGGCGCGACCAATCCGCTGCCGTTCGAGCATCTGCGCGGCCTCGCGGACGTGATCGTCGCGATCGAGATTTCCGGCCCCGTCAGCAGCGACAAGCGCGACGTGCCGAACGCGCTGGAATGTCTCTATGCAACCGTGCTGGTAATGACGCACTCCATCGTTCAGGAGAAGATCCGCCACGGCGCGCCCGACCTGCTGCTGCAGCCCAATGTCGGCTCGTTCCGCGCGCTGGGCTTCCTCCAGGCAAGCGCGATCCTGCGCGCCGCCGACCCGGTGAAAACCGAGGTGAAAGAGAAGCTTGGGCGGCTTCTTTCGCTGTGAGCGATTGCGCGGCATTTGAATTAATTCGTCGGTTTTCCGCGCACGATCCATTGGGGCCCGTCCGGTTAGATCGGCCATCATGGAATCCTCGAAGACCACCGGCTCCATCGGCGTGCAACAGATCCTGCCGCGCACGGCGACCGGCTGGCAGGGACAGAGCGCCGTGCCGCTTCAGCCGAGCCCGTCCGCGGGCGGTGGCGGCGACGATGCGCCGTCCGAGCAGGAGCGTGGCGGGACGCCGGACGGCGTCGGCAAGATCGTCGACAAGATCGCGTAAGGCTTCAGCCCTTCGCTTCCGCTTCCATGCTGCCGCGCATGCCCCCCGGCTGGCAGAGCTTCGGATACATCCGCTTCATCTCCGCCATCAGGAATTTCACCGGCACGTCGAAGAACGTGCCGTGCTGCGCGACGTAGGACATGAACGCGCGTCCGCCCGAGTCGAACGGCTGAAGCAGCGCGTCCTGCTCACCTGAAAAATCCAGCGTCGGCACGCCGAGCTTCCGGCACAGCGTGACGTTGAACGTCGGCGTGGCCTTCACCCATTCCCGGCCCGGCATCACCTCGACAAAGCCGTGATAGGCGAACAGGTCGGTGCCGACCGCTTCGAGCAGCCGCGGCGTCGCGAGATGGTTCTTCACGTCGGCGAGGCCGATGCGGGCGGGAAGTCCCGCCGCGCGGCAGAGCGCCGCATAGAGCGACGCCTTGCCGACGCAGTAGCTCGCGCCGCGGGCGAGAACACTGGACGCGCGGTAGGTCTCGGTGTCGGTGTAGTCCACATAGGGGTCGTATTTGATGCCGTCGCGCACGGCATCGTGCAAAGCCCGCGCCTTTTGAACCGGATCGGTCATCGGGCCGACAACCTCGTGGGCCTTGGCGCGAATGCTTTCGTGATCGCTGTCGATGTATTCCGCGGGGCTCAGATAGAGCCGCAGATCGGCACCCTTGGTGCTTGGAAGTTGTGATTCTGCCACGGTCCTTGACTTTGGGTTCCCGGCGCGGTTCACACAGAGTTGCGAACGCGGCGGTTTGGGGCGTTCAGGAACGTTGTAGCATGTTGAAGGCTTTTTGCGCTTCTCTCGCGCTGATTTTGGCGCTCACATCGATCCCGACCGGGGCGGTTCTCGCCCAGTCGCAGCAGCAGCGCCAGCAGCGCCGGCAACCCGAGCCGCCGCCGCAGCCTGCGCCACAACCCGCCCCTCAGCCGGCGCCGCCGCCCGCCGCAACGCCGGCGCCGCCTCCACCGGCGCCTGTCGCGCCGCCGGCCGCGCAGCCGCGCCCCGCCGAGCAGCCGCCGGTTCCGGTCCGCATCGTGGAGCCGCCCAAGAGCGCGGCGCAACTGGCCGCCGAGGCGCAGGAGCGCGAACGCGAGCGCGAGGAGCGCGCCACGTTCAACAGCCGCCTGCTGATGTATTCGGGCTTGCTGGTGGTGATCGGCCTTCTGCTGGCGGTCGCGTTTTTGGCGCAAGCGCTCTACCTGTGGCTGGCGCTGCGCGGCGTGCGGAAGTCGACGCGCGCGATTGAGCGCAACATGACGACCGCGCAGCGCGCCTTCCTCTACATCGGCGCGATGGCTTGGAGCCCGGCGGGAACGAACGTGAAGATCAGCCCCACCTGGTCGAACAGCGGCTCGACGCCGACGCGGAATCTTCGCATCAGCACCAACTGGAAAATCTCCCACGGCGAGCTGCCCGCCGACACCGTGTTCACCTATACGCGCCCGCCCGAGCGGGTGTTCCTGGGCCCCGGCGGCCGCGCCGACGTCGGCGCGGTGCTGATCCCGATGCGCGACGTGCAGGCGGCGATCGAGGAGCGCGTGCAGCTCTACTTCTGGGGCCGCGCGACCTACGAGGACATGTTCGAGGGCTCCGAGCCGCACTTCCTCGAGTTCTGCTACCGGCTCGACGTGACCGGTGCGACGCCGGACAAGCTCGCGCTGACGTTCACCCACTTCGGCGCGCACAACCGCTCGGACAAAGACAGCGTGCGGGTGAAAGACACCTGATCGCAGTCGCGTTTTCTGCGGCTACCGCTTCACACACTCCGGATCAAGTCCGGGGCAGGCTTGCGCCGGAAAATGCTTTAGTCGCGCCGCGCCGCGAAAAAGCCGCGCAGCAGCTCGCCCGCCGCGCTCGCGCCGATGCCGCCATAGGTTTCGGGGCGGTGATGGCAGGTCGGCGACTGGTAGAATCGCGGGCCGTGCTCGACCGCGCCGCCCTTCGGATCGACGGCGCCGTAGTAGAGCCGCCGGATGCGTGCAAACGAGATCGCCGCCGCGCACATTGCGCAGGGCTCCAGCGTGACATAGAGATCGCAGCCGGTGAGCCGCTCGGAGCCGAGCTGCCGGGCCGCGGCGCGGATCGCCACGATTTCGGCGTGTGCCGTCGGATCGCGGTCGGCCAGTGTGCGGTTTCCGGCGCTTGCGACGACCGCGCCGTCGCGCACGATGACGCAGCCGACCGGCACCTCGCCCGCGGCTTGCGCTTGCCGCGCCGCGTCCAGCGCCATATCCATGGGAGACGACATCGCCCGCCTGTATTGTTCGCCGTGACGTGTATAAAGGCGTGGATGCCCGACATAAAGCCGGGCATGGCAAAGGCCGATGAACGCCGACGACAGGCCCCCCGACAGCGACCACAAGCACCGCGGCCGTAAATTCCGCGGCAAGCGACTGCGGACGCAATTGCCCCGGCCGGAGGCCGAAGCGCCGATCCCCGAGCGCAAGGGCGTCGAGCGCATCGCCAAGGTGATCGCACGGGCGGGGCTCGCCTCCCGCCGCGAGGCCGAGGCCTGGATCGAGGCGGGCCGGGTGTCGGTGAACGGCGCGGCGATCCGCTCGCCCGCACTCAATGTCGGCGCGAACGACCGCGTCGCCGTCGACGGCAAGCCGCTGCCGGAGCGCGAGCGCACCCGGCTGTTCCTGTTCCACAAGCCGCGCGGCCTCGTCACCACCAGCGCCGACCCGGAGGGCCGCCCGACCATCTTCGGCGGGCTGCCGAAGGACATGCCGCGCGTCGTCACGGTCGGCCGCCTCGACATGAACACCGAGGGGCTGCTGCTGCTCACCAACGACGGCGGGCTGGCGCGCGCGCTGGAGCTGCCGGCGACCGGTTGGCTCAGGCGCTACCGCGTCCGCGCCTATGGCAAAGTCCTGCAGCACCGGCTCGACGGTCTGCGCAACGGCATCACGGTGGATGGCATCCGCTACGGCGCGATCGAGGCGACGCTCGACCGCGAGCAGGGCGACAACGCCTGGATCACGTTTGCGATGCGCGAGGGCAAGAACCGCGAGATCCGCAATGTGCTGGGCGAGCTGGGCCTCAAGGTGAACCGGCTGATCCGGCTGTCCTATGGTCCGTTCCAGCTCGGCGAGCTGCCGGCCGGCGCGGTGGAGGAGATCAAGACGCGGCAACTGCGCGAGCAGCTCGGAGAGCGGCTTGCGGCGATGGCGGGGGCGGATTTCGCCGGGCCGATCGTTGAGCGGGAGCTCCATGTGTCTGAGCCGCAAGCGAGGCCCTTGCCCCGTCACCCTGAGGTGCGAGCGCAGCGAGCCTCGAAGGGCGACGGCCCGGATCGATCAGAGAAGCGATCACCCAGAAATACGCTGCATTTGCCAGGCAAAGAACATCGGGGCCGTTCATCCTTCGAGGGCCGGCTGCGCCGGCCACCTCAGGATGACGGGGAGAGGAAGAAGTTTGGCGGCAAGCATCGTGGCAACGACGAACGTCGCGAGCCTGCTTTCCGTAAGCCCGGGGCGGGCGGCGCCGAGCGCTCCGGCTTGAAGGGTGATGGCGAGAGCAGGAAGTTTGGCGGCAAGCATCGCGGCCAGGACCAGCGTGGCGATCGGAACGATCATCGCGAGCACGCCAAGCGCGAGCAAACCGCGCATCGCAGGCCACGTGGCCGGCCCGACCGCAGTCCGGGCAGCAAGTCCAATCGCAAGCCCGGGCGCCCGCGCTGATGCGGATCGTCGGCGGCAGGCTCGGCGGGCGCACACTGCTCGCGCCGAAATCGCAGGCGATCCGGCCGACGTCAGACCGGCTGCGCGAGGCGTTGTTCAATATCCTCCAGCATTCCTACGGCGATCCGGTGCGCGGGGCGCGGGTGCTCGACCTGTTCGCCGGAACCGGCGCGATGGGACTGGAGGCGTTGTCGCGCGGGGCTGCCTTCGTGCTGTTCGTCGACGATGGCGCGGAAGCGCGCGCGCTGCTGCGCGGCAATGTCGACGCGCTGGGCGCGGGCGGCGCGAGCAAGGTCTATCGCCGCGACGCCACGCGGCTCGGGCCGTGCGCGCCGCTGTCGCCGTTCTCGCTCGCGTTGCTCGATCCGCCCTACGGCAAGGGCCTGGCCGAACAGGCGCTCCTGTCCGCGCGCGACGGCGGATGGCTCACATCGGACGCGTTGATCGTCGTTGAGGAAGCGGCTGGCGCGGGCTTCGTTGCGCCGGACGGATTCGAGGAGATCGAGCGTCGCGACTACGGCGATACGCAGGTTGCGATTCTGCGGAAGTTGTGAGGCGCGTGTCCCGGGCGCAGCGCAGCACGAAGTGGTGCGCTGCAGACCCGGGACCGTGCCAAATTCGGAGTTTGGAGCGGTCCCGGATCAGCGGCGCATCGCTTCGCTTCGCTACGCGCTGCACCGCATCCGGGACAAGAAAGAGAAATCAATCCACGCTGATGCCGGCGGCCTGGATCACCTTGCCCCAGCGCTCGATGTCTTCTTTCATGAACTTCGCCATATAGGCCGGCGTGCGCTGCTCGGGCGGCAGGATTTCGAGGCCGAGCGACTCCATCTTCTGGCGCATCTCCGGCTTGCTGACCACCGCCTCGACCGTGCGATGCATCTTTTCGACGATCGGCTTGGGCGTGCCCTTGGGGAAGAAGAAGCCGTTCCACACCGTCGCCTCGACGCCCTTCACGCCCTGTTCGCCGGTGGTGGCGAGGTTCGGAATGATCGCGGCGCGCCGCGGCGCCATCACCGCGATGCCCTTGACCGTGCCATCGCGCGCCTGCACTGCGCCGCTCTGGATGGTGGTGCACATGTAGTCCATGCGGTCGGCCACCACATCCTGCAGCGCCGGCCCCTCGCCGCGATACGGCACCATGGTAATGTTGACGCCGAGCGTATGGTTGAGAAGCGCGCAGGGCAGGTGGGTGCCGGAGCCGACGCCCGCCGACGAATACTGCATCTTGGCCTGGTTGGCCTTCATGTAGGCGACCAGCTCCTGCAGGTTGTTCACCGGCAGGCCCTTGCGCGCGATCAGGATGCGCGGCGACTCCGTCACGATGCCGACCGGCTCGAAGTCGGTGAGGGTATCGTACGGCTTCCGCTTGTAGAGCGATTGGCTATAGGCGTGCGTGCCGCTGTTGCCGATCAGCAGGGTGTAGCCATCCGGCGTGGCCTTGGCGACGCGGCCGCTGCCGACGGTGCCGGCCGCGGCGCCGACGTTCTCCACCACGACGGTCTGGCCGAGGATCTCGCCGATCGCCAGCGCCTGGAGCCGCGCGCTGGCATCGACCCCGCCGCCGGCCGCAAACGGCACGATCAGCGTGATCGGCCGGGTCGGCCAGTCCTGCGCCGGGGCAGGCGTTGCGAATGCCAACGCGGCGAGCGCGGCCAGCGCCGCTCCAGTCATTTTCATGAAACTCTCCTTGGTGCACGGGCGCGGTTATGGCCGGGACGGGCCCACTCGGCAAGCCGGGTGCGGCTCCATCTGCGTCAGGCCAGGGTCAGTTCTTTGCCGCAGAGCTAATCCAGCGCGATGCCGCTGGCCCGGATCGGAACCGCCCAGCGCTCGAGCTCGGATTTGACGAACTGCGTCGTGTATTCCGGCGAGCGGCGATCCTTGGCGGCAACCACGACGCCGATGCTCTTGTAGCGCTCGACCACCGCGGGCGTATCGATCGCATCGCTCGACACCTTGGCGAGCCGGTCGACGATCGCCTTCGGCGTGCCCTTGGGCACCGAGAAGGTGCCCCAGGCGCCGCAGTCGAGCCCCTTCATGCCGAGCTGATCGGCGGTCGGGATGTTTTCCAGGCCGGGCCCGCGGTCGAGGCCGAGCGTCACGTAGGCCTTCAGGGTGCCGCCCTTGATCTGCGGGGTGGCGGTCGAGATCTGCTCGGTGATGTAATCGATCCGCCCGCCCATCAGGTCCTGCATCGCCGGACCGGCGCCGCGATACGGCACGTGGGTGACCTTGGTGCCCATCGCGCCGTCGAGCAGGATCGCGCAGGTGTGCGAGCCCGAGCCCGCGCCGGCCGAGCCGTATTGCATCTTGGCCTGGTTGGCCCTGGCGTAGGCAATGAACTCCTTGAAGTCGTTCGCCGGGAAGTCCTTGCGGGCGACCAGAACGCGGGCGGAATCCGAAAACAGCGCGACGTGCTCGAAATCGGCCAACGGGTCATACGGCGGGCGCTGCTTGTAGAAGTTCGGGATCTGCGCCAGCACGGCGCTGCCCGAGAGCAGCACGGTGTAGCCGTCGGGCGCCGCCTTGGCGACGCGCGACGCGCCGGTGAGGCCGCCGGCACCGCCCACGTTCTCGATCACCACCTGCTGGCCGAGCAGTTCGCTCATCCGCACCGCGATGATGCGGGCGATGGTGTCGACCGGCCCGCCCGCCGCATAGGGCACGACCAGCATCACCGGCCGTTCCGGATAATTGGCTTGCGCGAACGCGGAGCCGGATAACGCCGCGAACAGCGCGGCGGCCGTGAGCATGATTTTTCGCATGGTCGTTTCTCCCTTCGGGGAGACTCGCTTTCAGCGCGCGGGAGGTCAAGCGCGGGTTGCGGTCCGCGGTGCCGCAGCCTGCCCACGTTGGATGCAAAGGCCGCTTATTCGATCACGATCCCCGCAGCCTTGATCGGTCCTTCGTATTTCCTGATCTCGCTCTCGACGAATTTCGTCGCGTATTCGGGCGACCTCTTCTCCGGAGGCGGAATATCGAGCCCGATGTTGAGCAGCCGCTCTTTCGTCGCCGGCGTGTCCAGCGCCTGGCCCACCGCGGCATTGAGCTTCTGCACGATCGGCGCGGGCGTTCCCTTCGGCAACAGCACCATGTTCCAGGTGGTGGCGTCGAAGTTGTCCAGGCCCTGCTCCTGCGAGGTCCGCAATTCGGGAAGGAGCGGCGTGCGCTTGGGCGCAAGATTGGCCAGGGCCTTGATCTGGTTGCCTTTGATGTTAGGCAACGCGCTGGTGATGATGTTGCAGGTATAGTCGATGCGGCCGGCGACCAGGTCCTGCATCGCCGGCCCGCCGCCCCGGTAGGGAATGTGTGTCGCCTTGATGCCGGCTGCGGCGTTGAACAGCACGCAGCCGAGATGCACCGCGGAGCCCACGCCCGCCGAGCCGAATTGCAGCTTGCCGTCGTTCGCCTTGGCATAGGCGATGAACTCTTGCAGATCGCTCGCCGGCAGGTCGCGCTTCGCCACCAGCAGCAGCGGCAGCTCGGACACCAGCGCCACCGGCTCGAAGTCCTTCTGCGCGTCATAGGCCGGCGTCTTGTAGAGCGTCTGGTTCTGCGCATGCGTGCCGACGCTGCCGAGCACGAAGATGTAGCCGTCGGGCGCGGCCCTGGCGACGCGGTTGGCGCCGGTCATGCCGCCGGCGCCGGCTACGTTCTCGATGATGATCTGCTGGCCGAGGATTTCAGCCGTGCGCGCGCCAAGCGCGCGGGCCAGCACGTCGACCGCGCCGCCGGCCGCGAACGGCACGATCATGGTCATTGGGCGCGTCGGCCAGTCCTGCGCCTGCGCCGGAATGGCGGCGGCCAGGGCCATCAACACGATCAGCATGCGCAACATGGACATTCTCCCGGCACCCGAAGTTTATCTGCTAGAATCCGCAGCGTGCCAGCCGGATTGTCCGACGGGAATTCCCGATGCTCAAGCGTCTGCCGGGCCTGATCCTGCTTGTTGTCGTTGCTTTGTTGACGCAGGTGGGCGGGCTCGCCCTGGCGCTGGGCTGGCTGGTGGGCCGATGGCTCCTGCCGGCGCAGGGCGCTAGCGCCGCCCGAACAGCCGTTCGATGTCGGTGAGCTTCAGCTCGACGTAAGTCGGCCGGCCGTGATTGCATTGGCCGGAATTGGGTGTCGCTTCCATCTCGCGAAGCAGCGCGTTCATCTCTTCCGGCTTGAGCCTTCGTCCCGCGCGGACCGAGCCGTAGCAGGCCATGGTGGCGGCGACATGCATCAGCCTGCGTTCGAGAGGCAGCGCCTCGTCCCATTCGGCGGCGTGTTCGGCAAGATCCCGCGCCAGCGCGATGGCGTCGATCTCGCCCAGCATCGACGGCGTCTCGCGCACTGCAATTGCGCCAGGGCCGAACGGTTCGATGACAAGACCGAAGCGCTGCAATTCGTCGGCGCGCGACAACAGCCGCTCGGTGTCGGCGGGGTCGAGCTCGACGATCTCGGGAATCAGCAGGATCTGCCGGGCGATGCCCTTCTGCTCGATCGATTCCTTCATGCGCTCGTAGACCAGCCGCTCGTGCGCGGCGTGCTGATCGACGATCACCAGCCCGTCGCGCGTCTGCGCGACGATGTAGGTGTCGTGCACCTGCGCGCGCGCGGCGCCGAGCGGACGGTCGAGCAGGTCGGGCGCGGGCTCGGCCACTTCCACGCGGGCGGTCGCGGCGGCGGCACCGACGTCGAACACGGCCTGCGCGGCTTCGGCTAGGCCGGGCTCCGGCGCAGCCCACGCGGCCACCGCACCGCGCGGCGCAAGCGGGCGCGACGGCGAGCGCCGCCAGTCGAACGCGCCGCGGCGGGGCAGGGCTGCCGGGCGAAACGATGCGATGGTCGCGCTGCCGCCGGTGGTCGCGGCGCGCTGGCCTTCGCGGGCGAGCGCCTCTTTCAGCGAAAGGATCAGCAGCGAGCGCACCAGCGTCGAGTCGCGGAACCGGACCTCGGTCTTGGCCGGATGCACGTTCACGTCGACCTCGCGCGGCGGCAGCGTCACGAACAGCGCCAGCACCGGATGGCGGTCGCGCGAGAGATAATCGGCATAGGCGCCGCGAATGACGCCGATCAGGAGCTTGTCGCGCACCGGCCGGCCGTTGACGAACAGGTATTGCCCGAGCGAGTTGGCGCGGCTGTGCGTCGGCAGTCCGGCAAAGCCTTCGACCACGACGCCGTCGCGCTCGGCATGGACCTCGACCGCATTGGCGCGGAAGTCCGCGCCGAGGATGTCGGCGAGCCGCGCCAGCCTTCCCGGCGCGCCGGGCAAAGCCGCGGGCCACGTCACCGTGCGCTCGTCGCTGGTGAGCGTGAAGGCGACCTCGGGCCGGCTCATCGCCAGCCGCCGCACGACTTCGCGCACGGCCTCCGCCTCGCTGCGGTCGCTCTTGAGGAACTTGAGCCGCGCCGGCGTCGCATAGAACAGGTCCTTCACCTCGACGCGCGTGCCTTCCGACAGCGCCGCGGGCTTCACCTCGGACTTTGCGCCGCCGTCGACCGCGATGGCCCAGGCATGCGGTTCGCTCGCATGTCGCGTGACGATGTTCAGCCGCGCCACCGAGCCGATCGACGGCAGCGCCTCGCCGCGGAACCCGAGTGTGTCGATCTGGAGCAGGTCGTCGCCGTCGAGCTTGGAGGTGGCGTGGCGCTCGACCGCGAGTTCCAGGTCGGCGCGCGTCATCCCGGCGCCGTCGTCGGTGACCCGGATGAGCCGCCGGCCGCCGCCATCGGTCGCGATCTCGATGCGCCGGGCGCCCGCGTCCAGCGCGTTTTCCGCGAGTTCCTTGACCACGCTCGCCGGGCGCTCGACCACCTCGCCCGCGGCGATGCGGTTGACGAGCGTTTCTGGAAGTTGGCGGACCGGCATTTTCGTCTTTGATTTCAGTTGGTTGTCGAGCGCGCGCGGACCAGTCCGCGACTCGCCGTCCGAATCTAATGCGAGGGAACCCGAACCGCGAGCGTCGCCTGCAAAATGTGCCCGCTATCCCAGGAATTTCCTGAACCTTTGGTCATCTGGCCGCGACCAAGCGTCATGGAAACGATTCCGCTTGCACCCGATTTTCTGTTCGCCCAGTTCGCCACCGCGTTTGCGCTGTGCGCCATCGCCGGCGGGCTGATCCTGGCCGGCCGCCTGAGCATCCGGCGCGCCGCCGACAGCGAGAAGTGGCCGGTGGTTCCGG